>Ga0224512_10000637_pt1 | contig 36306 bp, 25 predicted proteins | sample SF_May12_sed_USG_4_FD_169103 | JGI IMG/M metagenome (GOLD analysis project Ga0224512, IMG submission 169103) | Sediment microbial communities from San Francisco Bay, California, United States - SF_May12_sed_USGS_13 | ecosystem: Environmental > Aquatic > Marine > Sediment | place: USA... | reverse complement strand
GACACCTTGAGCCCGATCTCGAGCAGGGTCATCAGCGCGTAGGCCAGCAGCGACACCAGCGCCAGCGGCAGCACGATGCAGAGGGTGGCGCGCAGCGAGCGGAAGGTGATCAGGCACAGCACGATGATGGCGGAGAAGACGTAGAGCAGCATCGGGAACTGGGCCGCGGAGACCGCTTCGTTGGTCGCCGCCATCACTCCCACGTTGCCGGTGGCCAGTCTGAAGTCGACCTCGTCGGAGCCGAACTCCGCCTCGAAGGCCTTGACCTCGGCGACGATGGCGTCGATCGTCTCCGCCCGGTGGTCGGCGGTGAACATCATCACCGGCATGACGCTGCAGTCGTCGTTCAGAAGGCCCGTGCTGGTAGGCACGTAGGTGACCGACTGGGCGAGCACCGAGGGATTGCGCGGCAGCACGCGCCAGGCGAGCGCGCCCTCGTTCCAGCCGGAGTTGATGACCTTGGCGATCCCCGGCAGGGCGATCACCGACTGCACGCCGGGCACGTTGCTCATGTGCCAGGCGAAGCTGTCGATGGTGTTCATCACCTGCCAGTCGACGCAGCCGTCGGGGACGGTCTCGACGATGACCGACAGGATGTCGACGCCGATCGAGAACTTGCTCGAGATGATCTCGCTGTCGATGTTGTAGCGCGAGTCGGAGCGCAGCTCGGGCACGCCGCGGTGCAGGTCGCCGATCTTGATCTCTCGCGCCTGCCACCAGCCGAAGATCGCCAGGCCGGCGGCGACGACGAGGATGACGCTGGCCAGCGGCTTCTCGGCCGCCTTGGCCAGCACGCTCCACACCGGCTCCATGTGGCGCGAGCGGCGCTTGAGGCGCTCGAGGTAGATCGCGTCCGGTTTGCAATAGGACAGGAGCACCGGCAGCAGGACGAGGTTGGTCAGGATGATCACGGCCACGCCGAGGCTGGCGGTGACCGCCATCTCCTGGATGACGCGGATCTTGATCAGCTGGATGGTGACGAAGCCGATGGTGTCGCTGATCAGGGCGATGGCCCCCGGCACCAGGAGGCGCCGGAAGGCCGCGCGCGCCGCGCCCATGCTGTCGTTGCCCTGGTACACCTCCGAGCCGAAGGCGCTCACCATCTGCACGCCGTGGCTGACGCCGATGGCGAAGATGAGGAAGGGCACGAGGATGCCCATCGGGTCGATGCCGTAGCCCATCAGCGCGAGCAGGCCGAGCTGCCAGATGACGGCGACGAGCGAGCAGGCCAGCGGAATGATGGTCAGCTGGATCGACTGCGAGTACACGTAGACGAAGATCGCCGTGATGAGGAAGGCGAGGGCGAAGAAGAGCACCACCCGGGTGGCGCCGGCCGAGATGTCGCCGATCACCTTGGCGAAACCGATCATGTGGACGTCGACCGGCGCCGTCTCGACCTGGACGCCGGCCACGCCGTTGCCGAAGCGCTGGCGGATTCTCTCCTCGAGCTGGTTCGCCACCTCGACGTAGTCGAGCGGCTCGCCCGTGTTGGGATTGACGTCGAGCAGCTGGGCGCTGATGATCGCTCCGCTGAAGTCGTTGGCCACCAAGCGGCCGACGATGCCCGCCTTCAGGATGTTCTTGCGCACCTGCTCGAGGCCCTCGGGGGTCGGCCGGAAGTCCGCCGGCACCACGTTGCCGCCCGAGATCCCGTCCTCGACGACCTCGGTGAAGCGGGTGTTGGGGGTGAAGAGCGAGCTCACCTGGGTGCGGTCGACGCCGGGGATGAAGAACACCTCGTCGGTCGCCGCCTTGAGCGCCTCGAAGAACCCCGGCGTGAAGATGTCGCCGTCCCTGGCGGTCAGGGCGATGAGCAGCCGGTTGGCGCCGCCGAACTCGTCGCGGTGGTCGACGTAGGTGCGCATGTACTCGTGCTCGAGCGGCAGCAGCTTGGCGAAGCCGGCGTCGATGCCGATCTTGCTGGCCGCGTAGCCCATGAAGACGGTGACGGCGGCGAAGAGCCCGATCAGCAGCCTGCGGCGGGTGAAGACGGCGTCCTCGAGCTTGGCGGTGAACGGCATGGCGATGCTCCGTGGAAGTCAGGGTCGGGCGGCGAGGGCCGCGGCCGGCAGCGTGTGGACGCCGTGCTCGCCGACCAGCACGACGCCGCCGCCGGCGAGCGGCAGGACCGCCGCCAGCCCTTGCCGGTCGGCCTGCTGCACGAGCTCGAAGCTCGTGCCGCCGTCGTGGCTCGCGAGGAGGACGCCGGCGAGGCCGGCGACGAGGACCGTGCCGTCGGCCAGCCGCGCGCCGTCGGTGAGCATCGCGCTGGTGCCGGTGTCGATCCGGCTCCAGGTCTCGCCGGCGTCGTCGGAGCGGAAGAGGTTGCCGCGCAGGCCGAAGAGCAGGAGCGAGTCGCCGTCGAGCGGCAGGCTGCCGAAGAACGATCCTTCGTAGGGCGAAGGCAGTGCCAGCCAGGTCGCGCCGTCGTCGTCCGAGCGGTAGACGGCGCCGGCCTCGGCGGCGATGTAGAGCTTGCCGGAGGCCGACCGCGAGGCCCGGTTGAGGTGGAGGTCGGCGCCCGCGTCGTACTCGTCGTCGTACCCGTACTCGTAGGCGTCTTCGTAGCCGTCCTCGTAGGCGTCGGGGTCGTCTTCCGCGATCGGCTCGTCGAGCGCGGTGATCGTGCGCTCGAACCAGGTGTCGCCGCCGTCCTCGGTCTCGAGGTAGTAGCCGTAGGCGCCGATGGCGAAGCCCCGCTCGGCGTCGTGGAACCAGACGTCGAGGAGGGGGCGCTCCTCCTCCGGCGCGCTGTACAGCAGCTCCCAGGTCTCGCCGCCGTCGCGGGTGCGCAGGATGACGGCGTCGTGGCCGACGGCCCAGCCGAGGCTCCCGTCGTGGAGAAAGACGCCGGTCAGCGTCGCCCGCGTCGGCACCGCCCTCTGCTGCCAGGTCGCCCCCTGATCGAGGCTCACGAGCACGTGGCCGCGCTCGCCGACCACCATCATCAGGTCGCCGCCGGCGGCGCCGTCGAGAAGCAGCGAAGCGGCGGCGAGCGGCGCGATGATCGACGACTCGACGGCCTCCTCCTGCGCCGCGCCCGGAGGCGCGGACGCCGCCAGGAGGAGGCCGGCGACCAGGACGACGAGGCCGCGGGCCGGCGGCGGCCTCACCGGATGCCTTCTCGTCGCAGTGCCGCCGGCGTGTAGTCGTCCAGCGTGCGCTCGATGTCGAAGTTGTACATCGGGTACTCGTTGTCGAGGCCGATCGCCAGGTAGCGCCCGGCTTGCAGGTCCGTGTGCACCTCGAGGGTCGTCCACAGCATGGGCACGTCGTAGTAGTTGATGACGAATCCCTCCGACACCCGCCACAGCTGGTCGCGGTTGTCGTACTGGTCGACCAGCAGCACCTGCCAGCTGTCCTCGTCGACGTAGAGCGTGCGGCGCTTGTAGACGTGGCTGGTGCCGGCCTTGAGCGTCGCGTCGACCACCCACACCCGGTGCAGCTCGTAGCGCAGGTATTCGGGATTGATGTGCAGCGGGGTCAGGATGTCCGCGTGCTTCAGCTGGTCGCTGTGCAACTGGTAGTTGTTGTAGGGGACGTAGATCTCCTTCTTGCCCACCAGGGTCCAGTCGTAGCGGTCGGGAGCGCCGTTGAACATGTCGAACTGATCCGACGTGCGCATGCCGTCGGCCGCCGTGCCGGGGTTGTCGTAGGCGACGTTCGGCGCCCGCCGCACCCGGCGCTGGCCGGGGTTGTAGAGCCACGCGGCCCGCGGCTCCTTGACCTGGTCGAGGGTCTCGTGCACCAGCAGGATGCCGCCGGCCAGGCGCGCCGGCGCCACGACCTCCTGCTTGAAGTAGAGGATGCGGTTGTTGAGCGACTCCTCGGTCTGGCCTTCCTGGCTGTAGACGACGTTGAACTCGTCCTCGAAGACCACCGGAGTGTAGTCGCCGGAACGGGTCGGTGCGGCCTGGGCGATCTTGCGCGAGGCGATGTCGCCGCGGTAGCGGGTCAGGTGGTTCCAGATCACCTCGACGCCGACCTTCGGCATCGGGAAGGGCACCCCCATCAGCGCGCCCCGGATGCCGTTGCCGCCCTCGGCCAGCTCGGCGGTGGTGGCGATCCGCTTCGTGGCGTCGTAGATCCGCTGCGGGTAGGCGGCGCTGCGCCGGGTGGGGTAGACCTTCATCTTGAAGGTGTCGTAGGTCTGGAGCATCGCCTGGTGCCCGGGGGTCAGCTTGCCGGCGTACTGGCTCATGTTGGCGCCCGTGATGGTGAAGAGCACCGCGTCGCTGGCGAACGGATCGGGATGGTGGTCGCCCGGCGAGTAGCCGGCCGGCGGCGCCTTGATCCCGCCGTCCCAGGCCGGGATGCTGCCGTCGGCATTGGCGGCCTTCTCGGCGCCCACCGGGGTCAGGTCGGCGCCCAGGGCGGCCGCTTCTTCCGGCGTCAACTTGGCGGCGGCGGGAAACGAGAGCAGGGCGAGAGCGACGAACGCTCCCGCGACCAGAGAGGCTGTCTTGTTGGCCATGAATGTCTTCTCCATTCTGCCTGGATATTCTGCCTGGATATTCTGCCTAGAACGAGTACTTGACGGTAGCCGACGCGAAGTCACGGTCGCCGATCAGGTTGTAACGGCCGGCGCCGGAGTACATGGTGTAGCTGACGTCGAACTGCCAGGTGTTCTGACGGTCGAAGCCGAGCCCGAGGGTCAGAGCCTTGCGGCCCTCGAGGAAGTTGCCGCCGGGGCCCGGGGAGACGCCGTCGACGTCGTGCTGCCAGGAGAAGCTGGGCGAGACGTTGAAGCCGCCGAAGGCGTTGAGGTAGTCGAGCCGCCCGGCGAGGCGGTAGCCCCAGGAGTCGGCGTCGGCGAAGTGCTCGGGGCCCTCGATCGGCTTGCCGGCGTGGGCGGACGGCCCGAGGTCCGGATTGCCGCTGACGTAGGTGCCCGGGCCCTCGAAGCGCAGCTCGTCCTTGCTCGGCAGGCCGTCGACGTGGGTCAGGGCTCCCTCCCAGACCAGCACGCCCTGGTCGGCGCCGGCCAGCGGGCCGAAGATCTTGGTCAACGTCGTCTGCACCTGGGAGACGTCGAAGTTCCGGGTGCCGGGGACGACGGCGCCGAACTGGCCGCTGAAGTTGCCGAGCTGGTTGAAGGCGGCCAGACCGGCGTTGAAGGGCCCCAGCGCGGCGAAGAGCAGCTCGACGTCGTCCGCCTGCAGCGGCGCGTCCTGGCGATGGGAGATCTCGCCCTGCCAGGCGGTCTTGCCCAGCGTCGTGTTGAAGCTCAGGCCGTAGAGCTTGATGTCCTCGGGATAGGCGAGGAAGTAGCGCGCCGTCTGGGCGTAGGCGTCGGTGGCGAAGGCGGCGACGACCGCCACCCCGTCGCCGCCCGCCAGCGCCGTGTCGACGGCGGCGGTGGCGACGATGCCGGCCTCGGTCTGGCTCAGGCCGGCTCCGACGCCGGCCGCCACGCCCGCGCCGATCGCTGCTTCGCGCCCGGCGCCCTGGGCCAGCGCGCCCAGCGCGGTGCCGCCAGCGACGCCGAAGCCCTGGCCCTTGAGCGCCCCGGCGAGGGTGCCGGTGATGCCGTTGATGGTCGGCAGGCGGCTGTGGTAGTTGATGAAGTAGAGGCCGAACTCGGTGTCGTTGAGCCCCGGGACGAAGATGCGCAGGGCGACGCCGTACTGGCCGTCGTCGCGAGCCCACACGTTGTCGGCGCGGGGCACCCCGAGGAAGGGCCGGTCGGTGAACGGGAAGGTGCGCAGGTCGCCGGAGTCGCCGAACCCGAGGAACACCGTAGTGCCGCCTTCTCCGGCGAAGTCGGAGGTGCTGAAGTAGGAGCCGGGCGGATCGATCTTGGTCCGGCCCCAGTCGTAGAGGTAGAACATCTCGAGCGACGTGTTGGCCGACGTACCGATGGACAGCGAGACCATTCCCTCCGGCAGCAGCGCCTCGCGCAGCTCGGCGCCCGGAACGCGGATGGCGCTGACGTCGACCGGGTTGATGATGTTGATGCCGCCCTGGATGAACGTGCTCTCGCCCCAGCTCAGCACCTGGTCGCCGATGCGCAGCTCGGTCGGCCGGCCTCCGAGGTCGAAGCGCGCCCAGCCGAAGGCGTCGAGCACGTCGGCGCGCTGGCCGACGCGGCTCAAGGCCTCCTCGCTGAGCGGCGTGCGCAGGCGCTCGCCGTCCTCGTTCTCGAAGTCGTAGAAGGCGCGGCCGCGGACGAAGAAGCCGACGTTCTTGTAGTCGACCTCGACCTCGGACGTGACCTTGAACACGTTGCTGGCGATGCCGGTGCCGTAGTTGAGGTTGCCGTCGTCGCCGTTGACCGAGAACGCCCGGCCGCCGTTGGCCAGGCCGATGAGCTCCGGATCGGCGTCGTCGAGTCGATACTGAACGCCCCACGAGATCGTCGTGTCCCACGTTCCGGTGAGGTCACCTCCGCCGAAGCCCACAGCGCCTGCCGGGACCGCCAACAGCAGGGCGGCCACCGCCGGCCACCAGGTCTCTGTCATCCCTTTTCTCATCTCCGCCTCCGTTTTCGCTCCACCGCCTCTCTCTCGCGAGGGAAACGGCGGAAGGAAGATCGCCTCGGGTGAAACGCCGAAGTCGGTTGCCGGGAGAGATCGATTGCCGACGCCTCTCCGGTTGCCCGTTTCCCAGCAGTCTAGGTAGAGCTCAGGGTACCATGCACCGAACGCCGGGGCGGTAAGTCGAGCCACCCGACAAGGTGGTAGCGAGAGGTCCGGCGAGCGGCGGAAGGGGTGAAGGGATGTCCATCGATGCGCGACAGCACCGCAGGGGCGCCGCCGCCACCGCCAGGGCGCCCGTCTTCCGCGCCCGCGGCGTCACGAAGGTCTACCACATGGGGGAGGTCGACGTGCACGCGCTGCGCGGCATCGATCTCGAGCTGTACGACTCGGAGTTCACCGTGCTTCTGGGCCCCTCCGGCAGCGGCAAGTCGACCTTGCTCAACATTCTCGGCGGACTGGACGTGCCGACCGCCGGAACGGTCTTCTACCGCGACCACGAGCTGACGGCGGCCGCGGAGTCGGAGCTCACCCGCTACCGCCGCCGCCACGTCGGATTCGTCTTCCAGTTCTACAACCTCATCCCCGGTCTCACGGCGCGCGAGAACGTCGCCCTGGTCACCGAGATCTCCGCCGAGCCGCTGGCCCCGGAGGAGGCGCTCGCGATGGTCGATCTCGAGGAGAGGATGGACCACTTTCCGGCGCAGCTCTCGGGCGGCGAGCAGCAGCGGGTGGCGATCGCGCGTGCCATCGCCAAGCGGCCGGACGTGCTGCTGTGCGACGAGCCCACGGGCGCTCTCGACATCTCCACCGGCGTCGTGGTGCTGGAGGCGATCGAGCGGGTCAACCGTGAGCTCGGCACCACCACCGCCGTCATCACGCACAACGCCGCCATCGCGCAGATGGCCGACCGCGTCGTGTCGCTGGCTGACGGGCGCATCGCCTCGGTGCGCACCAACCCGGAGAGGCTCGGTCCCCGCGACCTCAGTTGGTAGCCGCCCGGTACCGGAGACGGACGAGAAGGACATGACCGCCATCGACCGCAAGGCGTTTCGCGACCTCTGGCAGATCAAGGGGCAGGCGCTCGCCATCGCGCTGGTCATCGCTTCCGGGGTGGCGATGTACATCATGTCGATCTCCAACTTCGAGTCGCTGCGCGCCAACCAGCGCGAGTACTACGATCGCTATCGCTTCGCCGACGTCTTCGCCGGCGCCAAGCGCGCGCCGCAGAGGCTCGAGAGCCGGATCGCCGCGATCCCGGGAGTGCGCGCGGTGGAGACGCGCGTCGTCGCCGGCGTGACGCTCGACGTCGAGGGGCTGTCCGAGCCGGTGGTCGGGCAGCTCATCTCGGTGTCGGAGCGGGGCGACGGACCGGTCTTGAACGACGTCGCGCTGCTCGCAGGGCGATTGCTCGTCGCGGGCCGCCCCGACGAGGTGCTGGTGCACGAGAACTTCGCCCTCGCGCACGAGATGGGTCCCGGCGACCGGGTCACCGCTCTCATCAACGGCCGCCGCCGCGACCTGACGATCGTCGGCGTCGTGCTGTCGCCGGAGTACATCTACACCGTGCGCCCGGGCGACTTCCTGCCGGACAACGAGCGCTACGGCATCTTCTGGATGAACCGCAAGGCACTGGCCACCGCGTTCGACATGGAAGGCGGCTTCAACGACGTCTCCCTCACCCTGATGCCGGGTGCTTCCGAGCCCGAGGTGATCGCGCGTCTCGACCGGCTGCTGGAGCCGTACGGCGGGCGGGGCGCCATTCCGCGGGCGCTCCAGGTCTCCCACTGGTGGGTCAACGACCAGCTCAACCAGCTGGAGCAGATGGGCAAGGTCGTGCCGCTCCTCTTCCTGGGGGTCGGTGCGATGCTCCTCACCGTGGTGCTCAACCGCATCGTTACCGTCCAGCGCGGCCAGATCGCGGCCCTCAAGGCGCTCGGCTACTCGAACGTCGCCATCGGCCGCCACTATCTGCTGTGGGGCATCGTCGTCTGCGCCGTCGGCGGCGCCCTCGGGGTGGCGGCGGGCATCTGGCTGGGGCGCGAGATGTTGGAGCTGCAGCAGCAGTTCTACCGTTTCCCGACCCTCGACTTCCAGGTCTCCGGCGCCACGATTCTGGGCGCGCTGGCGATCAGCCTGCTCGCCGCGCTCGTGGGGACCCTCTCCGCCGTTCGGCGCGCCGTCCGCCTGCCGCCGGCCGAGGCGATGCGCCCCGAGCCGCCCGGCCACTTCAAGGCCACGCTGGTCGAACGGGTCGGCCTGGGCGGGCTCCTCACCGAGCCGGCGCGGATGATCCTGCGCAGCCTGGAGCGCCGCCCCTGGCGGGCCGTCGCCTCGATCGTCGGAATCGGGCTCGGCGGGGCGATCATGATCGTCGGGATGTTCTCGCTCGACGGCATGGACGAGATGCTGGACGTCCAGTTCAACATCGCCCAGCGGCAGGACATCACCGTCTCCTTCGTGGAGCCGATGTCCGCCGCCGCCGGCTACGAGATCGCCCGCCTCCCCGGCGTCATCCACTCGGAGCCGTTGCGAGCGGTTCCCGCGATGCTGCGCCACGGACACCGATCGCGCCAGGCCGCCATCACCGGCGTCGGCGCCGACGCCCGGCTCAACAGGGTCATCGACGCCTCGCTGAGGCCGGTGCGCTTGCGGGAGGAGGGGCTCATCCTGTCCGACAAGCTGGCCCGCCTGCTCGGCGCCGCGCCGGGAGACTCCGTCACGGTCGAGGTGCTCGAGGGCGCGCGCCCCGTCCGGCAGGTCGTCGTGAGCGACGTGGTCGAAGAGTACATGGGCATGTCGGCCTACATGGAGATCGACGCCTTGCGCCGGCTGATGCGGGAAGGGAAGGTGCTCTCGGGCGCCTTCCTGCAGGTCGACGAGGGGCTGGCGGACGAGCTCTATTCGCGCCTCAAGGCGCTGCCGGCGGTCGCGGGGGTGACCCTCAAGTCGGCGGCGGTCGACAGCTTCAACGAGACGGTCAAGGACATGCTCGCGGTGAGCATCGCCTTCAACGTGCTGTTCGCGGCGATCATCGCCTTCGGGGTGGTCTACAACACCGCCCGCATCACGCTCTCCGAGCGCAATCACGAGCTCGCGAGCCTGCGGGTGTTGGGCTTCACCCGCGCCGAGATCTCGTTCATCCTGCTCGGAGAGCTGGCGATCATCACCCTGGTCTCCGTGCCCGTCGGGCTGGCGCTCGGCTACGGCCTGGCCGCGCTCACGGTGAGCGGCTTCGAGACCGAGGTCTACCGGATTCCGCTCTTGGTCTCGCCGCGCGTCTACGCCTACTCGGCGATCACGGTTCTCGTGTCCGCGGCCATCTCCAGCTTCGTGGTGCGCCGCCGCCTGGACCGGCTGGATCTGATCGAAGTGCTCAAGACGAGGGAGTGACAAGCATGAGTGCTCAACGGCGTTTCTCGAGAAAGCGTGTCCTCGCCTGGGGGCTTCCGGCGGCGGTCGTCGTCCTGCTGATCGCCCTCGCGCTGCGGCCGCAGCAACTCGACGTCGACATGGCCGAGGTCACCCGCGGCGACCTGGTGGTGGCGATCGAGGAGGAAGGGCAGACTCGGGTGCGGGAGCGGTTCGTCGTCTCGGCGCCGCTGGCGGGCAAGCTGCTGCGCGTCGAGCTCGAGCCGGGGGATCCGGTCGTGGCGGGGGAGACCGTCCTCGCCACCTTCCTGCCGCAGGCCCCGACGCTTCTCGACGCCAGGAGTCGGGCCGAGGCCGAGGCGCGGATCCGCTCGGCCCAGGCCATCCTCGAGCAGGCCAAGGCCGAGCAGAAGCGCGCCGACGCCGAGCTCTCTTTCGGCGCGTCCGAGCTGGCGCGCCGGCAGCGGCTGGCCGCAGCCAACGTCATCTCGGAGGAGCTTCTGGAAGAGGCGGAGCTCACCGCCGCGAGCCGCGAGCAGGCGGCAAAGGCAGCCGGGTACGCGGTCGAGAGCGCTCAGTTCGAGCTCGCGCGCGCGCGCGCGGCGCTCGGCGCGGGCGCGGGGCAGGTCTCCGAGCCGATCGAGATCCACTCGCCCGTGGACGGCTCCGTGCTGCGGCGCCTGCACGAGAGCGAGGCGATCGTCGCGGCGGGCGAGCCCCTCATCGAAGTGGGCGATGCCGCCTTGCTCGAGATCGTCTCCGACCTGCTCTCCTCCGACGCGGTGCGTGTCCGCCCCGGTCAGCGCGTTGTCATCGAGCAGTGGGGGGGCGACCGGCCCTTGAACGGCGCCGTACGCCGCGTCGAGCCCTACGGCTTCACCAAGATCTCGGCCTTGGGGGTCGAGGAGCAGCGGGTGAACGTCGTCATCGACATCACCGACCCGCACGACGTCTGGTCGACCCTGGGCGACGGCTACCGGGTCGAGGTCGCGATCGTCGTCTCGGAGACGGAAGACGTCCTCGTGGTGCCCACGAGCAGCCTCTTCCGGCAGGGCGACGGGTGGGCGGTGTGGGCGGTCGAGCAGGGCCGGGCCGTGCGGCGCGAAGTGGAGGTCGGCGCGCGCAACGGACTCGAGGCCGAGGTCTCCGGAGGGCTCGGCGAGGGCGACCGGGTGATCGTCCACCCCAGTGACGCGGTGGGCGAGGGAGCGCGCGTCAGGCCCAGGGGCCCCTAGACGCGGGCCGTCGTGGCGCGACCCACGCGGCGAGGAACGGGTCTCGGAGCTCGGAAGTCCGTCAACGGTACACGCCGCCACGTTGGGCGATGTCCAGGACCAGCACTGCCCGATCGTCATCGGCGATGCGATAGACGATTCGCAGGGAGCCCACGCGCAGCGCGCGATGCCCGCTCAGGGGACCGGCGAGGGGCTTCCCGGAGGTCGGGTCTCCGCCGAGGCGATCGAGCGCGCGATCGATTCGCTCGAAGAGACGACGGTCGCTGCGAGCGAGCCTGAGGTAGCTCTTCCTGGCGTGGCTGGACAGCCTAAGGGAGGCCAGCGGACAGCTCCCGGCGCACATCCTCCAGGGTGTGGCCACCGCCGCCGGAGAGCTCTTCGTCCGCCTCTACGAGCCTCTTGACCAGGGTCTTGTCGGAGAGAATCTCCAGGGTCTCCAGGAGGCCGTCGAACTCCTCGGAGGACAGCAGCACCGCCTCGGCGCGTCCCCGCCGGGTGATCACGAACCGGTCGAAGTGCTCGTGTGCCCGCGCCAGCAGCTCGGACAGGCGGGGCCTCATCTCGGTCAGCGATAGGGTCTCGGTGGCCACGGTCACCTCCGGCTCAAGTGTACATGATCGCGTAAAGATTCCTACGGAAAGATTCCAGGTGGAACGGTGCTCGGCGTCGAGCATCGAGCCCCGGTCTTGGGCCTCCACGAGACAGACGGCATCGAGCCACGGAATCTCGCGGGAGCGCGTCGCCAACCGGGTCGCCGGCCCTCAGTTCCGCAGCGGCTTGCCCGTCTTGAGCATGTGCTCCATGCGGGCTTGCGACTTCTCCTCGCCGGCCAGGGAGACGAAGGCTTCGCGCTCGAGGTCGAGGAAGACCTGCTCCTCGACCGGCTGCATGCCGTCGCCGCGGTCGCCGGCCGTCAGGACCCGGGCGAGCTTCTTGGCCACCAGGGCGTCGTGCTCGGAGATGGTCCCGGCCTTGAGGAAGTTCTCGACGGCGATCTCGATCGCCAGCCGGCCGCCTTCGCCCGGCGGGACGAGCTCGGGCGGCGCGGGCGGGGCGTAGCCGGCCGCGAGAGCGAGCACCTCCTGCTTGGCGCGGGCGATGAGGTGGTCGCGGGAGAGGACGATGGGGCTGTCCGGGCGCAGGTACCCGAGCTCGACGGCCTCGTGGGCCGAGGTCGAGACCTTGGCGAAGGCGATGGTCTCGAAGGCCTGCTGCACCGCCGCCATGGGGCCGATCGTGCGCGGCGGCAGGCGCTCCGAGAGGTGGGTCAGCAGGCGCAGGTTGCCGCCGGCGCCGGGGATGAGGCCGACGCCGACCTCGACGGCGCCGCAGTAGAGCTCCGCCAGCGGGACCACCCGGTCGCAGCAAGCGGCCATCTCGAAGCCGCCGCCCAGGGTGACGCTGAAGGGCGCCGCGACGACCGGGAACGGGGCGTACTTGACGGCCTGGGTGAGCGCCTGGAAGGTGCGGGAGACCTCCTCGATCACCTCGAACCGCCGGGTCCTGGCCAGCTCGAGGATGAGCGCCAGGTTGGCGCCGGCGCAGAAGTGGACGCCCTCGTGGGAGATGACGAGGCCCCTGAGGCCGCGCTTCGCGACCTCCTCGAGCGAGCCGGCGAGGATGTCCAGGATGCCGCCGTCGACGGGGTTGAACTCGGGCTGCAGCGCCGAGTGGAGCTCGACGCAGCCGACGCCGTCACCCAGGTCGACGAGCGAAGCGCTCCAGTTGCGCAGGATCTCGCCGCCGGCCGCCTTGCAGTCGTCGAGCCGGATCGTCCCGGGCGCCGCCGGCACCGGCAGCATCTCCCGGCTGGCGAAGTCGAAGACCTCGCGCGCCGGCCGGCCATTGCGGCGGTAGAAGGACTCGCGGCCGCCGGCCAGCAGGCTGCGCACCACCTCCGGAACCGCCTTGCCCTCGCGCTCCATGCGGGCGACCGACTTGCCGACGCCGAGGGCGTCCCAGGTCTCGAACGGGCCCAGCTGCCAGCCGAAGCCCCAGCGGATGGCGCGGTCGACGTCGACGATCGAGTCCGAGACCTCGCCGAGGCGGTTGGCGGCGTAGGAGAGGGTGCCGATGACCAGCTCCCAGGCGAACTTGCCGGCGCGGTCCGGGTTGTAGACGAGGGCCGCGAGCCGTTTGCCGACGTCGGTGTGGCGGCGCGCCACGCCGATGCCGTCCATGCGCGGTTTGCTGAGGGGGCGGTAGTCCAGGCTCTCGAGGTCGAGGGCCAGGATCTCCTTGCCCTCCTTCTTGAAGAAGCCGGCGCCGCTCTTCGCGCCGAGACGCTCGCTCTCCAGCAGCCCCGCCAGCACCGGCGGAATCCGGAAGATCTCGCGACTCTCGTCGGCGGTGCACTTCTCGTGGGCCGTCTTCGTCACGAAGGCGAGCGTGTCGAGGCCGACGACGTCGGCGGTGCGAAACGTGGCCGACTTCGGCCGGCCCATCACCGGACCGGTGATGGCGTCGACCTGCTCGACGGTCAGCCGCATCTCGCGGGTCAGCTCGAGCGCGAGCATCATGCCGTAGACGCCGATCCGGTTGGCGATGAAGTTGGGCGTGTCCTTGGCGTGGACGATGCCCTTGCCCAGCGTGCGGCCGATGAGCTCGCTCGCCCGCGAGATCGCCTCGTCCCCGGTCTCGGCCAGGGGCACGAGCTCCACCAGGCGCATGTAGCGCGGCGGGTTGAAGAAGTGGGTGACGAGGAAGCGCCGCCGCGTGGCGGGCGACAGCGCCGCGCCGAGCTCCCGGGCCGACAGGCCGGAGGTGTTCGAGCTCAGGAGTGCGCCGTCCGCGAGCCGCGGCTCGATCTTGCCGTAAAGCTCCTGCTTCCAGTCGAGCCGCTCGGCGATGGCCTCGATCACCCAGTCGCACTCGCCGAAGCGATCGAGGTGCTCGTCGTAGTTGGACGGGACGACGCTCTTGGCGAAGCGCTGGTGGAAGAAGGCCGCCGGCTTGGCGTTGCGCGCCCCTTCGAGGCCCTTCTCCGCGAGCTCCTGATCGAGGTCGAAGAGGTAGACCTTCAAGCCGGCGCCCGCAAACAGCGCCGCCAGTTGCGCGCCCATGACGCCGGCGCCGCAGACTCCGACGGTCTTGATCTCGCCCATGATCAGCCCCTTTCGATGACGGTGGCGATCCCCTGCCCGGTGCCGATGCACATGGTCGCCAGCCCCCGCTTCGCGCCCTTCTGCTCGAGGACGTTGACGAGCGTCGTCAAGATGCGCGCGCCCGAGGCCCCCAGCGGGTGGCCGAGCGCGATCGCACCGCCGTGGACGTTCACTTTCGCGGGGTCCCAGCCGGTCTTCTTCAAGACGAAGAGCGACTGGGCGGCGAACGCCTCGTTGAGCTCGATGAAGTCGATCTCGTCGGCCGTCAGACCGGCGCGCGCGAGCGCCTTCTCGCTGGCCGGGATCGGGCCCATGCCCATCCGCCGCCAGTCGACGCCGGCGACCGCGCGGGACACCAGGCGCGCCCGCACCGCGAGGCCGTGGCGGGCGGCAAACGCGTCGCTGCAGACGATGAGCGCCGCGGCGCCGATCGAGATCGGGCTCGAGGTGGCCGCGGTGACCGTGCCGGTGGCGAGGAAGGCGGGCGGCAGCGAGCGGATCTTCTCGCGGTCGGGCTCGCGGGGGCCCTCGTCGCGGTCGGCCGCCGAGCCGTTCCTCTGGATGGGCACCACCTCGCCGTCGAACCTGCCCTCGCGCCACGCCGCGAGCGCCTTCTCGTGCGAGCCGATCGAGAACTCCTCCTGCTCGCCGCGCGAGATGTCGAGCTCCGAGGCGAGGATCTCGGCGGTCTCGCCCATGCCGATGTAGTAGTCCATGTCCTTCAGCTTGCGGTGGAACGACGGGTTGAAGCCGCCCATCGGGATGGCGAACATGTCCTCCACTCCGACGGCGATGCCGCACTCGGCGTCGCCGGCGAGGATCGCCTGGGACAGCTGGTGGACGGCGTCCATCGACGAGCCGCAGAAGCGGTTGACGACCTTGCCTCCCGACCCGAGCGGGATGCCGGCCAGCAGCGCGACGCCGCGCGCCATCAGCATGCCCTGCGTGTTCTCGGGGAAGGCGCAGCCCAGCACGACGTCGTCGATCGCCGAAAGCGGCAGATCCGGCTGCCGGTCGAGGAGCGCCTTGACTACCTGGGCGGCGAGCTCGTCGGCCCGGATGCCGACCAGCTTGCCCTTCTTGACTCCCATGGGGCTGCGAACCGCGTCGACGATGACGCTCGTCTGCGCTTCCGGGGTGTGGGCCATGCTGTTCTCTCCTAGTCGAATCGGTAACGCCCGTGGTGGTAGAGGTCGTCCGTCAGGCGATGGACCTCGGCCACCGGATCGAAGGGCAGGTGAAGGGCGTTGACCTCGGCGTCGAGCTGCTCGACGAACGAGGGCGCGAAGCCGCCGGCCAGCAGGACGGGGCGGAGGCGGAAGGCGATCCGCCAGACCTCTTCCAGGCAGCAGGCGACGGTCAGCCGGGCGAGCGCCCGGTAGCCGGCGTCGGTGGCGGCCGCTGCTCCCAGCTGGCGGATCCGGTGGATCGCCGAGGAAGCGGCGAACCAGGCGATGACGAGGTCGGCCAGGTCCTCACCCACCACCTGGGCGTTGCGCAGATCCTGGCCGTAGGTCGAGATGGCCTCGAACAGCAGCTTCACGGCCACCCGGCGCGCCCGATCGAGCGCCGCCAGCTCCCAGCCGAGGAAGCCGTCGGCCTGGGGAGCGGGCACCCGCCAGGCCTTCTCGGCGTCGCGCAGCGGCAGCTCCTCCATGAGGGCCTTCTTCAGGTAGTAGCCGTAGATCACCATGCGGTTGATCTCGTTGGTGCCCTCGAAGATGCGATCGATGCGCGTGTCGCGGAACACCGCCGCCAGCGGGTACTCCTCGGAGAAGCCGTTGCCGCCGTAGACCTGGATGCCCTGGTCGGAGATCCGGAACAGCGACTCGGAGCCGAGGATCTTGGAGATCGACGCCTCGATCGCGTACTCCTCGAGGGCCGCCATCGCCTTGCGGTTGTAGTCGGGGTCGGCGTCGTCGAGCTGGGCGATCCTGGCGTCCATCAGGCCGACCGTGCGGTAGATGACGCTGTCGAGGGCGTAGGTCTCGACCACCATCCTGGCGAGCTTCTTGCGGATGGCCTCGAAGAAGGCGATCGGCTGGCCGAACTGCAGGCGCTCGAGCGCGTAGGCGGTGACGAGATCGGTCACCAGCTTGCAGGCCCCGAGGTCCGCGGCGCCGAGCTTGAACCGCCCGATGTTGAGGACGTTCAGAGCGATGGAGCCGCCGTCGCCCGGCCGGCCGAGGAGGTTGTCCTTCGGCACCCGCAGGTCGTCGAGGAAGAGGCTGACGGTGGAGGAGCCCTTGATCCCCATCTTCTTCTCTTCCTCGCCGACGGTCAGCCCCGCGCTGCCGCGCTCGACGAGGAAGGCGGAGAGCTCCTGGCCGTCGATCTTGGCGAAGACGGTGTAGAGATCGGCCCAGCCGCCGTTGGTGACGTAGATCTTGGTGCCGTTGAGCAGCCACGACTCGCCGTCCGCGGACAGGGTGGCCGTGGCTTTCAGGCTCAGCGCGTCGGAGCCGGCGTCGGCCTCGGTCAGCGCATAGGCGGCCAGCCACTCGCCCGTAGCGAGCTTCTGCAGGTACTTCGCCTTCTGCTCTTCGCTGCCGAAGAAGACCAGCGGCAGCGTGCCGATGCCGGTGTGGCAGGAAAAGGTGACGATCCACGACGCGGCGCCGCACAGGGTCAGCGCCTCGACGGCGAGCGCCGAGGTCGTCTTGTCCATCTGCATGCCGCCGTAGCTCTCGGGCACGTCGATGCCGGTCAGCCCCAGCGCGCCAACCTCGCGCAGGAGCGTGCGGGTGAGCTTCTCGTCGTGGAACCCGAGCTCCTCCTGGTGCGGCCGGATCCGCTCGACGGCGAACGCCCGCACCATCTTGTCGATCTCCCGCTGCTCTTCCGAGAAGCGCTCGCGGCAGAAGATCTCCGGGGCGACCGGCGTCACGAGGAAGCCGCCGCCCCTGGCTGCGGCGGCCGCCGGGCCGGGTGCCGGCCGGCTCGTCCCTGGTCGTCCCGCCGCATCCACCGCGGCGGATGCCGGTTCCTTTGCCTCGCTGACCACCACGGTTCACCCCCTGTCGTAGAGTCGATCTGTCGTAGGGCTGGTCCCGAAACGGGCGCGCGACGACTTGCCGCTGCGCGGCATGAAGTCTAGCACGGATTGCCGCACTGCGGCTATCCTCGCGGGCGGCGGCTCAGGGCGAGGTCGCGGGCTTCGCGTCGTGACCGCCGCGCAGCAGCCAGACCCCGACGCCGAGGGTCCACAGCGACTGCCCCAGGACGACGAGCAGCATCCCGTGCACGTCCAGCCGCAGGTAGCCGGCGACCAGGCCGGCGATGGGCACGAGCGCGATCGGCACGCCGAGGGCGCCGAGTCCGCGCAGCAGTCCGTGGCGGCCCAGCATGACGAGCGACCAGAAGAGGATCCCTGCCGACATCGCCACGGCGCCTGTCTTGGCCAGGGCCTGATTGGCGGCGTGGGCGAGGTGAAAGGCCGGGAGGGCGGCCTCCATCTCGGCAGGCGTCGCGTCCACGTAGCGCTGGGCCATCCCCGAGACGACGAAGCCGCTCACGAGCGCCGCGCCCACCATGCAGACGACGCCGATCGAATACGCGACCGCGCCGGCGCGCACCCGGCCGCTCTGCCAGCCGAGCCGGCCCGCGACGGTGAAAAAGCCGATCAGCGTCGCGATCGCAAGGGCGATGAGCGCGCCGTGGACCACGGCCGAGACTCCGGCCTCGTGGCTCATCTGGCGCAGGCGCTCGGCGGTGCCGGACCCGCCGGTCGACGGATGATGGGCCATCGCGAAGACGGAGAGAAGCGGCGCCAGGACCAGCGTGAGTCCCGACCAGAAGCTGGCGCGGGAGTCGCCGCCGGCGGTGGCGGGGGTCGCCTCAGACATCGCCGGAAGGTGGCCGTGGCGGGGCCGGCCCGGCGGGGCCGACGCGGCGGTCGGAAGCGGCCAGCTGCGCGTAGATGTCGAGACAGCGGGCCACGTGATCGCGCCAGCCGTCCTCCTCGGGAAACGACTCGAGCGGCGGGATCGGGTCGCTGTCGGGCTTGATGCCGGCGCTCGCGAGCACCTCGCCATAAAGGTGACGGTGGCGACCGCCGAGGTTGTCGAGCTCGACCTCGGGGCAGGGCCGCCATTCCAGCATCGCGGGCGAGAACTCGAGTCCGAAGTGCGCGAAGACCTGCGGAAAGACCTCGCCTGGCTGGTTGCGGAAGTCCGTCGAGTCGACCAGGACGTGGGGGATGCCGGCGTCGCGGCACCATTCGATCTGCGTCCGCCACAGCTCCCAGCCGGACTCGATCGCGGGAAACAGCGGGCTGTCGCCGACCTCGAGCTTCTTCGCCATGCGGGAGGCGATGTTGAGCCGTGGATCGCGCATGAGGAACACGAGGGGCTTGGTGGCCAGGGCGGCGAGGAGGGGGAATCGCGCCCCGACCTGGTAGGGCATCTCCTTGATCACGAGCGCCCGCCCTTCGCCGTCGCCGCGGGTCGACTTCAGCAGATCGAGGTCGAGCGGCGCCTGCATCTTGGCCACGACGTCCGCCTGGTCCCGTCCCATGTAGTAGGTGGTCTCGAACGGCTCGTGACAGTAGAAGCGGACGGTCGGCTGCTCCCAGAACACCCTGGCGAATGCCGTCGAGCTGCACCGCGGCGGGGAGACGATCGCGTAGATCGCGGAATGCCGGTCCCGGATCTCGGCGAAGCAAGGGGGCAGCTCGGCTCTCTGCACGGTGGCGGCACCCTACCAGACGAAGAGGCGTGGGCGATTCGAGGATCTCGAGGTGCCGGCAGCCCGCGGCCTCTAGCCTCGAGGCGAGGCCTTGGCCTGGCGGATGCGCTTGGCCAGCTCCTGCCCGATGCCGGTGAGCAGCTTGTGACTGATGGCCGGGTGCTGCTGTTCGAGCTGTTCGAGGGACTGCCGGCTGAGGCGGAAGCAGGTGAGGTTCCCCCTGGCGACCGCCCTGGCGGAGCGCGGCTTGCCGTCGAGGATCGCCATCTCGCCACAGAGCGTTCCCGGGCACAAGGTGGCAATGAGCGTGGCCCGAGCCTCCTCGCCGCGACTGGTCTGCCGACCCTGGAGGAACAGGTCGATGCGGGCTTTGACGATGCAGTAGACGTGCTCGCCGGGGTCGCCCTGGTCGAAGATCGGCTCGCCGTCCGCATACTCGACGCGAGCGCAGGTTCCGGCGAAGGTCGCGAGCTCGTCGGGCCTCATCTCTCCGAGGGCGTCCACCTGCCCTAAGTCGAGCTCGACGTCGTATCGATCCTCCCCCAGGAGCCGGTCCAGAAGGCGGTCCTCGGTCTCGCCGAGGGCCTCGTCGATCGCGCCGAACCACGACCTGCACTCGCCGGTGTCGGCAAGGCCGTAGTCCAGCAGCGAGCGACCGGTGCCGGCCGCGGGATCGACGGAGCTGAACACGATCGCCTTGCCCTTTTCCCGCGCGATGTCGCCGAGTCTGGCCAGCAGCTTGGCTCCGGTGCTGTCGAGGTCGGTCACCCGGGCGAAATCCAGGATCACCCACTCGACGTCGCTCGCGATCGACTGCTCGACGATGGCCGCCAGGCTGTCGGTGGCGCCGAAGAAGAGCGATCCCTCGAGCTCGAAGACCTCGATGCGATGGCCTTCGGCGTCGAGGAGCGCGAACTCGGCCCGACTGCGGTCGAACATCGAGCGCACCTCTCGCGCCGTGTAGCGGGAGCGGATGGTCCGTTTGCTCATTCTGTAGACGAAGGAGAAGATCGACGCGACGATCCCGACTCCGACGCCCTGGAATACCCCGACCTGCACCATCACCACCATGACGACCAGCACCAGGACCAGGTCGAGGGCGATGCTGGAGCTGCGCTGGCCTTTGCGCAGCAGCTTGGCGACCAGCCCGAGACTCCAGCGATCGACGGTCGCGTAGGCCAGGGTGACCAGGGTGCCGGCGAGCACGACCACCGGGATGCCGCCGATCACGGGGCCCAGGAAGAGGAGCACCGAGAGCGCGAAGGCGCCGACCACGAATCGCGAGCGCAGGGTCCTGCCGCCGTTCTGATAGGACGCCAGGGGCTGGCCGGAGTATCCGGCGACGGCGACTCCGCCGAAGAGGGCGTTGACCATGTTGCCGCAGCCCTGGGCGACGAGCTCCTTGCTGGTGTTGGAACGGCCGTAGGTGACGTTGTCGATCGTCACCGCGCCCAGCAGGGTGCGCAGTGAGCTGACGACGGCGACTCCGAGGGCCAGGGGCACGAGAGCGACAACCGTCGAGAAGAAGCCCGTCTCACCGAGCAGGGAGACGAACTCGAGGCCGAAGCCGGGCTTCGGGATGCTGAACGGGATGGAGCCGATGAGCGGGCCCAGGGAGTCGCGGTACCCCGCGACGGCGAGGGCCCAGTAGAGCCCGGTGCCGATGCCGATGCCGAACGCCGGACCCGGAATCGTGCGGACCAGCTTCGGTCCCAGCATGATGGCGGCGGCGGTGACGACCCCGGTGAGCAGCGTCAGCGGCTGGAAGCCGTCGCGAACCGCGGTCAGGTCGAAGAGGGAGGTTTCCTTGGCGAGCCCCGCCAGCGGGCGGATCTGGCCGAGGAAGATGAGGATGGCGATGGCGTTCGCCAGGCCGGCGACGACCGGGTAGGGGATGTACTTGGCGAGATCGCCGAACTTCGAGAGGCCGAACACGGCCTGGAAGGCACCGGCCAGAAAGACGATGAAGAAGAGGAGCACCAGCACCCTGCCCACGATCTCCTCGGGGCTTCCGGTGGTCGTCTGGGAGACGAGAAGGGCGACCGCGGACGACAGCATGAGGGACGACATGGCATAGGGGCCGGTCGACATGATGCTCACCCCGCCGAGGAACGCTCCGACGAGGTTGGCCAGAGCGAGGGCGGTGAGCCCCGCGATCACGCCGAAGGAAACGTACTCCGGACCCAGCCCGACGAAGACGATGGCGCCATAGGCCATGGCCTCGGGAAGGGAGAGGATGCCGGCGACGACGCCCCCGACGACGTCGCCCTTGATGGTGGCATCCGCGGGTCTCTCGCTCACTTCCGCTCCTTTTGGGCGGAGTGTACGTCGAAACGGGTCGGGCAGGCCGCGCGCGCGGGGAGCCCCCCTAGCCGTGGGTCCGCTCGAACTCCCGCATCAGCTCCACGAGTCGATCGACGCTCTCGAGGGGCATGGCGTTGTAGATCGAGGCGCGGATTCCGCCGACCGAGCGATGGCCTTTGAGATTGGTCATGTCGGCCTCCTTCGCCGTCTCGAGGAAGCGGCTCTCGAGCTCCTCGCTGGGCAGGCGGAAGGGGACGTTCATCAGCGAGCGGCTGGCGACCTGGGCGGTGCCACGATAGAAGTCGCCGGCGTCGATCAGGTCGTAGAGCCTGGCCGCCTTTTCGGCGTTGCGCCGGGCCATGGCCTCGAGGCCGCCCTGCCGCTCGAGCCACTGGCAGGCGAGGCCGACGACGTAGATCGACCAGCAGGGCGGCGTGTTGTACAAGGAGCTCTTGGCGGCGTGGGTGCGGTAGGCGAGCATCGTCGGCAGGCTCTCCGGCGCCCGCTCGAGCAGGTCCTTGCGCACGATGACCAGTGTGACGCCCGCCGGCCCGAGGTTCTTCTGGGCGCCGGCGTAGATCAAGCCGTAGCGGGCGACGTCGATGGGGCGGCTCAAGATGTCCGACGACATGTCGGCGACGAGTGGCACGTCGCCGGCTTCGGGCTCGCTTCGCCACTGGGTTCCGACGATCGTGTTGTTGGACGTGAAGTGGACGTAGTCTGCCTCGCCGTCGAGGTCGAGGTCGGAAGCGGCGGGAATCCGGTCGAAGCCGGTCCCCTCGCTGCTGCCCGCGGCGCGCGCGCCGCCCTCTTTCACGGCCTCTTTGAGCGCCTTCTGGGACCAGGGGCCGGTGAGGACGTAGTCCGCCTTGCGGGCCGGATGCATCAGGTTCATGGGGACCATGCTGAACTGGAGGCTCGCGCCTCCCTGCAGGAAGAGGACCGCGTAGTCCTCGCCGATCCCCACGAGGGAGCGCAGGCTCGCGATCGCGCCCTGGTGGATCGCGTCGTAGTGCGGCGAGCGGTGGCTCATCTCCATGACGGAGAGGCCGGCGCCTTTGTAGTCGACGAGATCCCGCTGCGCCTCTTCGAGAACCTCGAGGGGAAGCACGGCCGGGCCGGCGCTGAAATTGATGATGCGATGGGTCATGTGAGTTTCGCTCCCAAGTGATGTTCGAGTGCGCCGCCCGGCCAGGAGTCGCCGGGAACCGGCGGGTCGGGTCAGAGGCTGCGCGACGTGACGGCCAGGACGTGGTCCGACGAGACGCGCACCTCGGCGAGCACGGCGTCGTCGGGCTCCCGGTCCAGTCGCAGACGGGCGCTCGCCGCCTCGGCGCCGTCGAAGACGATGTTCTCCACCTCCTGCACGTTGATCTCGGCGGCGCGCAGGACGTCGAGCACCCCGGCGAGGGCGCCGACGCGATCCCGGTGGCGAACCACCAGCAGATGGGTCGCGGGCGTCTTCTGCGCCAGGTTCACGCAATTGGGCACGTGCCCCGCCTCCTGGAACTCGCGGACGATCCTGATCACCTCCTCCGCGACGGCCTCCTGGGCCTGGGCGGTGGAGGCGCCGATGTGGTGGGAGCCCTGGACTCCGGGCAGGGAGAAGATCCCGGGCTCGAGCCGGCCCTCCCCGCCGGCCGGCTCGCCCGCGAAGACGTCGAGGGCCGCCCGGATGCCCCGGGTCTCGATCTCCCGGGCGAGAGCCTCCTGGTCGACGACCCCGTCGCGACTGGTGTTGATGACCAGGGCTCCCTCCGGCAGCGCCGCCAGGACCTCGGCGCCCACCAGATGCCGGGTGTCGTCGTTGAGCGCCAGGTGCACGCTCAGGACGTCGCAGCGACCGGCCACCTCCACCGGGCTGGCCGCGTGGCCGACGCCGAGCTCCTCGGCCCTGCGGGGCGTCAGGGAGCGGCTCCAGGCCACGACGTCGATGCCGAAGGCGCGCGCCCGCCGCACCATCTCCTGGCCGATCCGCCCCATTCCGAGCAGGCCGAGCGTCGTGCCGTACACCCCCCTCGCCTTGGCGTACTCCTTCTTGTTCCAGATCCCGGCGCGCAGATCGACAGCGCCGTCGACGAGCCGGCGATCCATCGCGAGAAGATGGGCGAAGGCCAGCTCGGCCACGGCGATCGAGTTCTTGCCGGGACAGTTGGCGACGTGGATCGCCCGGCGCGAGGCGCCCTCCACGTCGATGGTGTTGAACCCGGCCCCGGCTCGGATCACCAGGGCGAGGTCGGGCGAGGCGTCGAGGTGGCGGGCCTCGACGCGGGTGCTGCGGACGACGAGGATCTCCGGCCGGCCGCGCCGCAGCTCGTCCGCGAGCGCCTCTTCCTTGAGGTCCGGGTCGCTCGCGACCTCGAGCCCGAGGTCTCGCAGGCGAGCGAGGCCCGTCTCCGGGAACTTGTCCGCAATCAGGATCTTCATCGTCGGGGTCTCCTCAGAACTCGTGGACGAGCAGTCCGGAGCGCAGCTTGGGCTCGAACCAGGTGGACTTGGGCGGCAGGACAAGGCCGGCGTCCGCCACCGCCAGCAGCTCGTCCACGCTGACCGGAAACAGCGAGAACGCCAGGCCGTCACCGCGCTCCCGCACCCTCCGCTCGAGCTCGCCGGTGCCGCGGATCCCGCCCACGAAGTCGACGCGCGTCGACGTCCGGGGATCGTCGATGCCCAGCAGGGGTCCGAGCACCAGCTCCTGGAGGATGGCCGCGTCGAGCGAGTCCACCGGGTGATCGGCGGCAAGGGCCTCGCGGGGGGCTTCGAGCCCGTACCACTCGCCGCCGAGAAAGAGGGAGAAGGCGCCCTTGCGGTCCGGGCTCGGCGCCCCGCCGGACGTCACCTTCATGACCTTCCCCAGCCGCTCGAGGAACTCCTCCCGGGTGGCCCCACCGAGATCGTGGACGACGCGGTTGTAGGGCAGGATCTCGAGCTGCTCCCCGGGGAAGAGCGCGGCGAGGAAGAAGTTGGCCTCGTCCTCGCCGCTCGAGCCCCCGGCCCGCTCGCGTCGCGCCGCCCGGGCGCGGCTCGCCGACGCGGCGCGATGATGCCCGTCGGCGACGTAGAGCGCGGGAACCTCCCGGAACGCCTCCTCGAGCTCGGCAGAGTCCGGGACCTTCCACACCGCATGGGCCACCCCGTCGTCGGCCACGAAGTCGTAGAGGGGCGCCGTGGTGGACGTCACGGCGGCGACCGCCGCATCGATCCGCGGGGTGCCGCGGTAGGTCAGGAACACCGGTCCGGCATGGGCGGAGAGCGTCAGGGCGTGGCGGGTGCGGTCGTCCTCCTTGTCCGGCCGGGTCTTCTCGTGCTTCTTGATGAGGTCCCGGTCGTACTCGTCGACGGAGGCGCACCCGACGACTCCGATCTGGGCGTGGTCGCCCATGATCTGGCGGTACAGGTAGAGCGCGCGCGCGTCGTCGCGGACCAGGCTTCCTTCCGCGAGCAGCCGCGCGAGAGCCCGCGGCGCCTGCGCGTAGACCTCGTCGTCGTGGACGTCCGTCTCCGGCGGCAGGTCGATCTCGGGACGGACCACGTGGAGAAAGCTGTAGGGATTGCCCGCGGCGAGAGCGCGGGCCTCGGCGGTGTCGACCACGTCGTAGGGAACGCTGGCGACCTTCGAAGCCAGGTCGGGCCGGGGGCGCAAGGCGCGAAACGAACGAAGCTCTGCCAAGGGAACGACCTCCTCCTGTCGCGGTATGTCCACCGTCTCCGGCGGAGTGGAGCCCCCATTCTAATCCGCCGCCGCCCGCGCCTCCGGCGGGCCGCGCGCCGGGGTCGCCTACTACTGGTCGGCGGTGAACTTCGATCGCGGCGTGGGGCGCTCGAGGTGATGGCCGTGCGGGCCCATCTCGCGGCGGCGCAGCGCCCAGGCGAAGACCAGGCCGAAGAGGCTCAGGGCCCCGAACATCCACAGCATCGGCAGGTAGCCGCCGGGGTTGTCGGCGCTGGCGCCGCTCGCGTCGTTGAGCCCGCCGGCGGCGAGGTTGAACACCGTCAGGCCGATGTTCTGGAGCATCGTCATCAGCCCATAGGCGGTGCCGAGCTGGCTGGGCTTGACGAGATAGGTCACGGCCGGCCACATGACCGCCGGGACGAGCGAGAAGGCGACGCCGATGAGCACCGTCGACACCCACAGGTCGAGCCGGGTGTGGCCGAGGACCGGGAAGACGAGGAAGAGCAGCAGGGTGCCGCCGGTCATGAGCAGCGCCCGGTGGCCGATCTTGTCGGCGAGGAGCCCGAAGAGCGGGGTGGCGAAGATGGCGGCCAGGAAGACGTAGCCGTTGATCGTTCCCGCCTCCTGGAGCGTGAGCCCGTGGGCGTGCTGGAAGTACTTGATGGCGAACGTGCTGCGGAACGGGAAGATGACCGAGTAGAAGGTCACGCAGAGGCCCACGACGTACCAGTAGGAGCGGTCGAAGTGCACGAGCTCGCGCCACACGACGCGGTCCGGCGGCGCGGGGCGCTCGAGGCTGTAGCGGCGCTCCGTGGCGCGCTCGAAGACGAGGTAGCCGAGCGCGGCGAGCAGCGCCACGGCCGCGAGCCCCGCCGCCAGCACGAGCGGCGGCTGCCAGCCCTGGTCGTACAGGGTGCGGGCCCAGGTGGGGGACATGTCGGCGGCGTAGGAGCCGGCGCGGGCGATCGAGAGATTGACCCCGAACGCGAAGCCGAGCTGGCGGCCGACGAACCACTGCCCGAGGGTCGTCGTGATGGCGACGATCATCGACTCGGCGCCGAGGCCGAAGATCAGCCGGCCGACGGCCATCACCGCGAACTGCGAGGAGAGCGCCGTGACCAGGGCGCCCACGAGGCAGATCGCGGTGAACGCAAAGGTGGCCCTCCGGGTGCCGATGCGATCGACGATGATGCCGCCGACGAGCACCATGAGGATGTTGGGGAAGCTGTAGATGGCGTTGAGCGTGCCGATCTGGGTGTCGGTGAAGCCCAGGAGCCGCTGGAGGTGGTCGGCCAGCGGGCCGATCGAGTCGTAGACGTAGTAGTTGCCGAACATCGCGACGCTGACCAGGACGAGGACCGTCCACCGCGCGCTCGCGGGGGGCGGCGCGGCGGCCGGGGAAGGCGCTCGCTCGGTGGGCTCGACGTCGCCGCTCATGTTCAGCTCCTCGATCTCCGTTCGGGTGGAATGGGGCTTACTCTATGTCAGCCGCAGGTGGAGCGCGCCGCGATCTCCGTTAGACTCGGGATTCCTGGTTGTCTGGCCCAGCCGCGATCCATCCGCGACCGGCTGCCGGTCGCGTCCCGATACTTCGAACCCGCGAGGAGGGAGGATCATGCGAAGACCGCTAGGTAGAGGCACTCCGCTGATTGGCGCACTGGCCGTCATGGTCGCGGCGGGCGCTGCCGCGAATGCCAAGGTCGAGGGCGACACCATCGTGCTGGGCGCCGCCGTGTCGCTGACGGGCAAGTACTCGACCAACGGCAAGAACACCCAGGACGGCTACGACCTCGCCGTCGCGCGGGTCAACGAGCTGGGGGGCGTCCAGGTCGGCGACACGTCGTACAAGCTCGAGGTCGTCTACTACGACGACGAATCGACGCCGGCGCGAGCGGCCCAGCTGGCCGAGCGCCTCATCAACCAGGACGGCGTCAAGTTCCTGCTCGGGCCCTACAGCTCGGGCCTGACCAAGGCCATCGCGCCGGTCACGGAGAAGTACAAGATCCCGATGGTGGAGGGCAACGGCGCGTCGCTGTCGCTCTTTACCGAGGGCTACCGGTACCTCTTCGCGACCCTGACGACGACGCAGTTCTATCTGCGCGAGGCGGTGAACCTCGCGGCCGCGACCGCCGAAGCCGCCGGCCGCAGCCCGGCCGACCTCAAGGTGGCCATGGCGTTCGAGAACGATCCCTTCAGCCAGGACATCCGGGCCGGCGTCACCGAGGACGCCGAGCGCTGGGGAATGAAGGTCGTCGTCGACGACAAGCTGCCGCCGGAGATCAACGACATGGCGGCGACGCTGACCAAGGTCAAGGCCGTCAAGCCCGACCTCCTGCTGGTGTCCGGCCACACCAAGGGGGCCACGCTGGCCGTCCGCCAGACCGCAGAGATGCGGGTCGACGTGCCCATGGTCGCCATCACCCATTGCGACTCCGCTCAGGTCGCCGAGACCCTGGGCAGCGCGGCGGAGTACTTCCTGTGCGCTTCGCAGTGGGACCGCAGCCTGAGCTACCGGGACGATTGGTTCGGCACGGCGGAGGAGTACGCCCAGCGGTTCGAGGCGACGTTCGACTACGCGCCGCCCTACCAGGCGGCCGAGTCGACCGCCGCGGTCCTCGTCTTCGTGGACGCCTTCCGGCGGGCGCAGTCCTTCGACACCGAGAAGGTCCGCGACGCCATCGCGGCGACCGACATGGAGACGTTCTACGGCCGCATCAAGTTCGACGAGACCGGCAAGAACATCGCCAAGCCGATGGTCCTCTATCAGGTCCAGGACGGCCAGTACAAGGTGGTGGCGCCGGCCGAATGGGCGTCGGCGAAGCTGATCTACCCACGGCGGTTGGCCGATTAGCCGGGCGCCGCGGCGCCGTTCCCCGGCCCGTGACCCAAGGCGGGCCGGGCCACTCGGGGTTTGATGAGCAATCTGCAGCTTCTCTTCGACGCACCGATTCTCTGCGTGCAGCTGCTGGTCGACGGCATCCTGATCGGCGCCATCTTCGCGCTGGCGGCCTACGGCATGGCCCTCGTCTGGGGGGTCATGAACGTGGTCACGATCTGCCAGGGCGAGTTCGTGATGCTCGGCGGCTACACCGCCTACTTCCTCTACAAGGCCGGCGTCCACCCGCTCTTCGGGGTGCCGATCGCGGCCGCGCTCCTGTTCGCCTTCGGCTGGGCTCTGTATCGAGCGGTGATCTTCAGGGTGGTCGACGGAGATCTCTTCATCTCGATCCTGGCGACCTTCGGCCTGAGCATCTTGCTGCAGCAGCTCGCCAACCAGCTCTTCGGCGCCGACGTGCGCACCGCCGAGTCCGGCTTCCGCACGCTGTTTTTCTTCGACGGCATGGTCACCGTGTCGGTGGTCAAGATCGTCGCCTTCGTCGCCGCTCTCGTGGTGGGCGTCGCGCTGCTCGTCTTTCTCAAGCGCTCCAGGATGGGGCAGGCGATTCGCGCCACGGCGCAGAACGCCCGCGCCGCTCGCATCATGGGCGTCGACACCACCCGCGTCTACGCCGCCACGTTCGGCCTCAACGCGGCGCTTTGCGGCGCCGCAGGTGCGCTCGTCGCGATGACCTGGCTCATCCATCCCTATCTCGGCCTGCCCTATACGGTGCGTTCCTTCATGATCGTGATCCTGGCCGGCTTGGGCAACGTGGCGGTCGTGCTGGCCGCCGGCATGGGCCTCGGCGCGGCCGAGAACTTCGCCGGGTTCCTCCTCGGCGCCGAGTACCAGGCGGCGTTCGTCTTCGCGCTGCTGGTCGCGATCCTCCTCTGGCGCCGGTTCTGGCTGGGCCGCACGCGAAGGTACCTGAAGTGAGGCCGCGGACGGCGAGCCGCTGGCTGCTCGGAGGCCTCCTGACCCTGGCGCTCGCCGCGCCGTGGCTCGTGCCAGCCTACCGGACCCAGATCTCCTTTCTCTGGGTGATGATCATCTTCGCCCTCACCTGGGACACGCTGGGCGGCCAGATGGGCTACAACTCGTTCGGCAACGTCGTCTTCTTCGGCGTCGGCATGTACGCCTGCGCGGTCGTCCAGCGCGACGCCGGCCTCGAGTACTTCCCCGCCTTGTTTCTCGGCATGGCGGTCGCCGCGGCCCTGGCCGTCGCCCTGGCGGCCGTGCTGGGCTCCGGTCTGCTGGGTCTGCGCGGCCAGTACTTCGCCATCGCCACGCTCGGTCTGGGCTTCGCCGCCGGCGAGTTCGCCAGCGGCTGGGACTTCATCGGTGCCGGCTCGGGCATGGTGACGCCCCTCTACCCCGGCGAGGTCGGCGGCCGCGAGTCCTTCTTCTACTATCTGCTCCTGGCGCTGACGGTGACGACCTTCCTCGTGCTTCGCCGGCTGTATTCCGGCCGCTTCGGCCTGGCGATCAACGCGATCCGCGATGACGAGGACAAGGCCGAAGCGATGGGCCTCCACACGACGCGGTACAAGACCACGGCCTGGTGCGTCTCGGCCACCTTTCTCGGCCTGACCGGCGCCGCCGTCGGCAATCTGATCGGCTTCATCGACCCTCGCGACGTGGCCTTCGCCGGCCCGACCTTCGGAGTGTGGATGGTGCTGATGGCGATCCTCGGAGGCAAGGGCACGCTGTGGGGTCCGGTTCTCGGCGCGGCCGTCTTCCACGTCACGCAGGAGCTCTTCTGGACCTATCTGCTGGGCTGGCAGCGGGTGGCGCTCGGGCTGCTGATTCTCGCCATCGTGCTGTTCTTTCCGGTCGGCATCCTCGGCTGGGCCCGCGAGCGCTGGCCGGAGCGCTTCGGCCACACCGTCGACGAGCGGCCCGAGCCCGCCGAGGGCGGCTCATGACGGCGATCCTCGAGGTCGAGCGGGTACGCAAGACCTTCGGCGGGGTGGTCGCCAACGACGACATCACCCTCGCGGTACCCGCGGGCAAGATCGTCGGGCTGATCGGACCGAACGGCTCGGGCAAGACGACGTTGTTCCATTCCATCGTCGGCTACCATCTGATCGACGCCGGTTCGGTGCGCTTCGACGGGCGGGAGATCTCCGGGCTCAGGGTGCCGCGCATCGCCCGCCGCGGGCTGCTGCGCACGTTCCAGCAGACGCGGATCTACGGCAAGATGACCTGCCTCGAGAACATGCTGATCAGCGCGCCGCAGCGGGAGCGGAGCTGGCTGTCGATTCTCCGCCGGCCGCCCGCGGCCGACGAGGCGAAGGCGGAGGATCTGCTCGAGTTCGTGGGGCTCTACGCCAAGCGCCGGCTGCGGGCGGGAGACCTGTCGTTCGGCCAGCAGAAGCTGCTCGAGTTCGGAATGGCCCTGATGAACGAGCCGCGAATGCTGCTGCTCGACGAGCCGACCGCCGGCATCAATCCGACGTTGATCAAGGCGCTCATGCATCGCCTGCGGCGGGTGAACGAAGAGCTGGCGATCACGCTGTTCGTCATCGAGCACAACATGAGCGTGATCATGAACCTCGCGGAGTACATCTACTGCCTGGCGCACGGGGAGCTGCTCGCCGAGGGGCGGCCGGAGGAGATCCGGGCCGATCAGCGCGTCATCGACGCCTACCTGGGGGCCCACTGATGGCCGCCGCCGGGGGCAGGGACCGCGAGAGGCCCGCAACCCGCGGGCTGGCAGCGTCGAGCGAGGACGTGCTGTCGGTCGACGCCGTCGAAGAGCAGGCCGCCGCCTTGGCGCGGCGGGGACCGGGACGCGAGCGCATCGCGGAGCTGGCGGGCGGCGCTCCCCTGCTGCGGATCGACGGCCTGGTCGCCGGCTACGGCAAGATGGAGATCCTGCATCGGATCGATCTGCAGGTCGCGGCTGGACAGTCCCTGTGCCTGATCGGGCCCAACGGGGCCGGCAAGTCGACGGTGCTGAACTCGATCTACGGGTTCGCCCGCATCAAGGCCGGCGCCATCGTGCTGGACGGACGCGACGTCACCCGGCTCTCACCCAGCCAGAAGCTCAGCCGGGCAGGCATCGCCTACGTCCTGCAGGACAACTCGGTCTTTCCGGACATGACGGTCGAGGAGAACCTCTGGATGGGGGGCTACCTGCTGAACAGCGCCGAGCAGGCCAGGGAAGCGGCGGAACGGGTGTTGCGCAAGTACGGGCGCCTGGCGCGCCGGCGCCGGCAGCTGGCGCGCGTCCTCTCCGGCGGCGAGCGCCGCCTGCTCGAGATCTCGCGCGCCCTGGTGATGGACCCCCGGGTCCTGCTGATCGACGAGCCGTCGATCGGCCTGGAGCCGCGGTACATCGACATGGTGTTCGAGATTCTCGCCGATCTCCAGGGCAGCGAGGGCAAAGCCATCCTCATGGTGGAGCAGAACGCCAAGAAGGGCCTCGAGTTCGCGGACGTCGGATACGTGCTGGTGTCGGGAACGGTCGCCATGGCGGATACCGGCGACCGGCTGCTTCGGCACCCGGAGGTGGGCCGCCTCTTCCTGGGCGGCTGAGCGGTACCGCGGCGGCCGCCCGGCTCGGCGCTCAGGACCCCAGGGTCACCAGTCTGGATCCGCCGCAGCCGGCGAGGTCGCAGGCCCGCTCGCGGCGCAGCGACAGGGCCCCGGTGGGACACGCCGCGGCGCAGCGCTCCGCCGCCCGCCGCAGGCCGTCCGCCAGCGGGCCGCCGAAGGGCACTCCCATGGCGACCTGGAAGCCGCGGCCGACGAGCGCCACGCCGAGCTCCTCGGACGCCTGGCGCGCGATGCGAACGCAGGCGTCGCAGAGGATGCACTTGCCGGGCTCGTACGAGACCTCCGGATGCGACTCGTCCCGCGCCAGCCGCCGGCGGACGCCCGCGAAGCGGGTGGGATCGGCCTGGTACTCGGTCGCGTAGCGCCGCACTCCGCACCCCGCCGCCGCCGAGCAGCCGCAGCTCAGGCAGCGCCGCGCCTCCCGGAGGGCCGCTTCCGCGGACAGCCCGCCGTCGACCTCGGCGAACGATCGGACGCGGGTCTGCGCCGCGAGGCGCGGCGTCGCCGCCCGCGATGCCCTCTCGATGCCGCGGAAGAGCTCGGCGAGCTCCGTCTCGTCGAGCGGCTCGAAGGCGGAGTCGACCTGCCCGTCGAGCCCGACGACCGCCGCGCCTCTCACGTACTGGTCGATCGCGGTCGCCGCCAGCCGTCCCGCGGCGACCGCGCGGACCGCGAGGTCGGCGCCGAGGACGGCGTCGCCGCCGGCGAAGACCCCGGGCAGGTTGGTCGCGAGGGTGCGCGGGTCGGCGGCGATCCCCCGCGCGGTGACCGCGAGCCCCTCGCTCTCCGGCAGCCGGGTGGCCACGCGCTGGCCGGTGGCCGCGACGACCGTGTCGCAGCGGTAGGCCGTCTCCGAGCCGGGCACCGGCAGCGGCTGCCGGCGGCCCGAGGCGTCCGGCTCGCCGAGCGCCGTCCGCCGGCAGACGAGCTCGAGCCCGCCGCCGGGACCGCGCGCGAGGCGCTCCGGAGCGACGAGGAAGTCGATCTCCACCCCTTCCTCCCGGGCGTCGCGGACCTCCTCCAGGAGACAGGGCATCTCGCGCTCCGTGCGCCGGTACACCACCCGCACCTCGGCGCCGAGACGCACCGCCGAGCGCGCCGCGTCCATGGCCGTGTTCCCGCCCCCGACGACGATCGCCTGCCGGCCCAGGTCGGGCGTCTCGCCCCGGGCGACGCCCGCCAGGAGGGTCAGCGCGTCGAGGGCCAGCGCCGCCCCCTCACAGTCCAGGCTGCGGGAGCGCTGCGCTCCGATCGCCAGGAAGACGGCGTCGTGCCGGGCGCGCAGCTGGGCGAGCGAGAAGTCCTCGCCCCAGCGGGCCCCGAGGCGGAACTCCGCGCCGAGCCGGCGGACGACGTCGATCTCCGCGTCCAGGGCCTCGCGGGGCAGCCGGTAGGCCGGAATGCCGTAGCGCAGCATCCCCCCCGGCCGCGAGTGCGCGTCGTAGAGGGTCGCGGCGTGTCCGTGCTGCAGCAGAAAGAGAGCGGCGCTCAGCCCGGCGGGGCCGGCGCCGACGATGCCCACCGAGAAGCCCGTGGGCGCCCCCGGGCGGGGCTCCCGCGGCCGGGTCGCCCTCGCGTTGCGGTCGGCCACCCAGCGATGAAGCTGGCCGATGGCCAGGCCCTCGTCGTGGTGGCTGCGCCGGCAGTGAGACTCGCAGAGCCGGGGGCAGATCCGCCCCAGCGATCCGGCCAGCGGCAGGCGCCGCCACAGGACGTCCATCGCGTCGCCGAGACCTCCCGCCGCCAGAGGATGGAGGAAGTCGGGGATGTCGAGGTCGGCAGGGCAGCGGGCGGCGCAGGGCGCGACGCAGTCCCCCGCGTGATCGGACAGCAGCAGCTCGAGGGCCGTGCGGCGCGAGGCGCGGACGTCCGCGCTGTCGCTGACGATCACCATGCCCTCCGCGACCGGCATGGCGCAGGCCGGCGACAGCTGGCGCCGGCCCTCGATCTGCACGCAGCACAGGAAGCAGGAGGAGGCCGGCTCGAGCCCCTCCACGTGGCACAGGGTCGGGATCTCGACGCCCACGCCGCGCGCCGCCTCGAGGATCGTCGTGCCGCGGGCGACGGCGATCTCGCGTCCGTCGAGGGTGGCGCGCACCAGCGGCTCGGCCATCTCAATGGACCTCATCTCAGTGGACCTCGACGGCATCGTCGAGGCATGCCTCGCGGCAGGCGTCGCAGCGCACGCACGCCGCGTCGTCGATCTCGTGGATCTCGTAGGGCCGGTAGGCGATCGCGTCCACCGGGCAGGCCTGGGCGCACAGGGTGCAGCCGATGCAGCGGTCGTTGATCGTGTAGGTGACCAGCGCGGCGCACTTGCCGGCGGGGCAGCGGCGCTCGTGGAGGTGGGCCTCGAACTCGTCGCGGAAGTAGCGCAGGGCCGTGAGCACCGGGTTGGGCGCGGTCTGTCCGAGGCCGCAGAGACTCGTGCGGCCGACGCGATCGGCGAGCTCGGCGAGCGCCTCGAGGTCCCCCTGCCGGCCCTCGCCCTCGCACAGCCGGTCCAGGATCTCGAGCATGCGCCGGGTGCCGATGCGGCAGAACGTGCACTTGCCGCAGGACTCGCCGCAGGTGAAGCGCAGGAAGTAGCGGGCGATGTCGACCATGCAGTCGCGGTCGTCGAGGACGACCAGGCCGCCCGAGCCCATGATGGCGCCGGTGCGGGCGAGCGCCTCGAAGTCGACCGGGGTGTGCGCGAGCTCGGCGGGCAGGCAGCCGCCCGACGGGCCGCCGAGCAGCACCGCCTTGAAGCGCCGCCCCGGGGCGACCCCGCCGCCCAGCTCCTCGACGATCCGCGCGACGGTGATCCCCATCGCGACCTCGACCAGGCCCCCGTGGCGCACCTTGCCGGCGAGGGCGAAGACCTTGGTGCCCTTGCTGCCCGCGCTGCCCAGCCGGGCGAACGCCGCGGCTCCGTGACGCAGGATCCAGGGCACGTTGGCGAGCGTCTCGACGTTGTTGACGACGGTCGGCCGGCCGCGGAAGCCGCTCTCGACCGGGTAGGGCGGCCGCAGCCGCGGCATGCCGCGGCGCCCCTCGAGCGACGCGATGAGAGCCGTCTCCTCGCCGCAGACGAAGGCCCCGGCGCCCTCCCGGACGGCGAGCCGGAGCCGCTCTCCGGAGCCGCGGACGTCGTCGCCGAGGAAGCCGCCGGCCTCGGCCTGGCGCAGCGCCTCCGCGATCCGGCGCACCGCCTGCGGGTATTCGCTGCGGATGTAGAAGAAGCCCTCCTCCGCCCCGACCGCGAGAGCGGCGATCGCCAGGCCTTCCACCACCCGGTGGGGATCCGACTCCAGGACGAGCCGATCCATGAACGCCCCGGGATCGCCTTCGTCGCCGTTGCAGACGACGTACTTGGGGGCCGGCTGGCGGCGCGCCAGCGCCCACTTGCGCCCGGTCGGAAACCCGGCGCCGCCCCGGCCGCGCAGCCCGGACTCGGTGAGGGTGGCGATCACTCCGTCGCGCCGCGCCGGGTCGAGGCAGGCCTCGAGCGCGGCGTAGCCGCCTCGCCGGCGGTACTCCTCGAGGGAGCGGGGATCGATCTCCCCGCAGTTCTCGAGAACGATCCGCGCTCCGAGGCTTCGCGGGCCGGATTCGGGACGCGGCTCTTCCGGATCCCTCAGGCGCCGCGCCGCCCAGCGCAGCCGCGCCGGCCACCCTCGGGGCACCACGTGGCGGCGCAGGATCACGGGCACCATCTCGGGCGTCACGTGGGTGTAGAGCGAGCGATCCTCGCCGGCGACGACCTCCACGAGGGGCTCGCGGTGGCAGCTGCCGCCGCAGCCGACGGCCTTGACGACCCCTTCGCGGCCCGCCTCGCGAGCGCCGCTGCGCAGCGCCTCCCAGACCGGCTCGGCGCCGTTGGCGATGCCGCAGGAGCCCATCCCGAGGCGCACCTCGAGGGGCGTTGCGGCCGGCCTCTCGAGGGGCGCCGTCACGGCCCGGCCTCCGCGGCCGCCAGCGCCTGGCAGGCGCTCGTCGGGGTCAGCCGGCCGGCGACCCTGTCGTCGACCATCATCACCGGGGCCAGGCTGCAGCAGCCGAGGCAGTTGACCGGATCGAGAGTGAAGCGCAGGCCGACGTCGCTGTCGGATCCGGGAGGAATCTCGAGGCGGCGGCGCAGCTCGTCGAGAACGGGCCCGCTGCCGGCGACGTGGCAGGCCGTGCCCTGGCAGACCTGGACGAGATGCGCGCCCACCGGCGTGCGCCGGAACCGGGCGTAGAAGCTGGCGACGCCGGCGATCTCGGCCGGCGTGCTCTCCGTCAGCTCGCAGACCCGCCGCAGCGCCGCTTCCGGGAGGTAGCGGTAGTGGTTCTGCAGGGCCTGGAGAATCGGAATGGCGGCCTCCCGGCTGGCGCCCCGGGCGGCGACCACCTCGTCGACGAAGGCGAGCTCGGGCTCCGCGCCGGCAGCCGCGGGCGGGCCGGCCGCAACGGCTCGCGGCGGGCGCAGCTGAACGAGAGCTTCGCCCTGCGGGCCGGCGGACGCCGGTCGCGCGGCGCCGGGAGCGCCGAGCAGCCGGCCGCCCTCGACCGCGGCGAGAAAGGCCGCGCTCGCCGCCAGCAGCGTCCAGGCGAAAGCGCGGTTGCGCTCCTGGCGGGCCATCGTCCGCGCGGTCTGGACCTCGCGCTCCCCTGCGAGCTCTTCGGCGCGGGACGCGTCGGAGAGCACGGCCTGCTCGAGAGCCTCGAAGCGGTCGCTCTCGCGCGCGACGCGAAGCCGCTCGGCCACGCCGTCGGCGATGAGCAGGGCCGTCAAGACGACGACGAGCCCGCCGCTCACGGCCGCGAGGGGCCGCAGCCAGCGCCCGGGGCCGCGGCGGGCGCTCAAGCCGCACCTGCCTGCGCGGGCTCTCCGGCGCCGCCGCCGGTCGCGAGCCGGCGGTGGACCGGACACGACGTGAAGCAGCGCGCGCAGGCCAGGCACGAGGTGCGGACGGCGCGCATCTCCTCGATGGCGCCGTACGGACACGCCTGCCGGCACAGGCCGCAGTCGAGCTCCCGATCGGGGGTGATC
>Ga0224512_10000636_pt1 | contig 36327 bp, 33 predicted proteins | sample SF_May12_sed_USG_4_FD_169103 | JGI IMG/M metagenome (GOLD analysis project Ga0224512, IMG submission 169103) | Sediment microbial communities from San Francisco Bay, California, United States - SF_May12_sed_USGS_13 | ecosystem: Environmental > Aquatic > Marine > Sediment | place: USA... | reverse complement strand
GACCGCTACATCGTGCTATCGGGCCTCGGTAGCAGCCGGTACAACGTCGAGGTGATGCTCCAAGGCGAGGGACTCGTCACAGTTGAACGGGCGGTGGAGCCGCCGGAGTCACGCCTTGTAGGGCGTGTGGAGCCGTCAGTGGCGCAGACGTTCACCGCTCTGGCTGCACGCGGCATCGCGACCGCAAGTGAGGTCAGGGCTGATCTCAAGCTAAATAGCACTCAAGCCGCGACAAACCGCCTTGCCGCACTAGTGAAGAGCGCACTCGCACGGCGAGTGGCAGAACAGCCGCTGGAGGGCGGCGGGCGTGAGTACGTCTACGCTGCGCTGCAGTAGGTATGAGGAGATGACTGTGCCCAACATGCGCCACCATTTCGATGCGTTGATCACGAAGATCAACCCGCCGGAAGACCGTGTAAGACTTGCCTCTAGACGTGTGGGTGAAGTCCGCGATTGGCTGAAGGACCATGAGTTTGCCACAAGAACCCCCCACACCCTACTTTCGGGTTCCTACGGTCGCAAGACCGCCATCGAGCTCATTCCTGACGTCGACACGCTTCTATTCCTACCCGATGACCAAGAGGACCGGACACCGAACGCCGTCCTGCTTGAGGTCCACCGCGTTCTCAAGGAGTATCCGGGAGCTGGGGAGATTGATGTCAAAGGCCAGAGGCGGTCTGTCCGGCTTCATTTGCCCGATGACCATCTGTACCTCGATATCGTGCCGTCGATCACACCGGACGGTGTCGACAAACCGTTGTTGGTTCCTGATCGGCCGCAACAGGAGTGGGTTGCCTCGGATCCTCTTGGCTATGCGAAGCGGCTGAGTACAACGAACGGAGAGCACGGCGAAAAGGTCGTTCCCCTCGTGAAGTTGTTCAAAGTATGGCGAGACGAACACATGATCCGCCGCCGTCCCAAGAGCTATGTCCTTGAGGTGATGCTGCTATATGGTGTCGAGGATGGCACGATCACATTGACTCGCCGGTCTCGCGCCGAGAACGTCCACGACCTGTTTGCGTACGTCGCCGACAAGTACGCAGATCTGATGGACAACGGCAAAGAGGCGCCGCGAATCCGCGACCCGCAGATCACGGACAAGTACATCACGCGTGGCTGGTCTCGCGAGGAGTTCGAGACGTTCATGCGGCGAGTGCGAGAGGCTCGGAGGGCGGCAGAAAGAGCACTTGCCGCCGAATCCGAGGAAGATGCCGTGGTCGAGTGGGAGAAGGTCTTCGGAAGCCGGTGGCCGTCGCAAGACGACGTACGGGAGGCGGTGCTGAGAGAGGGTCAGGAGCATCAACCCGGACAGACCAAGATCAGTCCGGAGGGCCGCGTGATCGGTGGAGCTGCAGTCATCCCTACTCTGCCTACGAGGTACCACGGGGGCTAGGTGAGGTGGCGCGAAAGATTCCGCGTGCACGAGAGCATCCTGCGGGACAATTGCGGAGCATGCGCAACAACTTTCCCCAATTCGAGGCACGCGTGAACCGCGCCGGTGGCGTCGACTGGTACGGCTACCTGCAACCCACACCGGAGTCGGTGTGTTACAGGGTTCACATTCGGCACCAGCCCAACCGTGATCCGCGCGTGTGGATCGAGGTGCCTCGCCTGCGTAAGGACGCTCCGCACCTGTACGCAGATGGATCTCTATGCCTCTACTGGCCAGCGGACTGGCGTTGGACCCCCCGAGAATGCCTTGCGGACACGATCGTCCCGTGGACCGCGTTCTGGCTGTATTTCTACGAGCTGTGGCTCGTGACTGGCGACTGGTTGGGACCGCAGTCGCCGCACCTAGCGGGTCAGGCGAAGGAGAGGCAGGATGACGACCAGTCGTGACGAAGCGGTTCTGCGTCGGCTGTTCTTAGGACACCAGACTCAGCTCATGGCCAAGCTTGAGGGTGCTCGTGGCGCAATAGACCATCCGGTCCTAAAAGGGACCGCGTCCGAACAGCACTGGCGTGATCTCCTCAGTGATTACCTGCCGCAGCGGTACCGAGTAACGTCCGGTGTCGTCGTCGACTGCAAGAGCGGTCAGAGCGGGCAGATCGACATCATTATCCATGATGCACACTTCTGTCCGCGGTTCCTTGACCAGGAAGGTGTCTGCTTGGTTCCGGCTGAAAGCGTCTACGCAGTGTTTGAAACGAAGCAGGAAGTCAACGGGGAATACCTTGCGGAGGCGGCGGACAAGGCGGAGTCCGTCCGCCGCCTTCTCCGGACTTCCGCGACGATCATCGATCGCGGCGAAGAACGCCCTGCCCGACCACTGACGCCGATTCTCGCCGGAGTAGTGGCTCTCGGTGCAGTGTGGGTTGACGGTCTCGGTGAGAGCTTCAGAGAGCATTTGGCAAGGCACAGAGGCATGCGTTCGCTAGATCTCGGCTGTGCTGTGAGTGCGGGTGCGTTCGAAGTCCCCGAGGGTGCGGGCGCGGACCGCGCGCAGATCTCAACGGCCGATGTCGCACTGGTGACCTTCCTCCTGACACTGGTGCGCCGTCTTCAGAGGCTCGGCACCGTACCCGCAATAGACTGGCCCGAGTACGAAATTGTGTTCGGCGATTGATGATTGCGCACAAGCGAAGCAGCGCATCCACGGCCGACGACGCAAGACAAGCGGTCGGGAAGGCATCTTGAATCTCTCTCGGGGGGGGCAGCGTGCGAAGGCTACTCGTCAGTGTACGCGGTCCGGCTGAGGCACTCGAGGCCGCATCAGGCGGCGCTGCGATAGCCGACGTCGAGTTCCCTGCGTCAGCCTTAGGGACTCCGTATCCGCTCAACATTCGGGCGGTGCGCGATCGGCTTAGGTTAGAGGGCCATCGCAACGTTCGGGTGTCAACGAACATTGGGGAGAATCAACCCGTACGAGCCACGGCTTGCCAGGCCGCCTTGGGAGTTGCTACCGCCGGCACAGACCTCGTCAAGTTCGGTTTGGCAGGCCTTGACCTCGCTGACGCCACCTACCTTGGCAGGTCCATCGTACGTACCGTTCGCCGTTGGTACCCCAGGAAGAAGCTCTACCCGGCTGTTTTCGCGGATGATGCAATGTCAAAGGTCTTCGATCCGGTTCGCGATGGATCCAAGCTCGTTACCGCGATCCAGGCGGACGGTTTGCTGATCGATACGTATGACAAGAACGCCGGCAAGAGCGTTCTGGACTACCTGAGTATCAAGGACATCGGTTCGGTCGTTCGTTCGCTGCATCGGCATGGTGCCGAGGCATGGCTTGCAGGGTCACTGACCGCTGAACAGATGCCATCGCTTTGGGAGGCTGGAATTGATGTCATCTGCATTCGTCAAGCCGCATGCGAATCCAGCGAGACAAGTGCTCGGTTCGGTAGGGTGCGGGCAAAGCTGGTCCGACAACTTGTAGCGACCATCCCCTCGCAGTCAACAAGGGCGCGTTAGGTGTCTCCCCAGCGAGCGGAAGCCTTCGCAGGCTCGACGGGTCGGCGGTCTCTGTATCGAGTAACCAATTCGGAGACCGTGCGCTTCGACCATCCGTCCGCGCTTCTTACCGGGCTATGTCAGGGATACCGCGTTGCCTGATCCTGCTATGACCGTTGGCGAAGCGTTTCGCGAGTTCAAGAGCAGCTTGGAACTGCCAGATAGTCGACAGAAGGAGGCGGCCTCAGCACAAGAACAGCTCCGCGCAGCGATCGCGAGTTACCTGTACGTTCCGAGCTCGTTCCTAACGGGTTCCTATTCGCGCTACACGAAGATTGATCCTCTCAACGACATTGATGTTTTCCTGGTTCGGAATGACAGACCAACCGAGTTGGCGGTAGATGGGAGCGGTGTACTACCCGGACAGGCCCTTCAAGAGATTGAGAACGCAGTAGTACAGGCTGTGAGGGGGGCGAGAGTACAGCGGCAGTCGCGGTCTGTAAACGTGCACGCACCGGGGATCAGCTTCGGGTTTGACCTAGTCCCCGCTTGGTTACGGGTGCCGAACGGATATTGGATACCGGACGTGGATGGCAATCACTGGCTCGCAACCGATCCGAAGGCGCACGCGGAGATCTTGACTCGTGCGAATGCGGCATCGAAAGGCATGCTCAAGCCAGTGATCAAAATGGTAAAACATTGGAGCCGAAATAACCTCGATCTCTTGAGGTCATTTCACATCGAACTGATCTGCGTGGACATCTTCGATAGAAGGCTGATCCCCACCTACCAGCACGGGGTGGCGATTGCACTTCAGCAACTGCCGGTTCATGTGACCGTGCCGATGTCGGATCCTGTATACGGCGAGTCGAGGATAGACAGGCCTCTATCGCAGGACGAGCGGAGTCGACTCCTAGGATGCCTCAGCCATGACGGAGCCGCGGCGGCAAGGGCATTGGAGTTTGAGGGACGTGGCGATCATTGGGGCGCGATTCGTGAATGGGAGGGAATCTTCATGACTGGTTTCCCGAGTTGAGTTCGATACCAGCCAGTTCTCCCGTTTTGGTGTGAGGAGCGCTCTCAAGGGATCTTCTGCAAACCTGTACGACACTGTCGACCGTGGCACGATCTCCAAGCGCTAGACACAGTCCGAATGCTATGAGCTGCCGACGGGTTCCTCATTCAAGGCGACGGACGTGTCGCGTCCTTAGCCGGTCTACTTGCGACGTCGGCGATCGTTTCTTCGACGAAACTCGGCCTTGATGATCTCCTTCATCTCATCGTGCTCTGCGATCAGGTCAGGATCGATTTCTCTTGACAGGCGATCACGTACACCCTCGATGTTCCCACTCTTGAGTTTCGAGAGTGCGTCATCGGATAGTTCCCGAACCAGCCTCTCCAGTTCCGCGAGTTGGTCCTTTGACAGCATCGTCGGCTCTCCCTCCCAGAGTCATGGTGTAGACGGTCTTGGCCCTTTCGATGTGTGCGCTTCGGCGTGGGATCGGGATGCAAGTCGAGCCGCGGACAGCCGAGCCAGCAAAGTGCCAGTCGGGTCGCACTCCCGATGATGTCAGACTACATCACGGTCCCATACTCCGAAAGCGGCCACAGCCGCGGGAGCAGGTCTCGCCGCATCGGGCGCGGTGCGTTGCGGCTTTCGTTGTGAGTTTCGTGCTACTTCTGTTGGTTTCGACCTTCCGAGTCACGACCCCGATGCCCAGAACACCGCGTAATTGCTACAGGTGGTCGTGACACTCTAGCCTGCTGAGTCCAATGGGGTTCAGGGGGTCGCGGGTTCAAATCCCGCCGTCCCGATTCACAAGCAAGAAAGCGGGCCTTGGGCCCGCTTTTCTTGTTTGTGAGCGGGCCGCCGGGCTTTCGCCACCGCTCCTCGCCTGCGGCTCGGAGCTTATGGTCAAATCCCGCCGTCCCGACTGAGGTAAATCACTGAAGCACAGGTAGTTATGAAACGAGCGGTCGTTGAACGGCCGCTCGCTTTTTGTGCTTGTGTGCCAATAGTGTGCCAAATTCAGCTAGCTGTCTCGCGGGTTGCGTCGCGGAATCCTATCTTTACCGACTATGTCCGAGATTCCCTCCCGGCTCTCGACCGCCCTCGCGGATCGCTATCGCATTGAGCGCGAACTCGGCGCTGGCGGCATGGCCACGGTCTACCTCGCCCACGACCTGAAACACGACCGCAAAGTCGCCATCAAGGTCCTCCGCCCCGAACTGGCCGCCGTGCTCGGCGCCGAGCGGTTCGTGCAGGAGATCAAGACCACGGCCCATCTCCAGCATCCCCACATCCTGCCGCTGTTCGACTCGGGCGAGGCCGACTCTTTCCTCTATTACGTCATGCCCTACATCGAGGGTGAGACGCTCCGCGACAAACTCAATCGGGAGACGCAGCTCGGGATCGAGGAGGCCGTCAAGATCACGACCGAGGTCGCGGACGCCTTGGACTACGCGCATCGGCAGAGCGTGATCCACCGAGACATCAAGCCCGAGAACATTCTGCTGCACGACGGCCGCCCCATGGTGGCGGACTTCGGGATTGCGTTGGCCGTGAGTGCCGCGGCGGGCGGACGGATGACGGAGACGGGCCTCTCCCTCGGCACGCCGCATTACATGAGTCCGGAGCAGGCGACGGCGGAGAAGCAGATCACGCACCGGTCGGATATCTACTCGTTGGGGGCCGTGCTCTATGAGATGCTGACAGGGGATCCGCCGCACACGGGGTCGTCGGCACAGGCGATCATTCTGAAGATCGTGAGTGAAGAGCCACCGCCGGTCACGAGAACGCGCAAGGCCGTGCCGGCGAACGTAGCGGCGGCGGTGGCACAGGCGTTGGAGAAGTTGCCTGCAGATCGGTTCGAGAGCGGCAAGGGGTTCGCGGCGGCGCTGGCAGATCCCCGCTACGAGGCCGCACGAGCAGGGCCCGCCAGGAATGGCGCTTCCTTTCGCTGGGCGGATTGGCGGCTGGGCGCACTGGCCGTGGCCGCTCTCGTGGTGGGTGCGGTATCCGCTCGATGGTTTGGTGGAGAGACGTCCACCGTCCTTCCCTCGATTCGTTTCCGCGACCGGCCGCCCCAGTCGCAACAGGTGGTGGGTCGACAAGGCTTCAGCCCTTCCATCTCGCCCGACGGATCGCAGTTCGCCTATAACGGTAGGACCCGGGGCGCCGAACGACAGTACTTGCGCCGGTTAGACCAACTCGAGGCTCGACCCATCCCGGGGAGCGATGATGCGACAAGGTCTTTCTTCTCGACTGACGGCGGTTGGCTCGGCTTTGTGACCCGGGGCAAGCTCATGAAGGTGGCCCTTCCCGGCGGCTCGCCGCTGCCGATCGCCGACGTTCAAGACGTGGTCTATGGTGCCGATTGGGGATCGGACAACTTCATCGTATTCAGCGAGGGCGGCAGGCTCATGAGGGTCTCGGCTGACGGCGGAACCCCGGAGCTCGTAGCCGTGCCCGACACGACGGCAGGGGTGACTGAACTCCGGTGGCCCCACGTTCTTGCCGGGAGTAGGGACGTTCTCGTCACGGCATGGTACGGAGCCCTGGAAACAGCGCAACTCGCGGTCGCCTCCGTCGCATCGGGAACGGTCAAACTTCTCGCCCTGCCGGGCCTGAGCCCGCACTATGCGGCGACCGGCCATCTGGTCTATGCACGGTCCGATGGGCAGATCGTGGCCGTCCCGTTTGACCTCGGCAAACTCGAACCTGTCGGTCAGCCAACTCAGCTGATCGGCAGGGTGGAGATCGGGTTCCCTGGGCTTCCCCAGTTCACATTGTCCGAGAGCGGATCGGTGGTCTACAGCCCGGCATTTGACCGCTCGAACGGGCTCGTCCTCGTCAACCGATCCGGTGCCGCAGAACAACTGGCCAACGCAGACGGAAGAGCGTTTCAGGATCCACGCTTTTCACCAAGCGGCGATCGCGTGTCTGTTGGCATAGACGAGCAGATATGGCTGTATGACATGGATCGGGGCACGCTCTCACGTCGGACATCCGGCGGTTCCAACTTGTATGCTACGTGGTTGCCCGACGGAAGAAGCCTCAGCTTCTCCTCGGAGCGAGGCGGGCACCGCAGGCTATTCACAATGGCGGCTGACGGCAGCGACGACCCGTCATTGCTGTACAGTGGTGCCCATCGAGTTTGGGAGAGTGAGTGGTCGCCCGATGGACAGTGGGTGGCATTTCGAGAGGGTGCGATCGGCGAACTCCTCACGATGAGGGACATCCTCGTCTTTCGACCGGATTCCGAGAGTAGTCCACCGACGCCATTGCTACAGACAGAATTCGACGAGAGCATGCTCGCGATCTCGCCGGATGGGAAATGGCTGGCGTACGTATCAGATCAAACCGGTCAGCGGGAAGTCTACGTTCGGCCGTTTCCGGAGGGTGCAGGCTGGGTGCAGGTGTCCACCGACGGCGGGGTGGAGCCCTCGTGGGCTCCAGGTGGTGGAGAACTGTTCTACCGCACACCAACTGCCATGGCGGTCGCTAGGGTGGAGGTGGGGCAGGCGTTTCGCGTGATCGAGCGTGAGCTACTGTTCGACGATTCGTACATCCGGCGTGACAACTTCGCCAACTACGACATCGACCCACGATCCGGCCGCCTTCTCATGGTTCGCGGCGACCCCGAGCCTAATGAGCTCGTGATCATCGTCAATTGGCTCGAGGAGTTGAAGGCGAAGGTGCCGCGGTGACCGTTCCGGATCGCCTCGCCTCGGCCCTCGGGGACCGCTACACGCTCGAGCGGTTCCTGAACGAGATCAAGGTCACGGCCAACTTGCAGCATCCGCACATCCTGCCACTGCACGACTCGGGCGAGGCCGACTCGTTCCTCTATTACGTCATGCCTTACGTCGAAGGCGAATCTCTGCGGGAGAAACTCAATCGCGAGAAACAGCTTTCGATTGAACAGTGAGTGGAGATTACCAAGGCTGTGGCGAGTGCTCTGGACTATGCATGCACCAACGCCTAGAGAAAGCCGTTTCCAAGGCCCCGTCGAACAGCCAACTCTGGGCGGCGAGCTGAAGGAAAGACCACCGCCTAACGCCGCCGAAGATGGGTTTGCTGCTGACGCAGTAGACGTACGGGCCCCGGGCCACGCGCCGCCTTGACTGGGCGGCCGCATGAAGTAGGTTCACGAATCCCGATCCACGTCGTTCCAATCGTCACTCGAGGCAACCCATGCGTTACCCAGTCCTCTTCGTCCTCGGCGTTGGGGCAGTTGTGCTGCCGCCCAGTCGTGTCCTGGCGCAGTCGACGCCCGAAGTCATGTACACGACGGTCACCAAACTCGAGTTGGGCGGCCGATTGGGCCGCATGCTGCGGCTGGTAGGCGGGGGTCGTCCCAGCACCGAAACGGTCTGGTACAGTGGACCACGTATGCGCAGCGACATTGAGAAGAAGTCCTCCGTCATGGACGCGGAGGCGGGCACCATCATGGAGCTGCAGCACGAGCCGCGCACGTACTGGCTCTGGTCGGTCGACGAACCCGTATTGGTGTTCGAGACGATCCCAGACGAGCCGATAGAGGAGTTGGACGAGCCGCCGGCCCGCCGCCGCCCGCGCACACGGTACGAGGTCACGCTCTCCACCGAACGCCCCGGTCGGCGCGCCCGTCTCGCGGGGCTCGAGGCGGAGCAGACGTTCGTGACGCTCACGATCACCGGTGAGACGTACAATGAGGACGCCGACTCGCTGGAACGCGGCTCGTTGGTGGTGCTGAGCGAGCTGTGGCTCACTGAGCATTTCCCCGGCACGGACGCGCAGGCGGCGTTCGAGAGCGCTTGGGCCGCGCGCATGGTCTCCGCTCTGGACTCGGCGACCATCGCGCAGGCCCAGGAAGGGATGGAGCAAGTCTACGCGGAGGACCCCAGGCTCCGCGTGGCCGTGACCAGTCTCGACTCCGCGCTGGCGGACTTGCACGGCACGTCACTCAAGACGGTATCGCACTTCGTCGTCGTTCCTGACGGGGTACGATTCGACCGGGAGGCCGTGATGAAGGACGCGGACAAGACGCTGGTTGCCGATCTGGCGGAAGGCGCGGCCCAAAACGCTGCGGACGCAGGCCGCCGACGCCTCGGCCGGATCACCGGGGGCCGCTTGGGCGGTCAGCGCGCGCCGCGCCCCGAGCAGGCGGTCATCATGCGGACCCGCTACGAGATCACCGAGCTGTCCACGGCGCCGATCCCGGCGCCCAAGTTCCAGCCGCCGCCGGACTACCGCCGCCGTACGCCTGGGGAGGGTGGCTCCTGACCACTAACTGAGCTGGCTCTGTTCCGGTGAGTGATCGGCGGAATCGCGCCGCGCCGCTCTCGCCGGCATCGGTGCCCGCAAGAGCCACGAGGAGATGCTGGTGAGCCCCACGAGGCGCGGGTGGCGCGCTCGCGTGGGGCAGCGCCACACCCCTGACCGTTCATCCTGCGCACCTGCACCGTAGCACAGTTGTAACGCGTAGCGGCCTCGCGCCCAACAGGCTATGAAGCCAAGAACAAACCAAGTCACGATTCCCATGCTCCGGCTTGCGACGCTTAGCGGTAGCTCCCCGTGGCTAGTCCAGCCTCGGTGATCTAAGTTTCGGTCCAGCTTGTCATTCCCGGAGATTTACGTGGATACAGGGACACCATTCGCTTCCGCGCTCGAACGTGCCGCACACCATGCGAAGGTTTTCCTCGAAGGACTGGACGAGATCCCGGTCTCAGCCCAGGTCACGTACGAGGAACTCATTAAGCGGTTGAATCGCCCGTTGGTCGATGCCGGCGTCGAACCGGCCACCATTATCGATGACCTTGCTGCAGACGTCGACGGCGGTCTCACCATCAGCTCGTCCGGGCGGTTTTTCGCGTGGGTCATCGGCGGGAACCTTCCGTCGGCACTCGCGGCAGACTGGTTGACCTCGGCGTGGGATCAGAATGCCGGCATGTTTGCCGTCGCACCGGCGGCCGCCGTCGCGGAAGAGGTGGCCGGTGAATGGCTCAAGGAACTCTTGGGGCTACCGAAGACTGCGAGCTTCGCGATGGTTACCGGATGTCAGATGGCCCACTTCACGTGTCTCGCCGTCGCGCGGCACGCCCTGCTTGCGAAACATGGTTGGGACGTAGAAAAACAGGGATTGGCTGGTTCACCACCCATTCGGATCCTTACGAACGATCAATACCACGCGACCTTCGAACTCGCGGTGCGCTACGCGGGGCTCGGCACCGACGCCTTGGTAACCGTAGAGTCGAACGCTGACGGAACGATGGTACCGGAAGCATTGGAAAAGGTGCTGGCCGAATCCGATGGGCCGACCATCGTGCAACTGCAGGCGGGCGACCTCAATACCGGTGCGTACGACGCGTTCGAAGCATTGATTCCTCTCGCGCATCAACACGACGCGTGGGTGCACGTCGACGGGGCATTCGGATTGTGGTGCGCCGCCAGCCCCATGTACCGACACTTGCTCAAAGGCGTCAAGCACGCCGACTCCTGGGCAGCGGATGGACACAAGTGGCTGAACGTGCCGTTCGACAGTGGATACGCGTTCATCGCGCATCCGGAACCACACTCCGCATCGATGTCGATTCGGGCCAGTTACCTGATCCACGCCAGTGAGGCCCGAGACCAGGTGGATTGGAATCCGGAATGGTCACGCCGCGGGCGAGGGTTCCCGACCTATGCGGCCATCCGTGAGCTAGGGCGGGACGGCGTTCGCGACTTGATCGACCGCTGCAACGGCCACGCGCACGCGTTGGTCACCCGACTCGGCCAACTCCCGAACGTCGAAGTGGCCAGCGAGCCCATCATCAATCAGGGCATGGTTCGGTTCCTCGACCCTAAGCCGGGCGCGACCGACGAGGACCACGACGCATTCACGGATCAGGTCATCGCCAGCGTCACCGCTGAAGGCGAAGCGTTCTTCGGCGGCGTCACGTGGCGCGGCATGCGGTGCATGCGCGTTTCCGTGAGTAGCTGGCTCACCAATGAGCGGGATATCGATCGGACGGTGGCGGCCGTGAAGCGGCACCTGGGTGCCGCGTCCACGGCCTGACCTAGCTACCACCGTCCGCTTGGCTCAATCGTAGGCCGGCACGAGCCTGAACAACCTAGCGGCGCTGTATCCAGTTACGAAACGACACGAAGAACCCGAAACACTCGAGCAGCGGGAGGTGAGAATCCAGCGTAGCGAGCACCCCGCCTCTTGTATTCGTCGAAGGTCGCCGGCCCAAGGCAGTCGAGGCAAGCGTCGATCGGGCTTCGCGACGCTGTCCCGTACTGCTTAAGCCGGATCGCACCGACGCACAGTCGGAGCGCGCAGCGGCCTCGCGCCCACCACGTCATCACGTCGCCACAGAACGGGCAAATACGGTCCATCGCGATCTCCGGTGCGAGATGCGCGACGGTAGGGCGAGGGTGTCAACTTAGTCACAACGCCTCCTAGAGCACGTCGTTACACACTGTTCCCGACTACTTCACTTCAATTGTGGCATTGCTACGACTCTTGTCAGCAATGGTCCCGTGTCGTATTAAAGAGACTGTCGGTAGCCCTTCCTGACTCCGCCGCCCGACAGACGCCACAGCTTGACGCCCGCCCGACGACGAAACCGATACGCTACCGGCAACCACTGCCGACGGCCCGTACCGTGGCCGCGCCGCCAGAGCGACGTCACGCCCTTGGACGCCCACCGACGACGAGACTGTTGGACCGCCGACGGGGGAAGTCACCATCGCTTCTCTTTCAGGAGGTGTCGTATGCGCTGGCCAGGATTCCTACTCTTCCCGCTGCTGTTCGTCGCGTGCACGGACACGCAACCCGTCGCGCCGATCGAGGATGGTCCGGTCTTCAACTGGATGAACAACCCGGACAACGGGAACTTCAATATCTACCGGGACGCGTTTGGCTGGCGAGTCTGCTGGTCGGACGAGCAGCAGGCGGATGGGACCGCCGAGGGTAACGGTCTGCGAGTTTGCCATGACACGTACCCCCACCCCACCATCCCCCAGACAACTTGTGACATCCAGACGGAGGGCGACCCGGTCTCCCATCAGGATGTCGGGCACTGGATCGACGAATTCAGCAGCTTTCTCCACGCGGTCAATCAGGGGAAGACTTGGGTACTCATTCGTGACATAAACACGGCAGGTGACTGCTTTGGAGACGCCTTGGTCGCCGAGGGCTGGGGAAGGCTCTCGAACAACGACAACGATATTTTTGGCTCGACCGACCCGAACATGAACACTTGGACGAACCGTGGACATGGCGTGCTGGAGGCGACCGACGGGAGCCGGGTCATGTACAACGGACACGTTCACTTCCAGTTCAGGGCGAACGGAGAGGGAGATGAAGACGACTTCTTCCGGGTCCTGTCCGCCAAGGTCAACGTTCACTGAGCTTAAGGCCGCTTCAGCAGCTAGCGAACACCCACCGCCCGGCCCCGCGCCGGGCGGTTTCGTTTCCAGCCCCGAGCGTCACGCGGCGTTCGAGAGCATTTCCGACCACTCCTTCTCTATTTCTCACGGGACACGGCCTGTAGGTTTGCCCTGAGCCACACCTCGGAGGCGCATATGCGATCCGCCACCGTCCTCGCCGTTCTGTTCGCGCCCATCGCTGTCCTCGCCTGTACGTCGAGGCAGGCGGGAACCAGCCCCAGGACGGCGACGGGGTGCAAGGCGTGGTCGGTGACAGCGACAAACCCGTGGGCATACATGATGGAGGTCGAGGCAGGTGACGAGAGCGCGGCGGTCGTGGCAGCGGGGGTGGTGAGGTTCGTTGTCACGCAGGCTAGTAAGCCACAAGTGTATTGGGTTTGTCCACTCCACAACGACAGGTGCCGCCTTTCTAGCGGCGAACGACGCTGGCCAGCACAGAGGGCCACCGTGGTGTGCACCGAGGCTGCTTCCAGGTAAGCGTGGCATCGGGACAAGCGTCGTGTTCTAGCTCCCGAACACCGCCACACTTCCCACCACTCATCGAGCGCACCCGCACCGACGCACAGTCGGAGCGCGCAGCGGCCTCGCGCCCACCACGTCATCTGCGTCTGGCAGAACGGGCAAATACGGTCCATCGCGGCCTCCGGTGGTCGCCTGACCGGAGATCAGGGAGTCGTGTGGACGTGGCGAGAAATCATCATATTGTGGGCATGCGAACGGTCGCGTGCCTCGCGCTTGGCCTGGCGGTGGGCTCAGGCGTTGCGTGGGCTCAGGAAGCGGATTCTGCCTCCTCGCCTGAGTTTACGGTATACCTGGTGACGTTCGGTCCGGGCCAGGTGTACTGGGAACGGTTCGGTCACAACGCGATCTGGATTCGTGATCCTGCCGGCGGCATCAATGCCATGTTCAACTACGGGATGTTCGATTTTCAGCAGGAGAACTTCCTGGGCCGTTTCATCCAGGGACGAATGCTCTACCAGTTGGCGGCTCAGGATCCAGAGGGCTCGCTCCAGGCGTACTCGGCGGCAAACCGATCAATTTGGCTCCAGGAACTCAACCTGACTGACGCACAACGCACCAGGCTACGGGATTTCCTCGTGTGGAACGCGCAGCCGGAGAACCGCGACTACCGGTACGACTATTTCCTCGACAACTGCTCCACCAGGTTGCGTGACGCCCTCGACGACGTCCTCGGCGGTCGGATCCGAACGCAAACCGAGGACAAGGAAACAGGCACCTCATTCCGATTTCACACACAGCGCCTCACCACAGCCAACGTTCTCTACTATACGGGTCTCTTGGCGGCGTTGGGTCGGCGCACGGATCGGCCCATCAGCGCATGGGAGGAGATGTTCATTCCCATGTCGGTTCGCGATCGCGTTCGTGATGTCACCGTGCTCGACCAGAACGGTGACGAGATACCCCTGGTAAAGTCGGAGGTGCTGGTCTACGAGAGCACCGCGGCGCCGGCGTTGGACGCACCGCCGCGCTGGCTCATCTGGTATCTGATCACCGGTGTTGCCCTGGCGGCGGTACTGGCTTTTCTCGGGATGGCTTCCGGTGTTGCCATTCGGTGGATACTCGCAGTGACCGGCGGGGTGTGGATGCTGATCGTGGGGCTTGCCGGTTTTGTGCTGGCTGGATTGTGGCTCGCGACGGACCACGCGGCGACGTACTGGAACGAGAACCTCTTCTACCTGACTCCCATTGCGCTTCCACTGGCGATCGTCCTGCCGTTGGCCGTTCTTGGTGTCGGGTGGGCGCGGAGGCCCGCCCTATTGCTCGCCGCTGCGGTGGGGGTGTCGTCGGTGCTCGGCTTGGTGCTCCAGATCGTACCGGGCGTCGATCAGGTGAACGGACAACTCATCGCGCTGATTCTGCCGGCCAATGTGGTGCTTGGGTTTGTTTCTTGGCGGCGTTTCGGTGCAAGACCGGCATCCGGAACCGCGGTTGCGTGATCGCAGTCATGCAACGCCGTGGAGTCTCAACCAGATCCAACCCAGCCCCGAGCGTCACTTAGGCGTTCGGGGCTTTCGTTGCACCAATGACAGCCGAGAGGATTCTCGACTCTGTGTCCGGAGATCAGACAGTTGCCGTTTGCGTTGCCGTTTCTCCCGACACCGCCCCGGCCCCGCACCGGGCGCTGTTGTCCCGGCCCCGAGCGTCACGCCGCGTTCGGGGCTTCGCATCTACAGCGCTTAGTAGATCAACTCAGCCCAACGGCCTTCGTCGATCATCTTTGCCTTTTGCTGCTCGTACGTTTCAGGTGAACCGATGATCTTCACCAGCGCCTCGTCCAGCAGTCCGCTAATCTGCTTCAGACCGGCCACGTAGACGTGGGTCTTGGGGTCCTGCAACAGGGTCCAGACTTCATCGGCGTTCTCGGCCATGGCCCCTTCCAAGTCGACCGGCACGTCGAAATGGGCACGCGGACTGAGCGCCTGGAAAGCCTTGAAGGTTTCTTCGTCGTAATAGTATTTCAGGTCGGCGTTCTGGTCGTTCATGTAGGCCAGTTCAATACCGGTCATGGCGCCGTGGTACAGGCGCACGTCGCCCTCCCAACCACCCAGGTCACTGTAGATGTGCTTGATGAAGGCTCGGAAGGGGGCAATCCCCGTCCCCAGCCCGATCATCAGCAGATTGGCGTCCTTCTCCTTGGGCAGGGCGAACGCGATATTGTAGGGGCCCACCAACGTGACGGTGTCACCCTGCTTCAGATCGCATAGGTAGTTGGACGCCTTGCCGTCGTAGCGTTCGCCGTTGAAATCGTCAATGTAGTAGCAGCGCTTCACCAACAGCGAAATCACCGGCTTGAAGTCATCGGCCGTCCTGCCGCCGGCAATGGAATAGAGACGCAGGTATTCCTTTAGGCCGAATTCATGGGGACCCGGTACCAAGACCCCAATGCTTTGCCCTACCTGATAGTCGAAATCAATGCTGTCCACGGCGAGGTCAATGTGCCGTAGTTCCGTTTCGCTGTTATCGGGCGTAATCCGCGTCGAGCTCACGACGGAAGCACGCATCTGACGCGTTGTATCGTAATCTTTCAGCCGCATTCTATTCTCCAAACACTCCATATTCAGGGAGACCGCATCACATCAGGCCACCTGTCAGTGGCCGTACACCCGGCCGAACCCACGCAGGCCATGATCCGGCGCACGTGGTGTGTCCACACCACCACACCACCATAAAATAGTCGTATGACGTCTCCCAGGGAGGGGTTCGATCATGGTCGGTTCTTCGCCGCGTATGACGTCGCGCACGTCGTGCGCATGTTCGATCTTACGGGCCAGCTGCTCCACGAGGTCCAAGGATGCGAGGGCAACATAGGTAACGCGGAGGAGCTGCAGCGCGCGGATCCTCAGCGGTTCTTCTTCCGTCCGTTTATGCACGACGTGGCTTTCGGTGCCGATACGGTGCTCTACCACTTCAGTCCCACGGCTGACGACGGATACCATCGGCTGGAGCGATACACGACCGACGGGAAGCGGCTTGAACCCACACTTGTTCCCGGCCGGGAGCGGGGGGGGGCATATTTGGGAGGGGTCGTTCCCGTGGGAGATAGCGCATGGGATTGGGCATACAATCACCTCACAGGTACGTTATACCGCATGAGTACGCGGCGCGGGGGAGGCTAAGTATGACGTGGCGCACGGGCCTGCTAGCAATTGGGCTGGCGCTTGTCGGTGTGCAGACGGGCCAAGCACAACGGACCCTCGAGGGCGAGCCACCACTCCACGTTGTCGAGACTGGTCGTGGGGAAACGGTGATCGTTCTCCACGGGGGTCCAGGCCTGCCCCACACCTACTTGAGGGAAGCCTGGGACACCCTGTCGTCAGCCTATCGGCTGGTCTACTACGACCAACGGGGCTGTGGGCGCAGCGGCGAGGCACCGTCATACACCTGGCGCGACCACGTGCAGGATATCGGCCGCGTCATCGACGCCGTAGCACCTGGCGGGCCGGTGATCCTCGCCGGCACCTCGTGGGGGGCAATGCTAGCGTTGCTCTACACCTATGAGCATCCCGCGCAGGTCCGTGCGTTGGTGCTGAGCAGCATCCCACCGTGGCCCGTCGTGGCCCGGCCGGGCACGATCGGCGCCCAGGGAGTGGATGTGGGCGAACTCCCCTCCCATGTTCGAGCGCGCCTCGACTCCCTCCTCCAAGGCCAACCGGTCGGTGACCTGCCCCGTCCCGACCAAGTGGAGCCCAAGTCACCCCGCACGGACCCGCATCTCTATGGACTCGACTCGACCTCGGCGGCGGCGTTCCCCCCCACATGCGATCGGGTATTCCGAGATACGAACCGTAGCCTGCGTACGGTTCCCCCGCTGGACAGTCTCAGCGGCCTCCGTGTCCCGACCCTTGTCGTCAAGGGCGGCGGCACGCTCATCCCTGACGGGGGCAGTCAAGTGGCGCAGGTGCTTCCTCGAGCCTCATTCGTGGTGGTCCCCCGAGCCCAGCACGCACCCTGGTTCGATCACCACAGGGACTTCTTCGCTGCCGTGTTCGCCTTTCTGCGGAAGCCCCATTAGCGCCGAGCATCGCTCAGTGGAAGTGTTCGCGGGTTGCATCCAGGGCGACGAGGCCGCCACTGGCGCCACCACGAGTTTCAGAGCATTCGATGGTTCTTCTGTCCGATAGAGGCCGTGGAGACCGCAATGGTGATACCTGCGTTGGTTATGGACTTCACTGCTGTGCCTTAGTTCGGGCATCAGTTCTCCTGGAAGACTTCCCTGGCCACTGAGATCGCGGTCACCGCATTCGGCCAGCCCGCATAGAACGCCAGATGGGTAATCGTCTCGATCAACTCCTCCTGTGTCACGCCATTTGCGCGCGCTCTGGCGAGGTGCGATCGCAGCTGGTCGGGACGGTTCATCGCGATCAGCGCACTCACGGTCACCAGGCTCCGGTCGCGTTGGGAGAGCTCAGGGCTCGCCCACACCTGGCCGTAGAGGACGTCGTCGGTGAGGTCGGCCAGCCGGGGGGCGATGTCGCCCATCAACTGCTGGGCCCGTGAGGGCCGATCGTCTTCGCTGGCGGAGTCGGCAGGAGCGGGCGCCGGCCGGAGGGCGTACTGGTCGTCCGTGACCTCCTCCATCCACTCCGTGGACGGCCCGTCCTCAGGGCGTTCCACGAGGGCAACGTGGGTCATGGGAGCGTCCGGTGACGCGCCGTGCCAGTGCTTCGCGCCGGGTGGGATCAGGACCACGTCACCCGGGCGGATCTCTTCAACAGGGCCGCCCCAGTGCTGCACTCGTCCGGTGCCGGCCGTGACAACAAGGGTCTGGCCGAGGGGGTGGACGTGCCAGTAGGTCCGGGCCCCAGGCTCGAAGGCGACGGTGGCGCCGTAGATGCGGGCAGGGGCTTCCGCCCGGAACCCGTTGCCCACCCGGACGGTGCCGGTCAAGTTCTCAGCCGGCGCCCGATCGGTGGGAGGCGTCCCCCGGACCACGGTCAGGCTGTCCTGGGCACGGGCAACCGCCGGGGCTGCAACGGCGAGTACCAGGGCTGTCGCGATGATTCGTGTCATGGCATCTCGGAGGTAGAAGTGAGCATGTCGGTTCCCCGGGGGCGGGTTGTAGGCGACGCCAGCACCGCGGAGGTTCTCCTCTTTCGCTAGATGATTCTGCTGATGCCAGCGACTTGAATTCTGTAGTGTCTCGAGATCTTCGAAGTAGAGTTCTGAAACTGCTATTGGTTGAGTAACCTGGTGAACGAGAGCGAGCCTAACTTCCAGGTACCATTCTGCTGCACATAGACTTCTGTAACCACGAAGGGATTGGTGACCTCATTGCCGCCAACAACGGCTACCAGACGAATTCTATTCAGAAGGATGGCAGTTGTGCCAATAATACTCACCGACACTTCCTGGATCTCCGCGTCCTTGTAGTGGATCCCTCCGCTTCGGATGACATTGAGTTCCTGGTCCCTGGACATGGTTCCCCCCATATGGACAAAGACTGCCTTTTCATGGAAGAGAACGGCCAGGGAATCCACTTTGCGCTCTGACATCCAGCGCCACTTCTCTCTGGAGAGATCAATGATTTCCTGTTCCGCATCCGTGCTACTCATCGTAGACGGATGTACGGCTCTTTGCTGTGCGCCGGACGATTGCACACTCACCATCAATACAAACAGTCCGAGAAGTGATGCTTTCATGTCAATTCAACCCTTTCTCCTTGAAAGACTCAGATAGAAGATCCGCGATTTGGAGATTGTTCAGGTCTGAAAATGGAAAGTGTGTATTGCCTCGGATACCTTTTTCCGGCAGGTGGACCAATGTCACATCACCACCATGCCGATTGACGGCATCCCTCCACAACCTTGCCATTGCCAGACGTACCCTCCATCCATCCTGGCCCGGGTTGGCGGTTGGCTCATCGGGGATGTTATCACCGTAGTAAATAACGATTGGGATTTCAGTGAGCCGCATGAACTCCGACACAGGCACTGCAACAGCTTCGAGTGTACCACCTGCGCTCGGTATGGGTGGAGGTACTTCTCCTTCCGGAAATAGAAAGCCGCTTCCCGGCTCATAAGACGCTATAGCTCGTACATTCCGATTATTGACTGCGGTGAGCCAGCCCATCCCACCGGAATGTGAATGCGTGACGAGAATTGCCGGACCAATCTTGTCGAACAGTGCCGACACCGCATCAGCCATGACTCGTATATCGATTGGTCCCGTGCTGGGTGTCATGGAGCGGAAATACTGATTGAGTGCAGCCGAATCACGCGAAAACTGTACACCCTCAAAGTAGTCTGGCCATATACCGATACGAAACGTGCCAAACCACTGCTGTTCGTCGGGTGTCGGTGTAATGGTGGCGGCTACCGTGCTGCGACCGGCATCACCTCTCCTTGGCTGGTCAATGAGATAGACAGAAAAGCGCCGGCGTAGAAAGATGTTCTGAAATCCTTCCCGCCCGTCTGGTGTTGTTTCCCACGTCTTCGAAAACTGTCCGAAACCATGCCACATGACTAATGGAAACTCGTGTGCTCCAACCGGGATCTGATAGAAAGCATACGCATGATCACCATGAAAGGTTTGTCCTGCCGGGGTCGGGTTGTGCGGATCGAACGTGCCGGGATTGGTGATCACTGTTCCACCGACGGCAAAGCTGCCTTGCTCCCTGATGACTATCAAATCGCTGCTATCGGTATCCATTCTACTGACACAGGATGATACCGTGAGCAGAATGAAGGTGACGCCAGTCAATGCGATGTTGTCTAAGCGTTTGTTTGAAGGTGCAGGCATCATTCGCTCCACAAGGCCGAGTACCGAATGCGTGTGGGGGCGGAGGGAAGGCGGGGGGTCTTCAGCCGCCGGTCTCGATTGACGCTGCCGAGGGACGCTTTCGAGCCAGCAGATAGAGCGTTCCGGGAGCCGTATCCATCTCGACCACGCGGAGTCCCGCGTTTTCGAGTCGGGAGCGCCAGCGCTCGTGATCGGTGCGGCCGCCGAAGTAGCCGTGGTGCACGAAGAAGGGATACGCGACGCGAATCCACACGTCCGGATTGATCACCATGAGCAGAAACTCGCCGTCCGGGCGCAGCACCCGCTCGATCTCGGCCAGCGACCGCTCGACTCCCTCCCGGTCGAGGTGATCGATCACGTAGGCGCTGACCACCGCATCGAACGAGCCGTCCTCGAGCGGCAGGTCACGGAGGTCTCCGACCTGGGCGTCCACCCGGTCCTCGACTCCGGCCTTGGCGGCATTCTCGAGGAGACGCCGCGGCGTGTTGTCCTCGATCCCGAAGTAGCCCTCGTAGAAGTCGACGGCGAGCACCTCTGCCTGCGGGCGCGCGAGCAGCACCATGAGCGAGGCGCGACCCGAGCCGGCGCCGCCGTCGAGCACCCGTCCGGTGCCCTGCGACAGAAACTGCTGGGTGGGGAGCGCGAGCGGCAGATTCAACCGCATGGCGTATTGGACGATCAGGAGACCCGCGACCCCCCACGCCGCGAGCACGAGCGAGACGACGCCGATCCACCGAGGCCAGCGGAGTTTCCAGCCGAGCCCCGCAAGGACCCCAAACGGCACGATGGCCAGCAGGTGGCCATAGTTCCACAGGAATCCATATCCGAAGTCGTACTGGAACAGGTTCATCCGCTGCCCTCACTTCCCTACGGTCTTCCATCATGCGCTCGGCGCGCCGAGTACCGAAAGAGCCCGAGGGATGCTCGATCGATCCCAACCGCCTAACCGCCTAACCGCTCAACCGCCTGTATCATACGCTCGGCCGGCCGAGTACCGAAAGAGCGCGAGGGATGCTCGATCGATCCCAACCGCCTAACCGCTCAACCGCCTAACCGCCTAGCTCAACCGCCTAACCGCTCAACCGCCAGTCTTTCTCCCCAAGCGGGTTCAGCTAGTTCAGTCCAAGCTCGACCTTCGCGTCCTCTGGGCAGGTAAGTGGGACAAGGACGCTCTGGACCCGCGGCTCGTTTAGTGGTTGCGGCGGTGGCCACCCTGATCGGCAAGACCGAACAACGGCCCCTGGACGATGGGCGTCAGGTAGACCGCCGCCGGGAGGTTCCAGTAGACGGCAGGCACGAGCAGTCGGTGGTTTCGGGCGTGTTCTTCTGACCAGAAGATCAGGCTGTTCCGTCAGAAGTCGTCGATGATGTTGGGCGCGTTCAGCTTCTTGATGTTGACCACAGGGGTCGAGATGAGCGGGACGGTTGCCTGCTGGCTGTGGTAATTCAGCTCCGCGTCGAAGTCGATGCACATGTCCTCCCCACAGCAGGCGCAACTCGTGTGAATGGCTCCGGTCAGTGGACGTCCCTGCAGTTGCCCCTGCACGAAGGGCGTCGCGAGCGCGTCGATTCCTCAGGCGCCGTAGGTTGGCTTCGCGTTCGCATACTCGATCCGGTGGGGAGTCGTTTCGCTGGTGACCGGATACGCCCAGCGGACGTTGCCGGCGTCGTCGCGCCACAAGAACACCATGTGTCGCTCCAGTTCGTCGAGGATCTCGCTCACTCGATCGGTGGGAAGCTCCAAGGCGGCCGCGATCTGCCGCCGGTTGACAGACTTCCCACCGTTGGCAATCTCCAAGACCACGAAGTTGCGAACCGCGTGGTGGTCCGGAGTCATGAACGTGATCGTGGACGCCATGCTCCTCGCTTTTGCGGCCACGACCCGGCGCCACACGAACCCGGGCACTCGCGCCATGTGGCCGGCCAGCTTGATCCTGACGACTTCTGGCATTGGCTTATCCTCCGAGAACACGATAAGGCTTTGTCAACTTAAGCGGAATTCACGGCAAAACGTGTGATCCGTAGGACAGGAAAGCCCTGTATTCGGGCGTTTGCTGTCTGGGAGAGACATCCAAGCAGGCAAGAATCAGCCTAAGTTGACAGGGCCCCGAGCCCGAACACGGCGCGTCCAAGGCTCTCGGCTTGCAGTTGTTGTGTATTTGGCTATTTTGCTAAATACATGAAGACGGCCAAAGCGAAAGCCCGATACGCGGCGCGTGCCAAAGTCATGAAGGCATTGGCCCATCCGACCCGTCTGTTCATCGTGGACCAGCTGGCCAACGGTCCGCGCTGCGTCTGCGAGTTGACCGAGATGGTGGATGCCGACGTCTCCACGGTGTCGCGCCACTTGTCTGTGTTGCGGGAGTCCGGGATCGTCGTCGACGACAAGCGAGGCAACCAGGTGTTCTACTCGCTGACCGTACCGTGCGTGCTGAACTGGTATAGCTGCGTCGAGGGTGTCTTGAAAGCTGGTGCTCGTCAGCGGCTCGCGGCCATCCGCTAGGCCGGGTCTATGCGGTAGTGGGAGGGCAGCAGGAATGGGATTCTGGCGGATGGAGTGGAGGGCGGCGATTCTGCTGGTGGGTGGGTTCCTCGCGAGCTACTACCTCCCAGTGGAATGGATCGGCGCCCATCTTCTGCTGCCCGGTCCCCTCTCAGAATCCCTGCTGCTGGTCCGCTGGTACGCGCGCGAACACGTGCTGCTGTGCCTGATCCCGGCGTTCTTCATCGCCGGTGCCATCGGGGTGTTCGTGAGCCAGGGCGCCGTCATGAAATACCTCGGGCCCACGGCGAACAAGGTGCTGGCGTACGGCGTGGCGTCGGTATCGGGCAGCATCCTTGCGGTCTGCTCCTGCACGGTGCTCCCCCTGTTCGCGGGCATCTACAAGCGCGGTGCCGGTCTGGGTCCAGCGAGCGCGTTCCTCTACTCCGGGCCGGCGATCAACGTGCTGGCGATCATCCTCACGGCCCGCGTGCTCGGTGTGGAGATCGGCACGGCGCGCGCGGTCGGGGCGGTGCTGTTCGCCGTGGTCGTGGGCATTGCGATGCATCTCATCTTCCGCAAGGAGGAGCTGACCAAGGCAGCGGCACAGGCCGGATTGCCCGAGGACCGGGCGACCCGACCGCTGTGGCAGACCGGCGTGTTCTTCGCCGCGATGATCGCGATTCTCGTGTTCGCCAACTGGGGTACGCCAGCCGAGCCGGTTGGCCTATGGCACGCGATCTATACCGCCAAGTGGTGGCTCACCGGGCTGGCCGCGCTGGTACTCGCGCTGGTGCTGATGGCGTGGTACGGGGTCTCATGGCGCGGCATGGCGCTCCCTGGGATCGCCGTAGCGGGAACAAGCGCCGGGTTCTCGAGCCATCCCGCGGTCCCGTTCACCACCGGTGTGGTAGGCCTTTCTGCGCTCGCCACCAACGGGAACGACGAGATGCGTGAGTGGTTCTCGTCGTCGTGGACATTCGCCAAGCAGATCCTTCCGCTCCTCCTGGCCGGCGTGCTCGTGGCAGGGCTCCTGCTGGGACGGCCCGGTGAGGAAGGGATTATTCCATCGGCGTGGATCGGTGCGGCGGTGGGCGGCAACTCGGTGTTCGCCAATCTGTTTGCGTCGGTGGCCGGCGCGCTCATGTACTTCGCGACGCTCACCGAGGTGCCGATCCTCGAGGGACTGCTCGGCAACGGCATGGGGAAGGGCCCGGCGCTGGCGCTGCTGCTTGCCGGACCCGCGCTGTCACTCCCGAACATGCTCGTGATCCGGAGCATCATGGGGACCAAGAAGACCCTGGTGTTCGTGGGGCTCACGGTGGTCATGGCGACGATCACGGGGTTGGTGTACGGAGCGCTGTCCGGTTGAGAGGGTGAACTGGGTCGCTGGTAGAAATGAGACATCAGGAGGAGATGGATCGAATGAACATCGATGTTTACGGACCCGGCTGCGCGAACTGCAAGAGGCTGGAACAACAGACAAGGGACGCGCTGGCGAACCTCGGGTTGGAAGCTGCAGTGACGAAGGTGGAAGACGTCGTTGCCATCGCTGAGGCGGGAGTCATGCACACGCCGGCGCTCGGGATCAATGGTACGCTCGTGCTTCAAGGACGTGTGCCCGGGGTCACCGAACTCGAGTACATCATCAAGAAGACCACGTCGGGATGAGTCACACAGGGGATGGAAACCCTGACTACGAGGTTGTTGGTGCCTTCCATCCGGCCGAGTGGGTGTCTATCGTAACAGGCCCGTGTTGAGACTCGACCGTCTATCGATCACCCGTGGGGAGAATCGCGCGTGTGTGCGCTAGCTGCAATGCGGCCGACCCCACCCGTCGTAGGGACGCGGGATCAGCGTCTGGCGCAGCAACGCCTTGCCCGGCAGATCCGTGATCAGCTCTAGGGCCACGCGGCGGTCGAGCACCAGCTGGAACAGGTCCTCGAACGGCGTCGGACCATGGTACGGACTCAGGTCCCCGCTCAGGGCCTCATTCGCGGCACCCGGATCCGGCGGCACATCGAGCAGGCGCGCAAACCCGGAGCCGGTGTCAACGAGATGCGCCGCTTGAATGTGTCCCTTGAGAGAGTCGCTCAGCACCACCCACCACATCGACTCCAGGGGCTCCGCGGTCCGGTGCTGCACCAACGTGACTTGTGCGTAGCCCGCCTGAGGATCCCACGGCTCGACGAACCGCGTGGTCGCACTGATGGACCGCGACTCGTCTCCGCAGTGGTCGTCGTACAGCAGACAGCCGGAGAGGGACGACCCGGCGATGGCAAGGAGGGCGGTCCGTTCAAGCCAGCGACCGGTGCGTGCGAGACGTCTCGGCATGCGCGCTCCCCGCGTACTCGTGATACCGGATCGCACCCGCACGGGCACCGAAAGGTCCGGCGGATCGGCCACCGACGGAGGCTCGATCGATCCCAACCGCCTAACCGCCTAACCGCCTAACCGCCTAACCGCCCAGTCTCATAGGCTCAGCCAATAGTTGAACTTGATCAGGAATGTGTTCTGCTGGTCGTCTCCCAAGACCTTGCGCAGCTCGTCGAACACCCGGAAGCTCGGATCGCTGGAGAAACCCGACTGTCCGTGATTCCACACGAGAAACAGCGTGGAGCCGGGCATGTACTCCCAGCGGACCACCAGGTTGCTTCGCAGGGACCGGAAGCGGAAATCCGGATTGCCGAACGTGATCGTGTCCGCGGGACCATCACCGTCCGGATCCGCGGTGTAGCTATTCGCTGCCTCATTGAACGTGAGCGTCGACGCGCCGTCCTCACCGTACTGCAGAAAGCTGAACGTGCCGGGCGCGACGAGCTCCTTGAACGCGTCGTAATCCCCTGCCGCGACGAACGGTTGGGCCCACAGCTGGATGGACAGGTTCGGCGTCAGAGACAGGTCCATGCGCACGGTCAGATCCAGACCGGTCTGATCGAGCTCACTGAACAGGTACCGACTCCCGTACGTCGCGGTGGCGGTGCTATCCTCGGCCTGCGTCACGTAGAAGCCGATCGAGTGTGAGCGGTTCCAGGAAGGCGAGATGCTGAGGTCCAACGCGCCGGTCGGCCTGATCGTGAGCTCGGTCCCGACCTCGGCTCCCCAGCCGCCGTACCTGTTGCGGGCGAAGTAGCCGAACACCTCGGCAGACACGGGCTTGCGGAAGTCGCTGCCGATGAACCCGTTCGCTGACCACTGCCGAGGGCTCTCCATCAACGGACCGCCACGAGTTGCCTTGTCGCTCCTGCCTCCGAAATCGAACGAGCTGCCGAAACTGAAGTTCCAGTAGTTCAAGAACTGACCGCCGAACCCGGCGAATGCCGATCGCCACAGGGTGGTGCCGCCGAAGTTCCAACTCTGAGCCCAGGTAGACTGGACGCGGAAGCTGCGGAACAGTTTTCCCGGATCGAGCCAGCGGCGCGTGAGCCGGATACCGTGAAAGATGCGGTCCGTCTGGATCTCGAATCCGGCGTCGTTGACCTCGAAACCGGGGGAGTACGCATATAGGTCCGTGCCGTACACCCAGTTGCCCGACACCTTCCCGGCCTGCAGCGAGCCGGCGAACCCGCTCATCGTCGTGGCGGTGGTGTCGAGCGACACATAGTCCTGGTCCGGTCGCTGGTAGTAGCGCGTCGACGATCGTTGCGCGAGCGTGATCGATTCTGCGGACCCACGGATGTGCGAGCCACTGATGGTGCCGTTCACCGTGAACTGGTTCTGACCGAACCGGTGGAAGAAATCGACCCCCCCGGAGTACGCCGCGGAGCGGAGCGCGCTGAATACCGGGTCGCCCACGTCACGGTGCACGCTCGTGGCGAGCCCCCCGATCCCGGTCGCGCCGTTGCGGAAGTCCTTGCGCAGCGTCACCACGCCATAGTTGGCCACTGGCTCGACGGGTTCAGTGGTCCGCGTGCCGTCTTCGAGTTGGAGGCGAGCCGATTCGCGCGCGGTGAGGGCGTCCAGCACACCGATCGACCACCCCGCCGTCTTGCCCGACAGTTTGGCTGCCCCGAGGATTTGGGTGGAGACGGGATTGTCGACGTAGCCGGCGCCCGCGTCCGCCGATCGCGACGGACTGCGGCCGATGCGACGAGAATAGAACAGTTGCGGCGCTCCGAAGATGAACCCGCCGCTTCCGGCACCGAACCGGAAGATGTTGGCGCCTTCCACAAAGAACGGCCGCCGCTCGCTGAAGAACGTCTCGAAGGCACTGAGGTTCACCACCGCGGGGTCGGCCTCGACCTGCCCGAAGTCCGGGTTGACCGTGGCGTCCAGCGTGAGGTCACTGGTGAGTCCATACTTGAGATCGAACCCACCGGTCACATCGTACACGCTACCATCGTCGAATGGGTTCGAGGCGTCGGCCCCCTCCGTGAAATCGCTTTTGACGACCGTGTACGGCAGGACCTCGAGCTGTCTTGGCGGGCGGATGTCGCGAATGCCCTGGAGGTGACCAAACAGCGAGGCGTATCCCTCTTCCGTGTTGGGAGCCCAGCTCCACCGGACGAACTCGTTCTTGCGATGGATGGTGCGGCTGAAGTTGATGCCCCACTCTTGGTGGGTTCCGCCGGGGAAGCGCAGCTGCGAGAATGGAATCCGAATCTCGGCCGTCCAGCCGAGGGAATCCACCGTGGTGGCGACTGACCACACAGGGTCCCAAGAACTGTCGCCCTCGGGGTCGTCGTTGGTCGCGATCTCATCACTGCGGACGCCAGCGGGATTCACCGAGAACTCGAAGCCCGTACGGTGGTCGTGGTACGAGTCGATGGCCACGGTGAGCGCATCGCTCGAGGTATAACTGTCGCGCCGGCCGAGCCGTCCCTCGATGCCCGCCGGATCGGAGTCGAACATCCGCGCACCGATATACAGCGCGGCGTCACTATACACGACGCGGATCTCGGTGCGCTCGGTTGGCTCGGCTCCGTCGCTGGGTTCCACCTGCGTGAACGCTGTGATGGGACGCGCCGATTGCCACGCCGGGTCATCCAGCACGCCGTCCACGCTGGGCGATCCCTGTTCGGCCCGGGCGGCAACGGCGATCGGGGCCAAGGGACGCTCGACGCTGCGGCCGGACTGTTGCTCGGCGACACCCTGCGCCGCAGCGGATGCCAGGACGAACAGACCCAGGATAGGCACCACCACAGCGGTCCGAGGGATTCTCATAACGTGATGTAGGGTAAGCATTTGCAGCGGCCTCCCCCGTTCCCGTTCGGCGGGCGCGGCGTGAAACTATATATTTAGTATGGCGAGCCAGTATTCGCCATACCTACGCTTTAGACGCCTGAGGTGGGGGAATCGGTGCACGAACGCACGGGGGAGGACGGGGCGAGGGACACAGAGAGACCGCTTGACATGACGATCAGGCGGAGTTCGTGTCGAGCCGAAACCCGCCGTCGCGCGCGTCCGTAGCGTAGGCAACGGCGGCCACACCTGTTGAGGAGGGTCCGCATGCGTATGTACGCGTCCGTCTCGCGATTCGTCCTTCCGGCGTGTCTCGTGCTCGCACTCCCCACCACCGATTCCGCCGCGCAGGAAGCGCCGCCGTCCCGGTTGCTCATCGACCGGGAGCCGGCGGCGTTGGCGGCGGACCTCAACGCACGCATCCCCGATCTCATGAAGCGGGCGAGAGTCCCGGGGCTCTCCATCGCGATTGTCCACGAGGGGCGAGTGGTGTGGGATGGGGCGTTTGGAGTGAAGAGCACCGAGACCGGAGAGCCGGTCACGCCCGAGACGCTGTTCGAAGCGGCATCCCTCACCAAACCGCTCTTCGCCTATGCGGTGATGCGTCTCGTGGAAGAGGGCGTGCTGAACCTGGACACGCCACTGGTGCAGTACTTGCCCCAGGAGGAGGTCGAGACGTTTCTCACCCATCCGCTCGACATGGCTGGGTTCCGCCGAGACTGGTTCGAGCGTGTGACCGGGCGGCACGTCCTCTCCCATTCGTCCGGATTACCGCACGGCGAGCCGATCGATCCTCACTACCCGCTGTTCTTCGAGCCTGGCGCTCGGTTCAAGTACTCGGCGGCCGGTTACTACCTGCTGCAACTGACCGCAGAGCATCTGACCGGCACATCCTTGGAGCAGATCGCGCGCGAGTACGTCCTCGATCCCTTGGGGATGACGCATAGTTCCATGATCTGGCGGGACGACTTCGAGGCCGCTGCCGCGCACGGCCATGGTCTGCTCGGGACGCCCGAACCGTTCCGCAAGTACAGGAGAGCCCATGCAGCGGCGTCGATGTACACGACGGCGGCGGACTACGCGCGGTTTGTCGGTGCGGTGCTGAACGGCGAGGGATTGGAGCCCGACGCGCTTGCGTCGATGCTCACACCGGAGATCGAGGTCGACGAGCACAACACGTGGAGCCTCGGTTTCGGAGTACAACGCGATGGCAACGGCGATGCGTTCTGGCAGTGGGGTGACTACGGGATCTTCCGTAACTTCGCGATCGCGTACCGGAAGCCGAAGATCGCGGTGGTCTACCTTACGAACAGCTTCAACGGTCTCAGCATTGCCGGGGAGATCGTCTCGCACACCATCGGTGGAGTGCTCCACGCAATGGACTGGCTCGGGTATGAGCCGTATGACACGCCAGCCGCGCAGTTCACATCGGCTGTGCTGGAGGATGGTGCGGAGGCGGCGATCCAGCGGCTAGGGGAGCTGCGTACGAGTGATCCTGAGGTTCCCGGCGAGAACGCGATCAATAGTCTAGGCTACGCGCTGCTCAACGCGGACCGACTCGACGATGCGATCATGCTGTTCGAGCTGAACGTCAAGGAACATCCCCGATCGGCCAATACCTATGACAGCCTGGCCGAAGGATTCATGACGAGAGACGCGGAGGGGGACATCGAGCGAGCCATCCGGTACTACCGGAAGTCGGTGGCGGCCATCCCCAACGACCCGCGTCCCGACAAGCAGTTCCTCGAAAGCCTGAGGGTCGGCGGCGAGCAGCGGATCCGAGAGCTGGAGGCAAGGCTCAAGGAGCGCTAGCGGCGAATAGGGTTGTGCGAGCCGGGTCCTTGCCACGTGTGGCGGATTTGCGGGCCAGTACTACATTGGCCACACCTCTCCTCGGAGACTGTGCTCATGGATCCGAAGCGTTCAGGCAGCAGGGTGGCCCGCGTGGCAGTGTTGGCTGCTGGGTGTGGAGTTGGCGCCCTCGTGCTGCAAGCCTGCGTGGTCGCCGCGGCGGGAGCCGGTGCGGCCGCCGGCATTCACATCACCTCGCAAGGCGCCGAGGCCCAGGTCAGCGCGGGTATCGAACGGACCGCGACGGCCGTGCGCGAGACGTTTCGCGAGCTGGGTATCCGACAGACGGGCGAGAGCAGCGAGCAGAGCGGGGCCGAACGGGAGTTCAAAGGGGAAGTGGACGACCTCGACGTCACGGTCAAACTGCAGACCAAAGAGGGTGGGACCCAGGTCGAGGTCTCCGCTCGCCGCAGCCTCGCATCGTGGGACAAGGAGTACGCCCGGCGCGTGGTCGGACGCATCGTGCAGCGGTCGGGGTGATGTCGGCGGCTTGACGGGACCGCCGGCGGCTACGGTCCCGGCCCACTTTGGCTCGAAGCTTATGGTCAAATCCCGCCGTCCCGACTAGTGGAAGTTGATGTAGCGAAACAGGTTGGAAGGCGAGGGGGTCGCTCACGCTTCCCTCGCCCGGTGTGCGTGTGTGCCGCTAGTTGCCAAAATCGTGGATGGCGGCATAGTAGGGCAGGTTAAAGGCCCCCACCACAGCCACCAGGTGCACAGGGTGTGAACGGCAAGGTGCCCGATACGAGCAGAAGCGCTGTTGTTGGCAGCGGAGCAGCCATGGGCTGGGTGACCACCCGGTTGGACTTCCTCGTGAACTGGGCGCGATCCAACAGCCTCTGGCCCATGCCGTTCAACACGGCGTGCTGCGCCATCGAGTTCATGGCGACGTGGGCGTCGCGGTTCGATGCCGCGCGCTTCGGCATCGAATGGCTGCGGTTCTCGCCTCGACAAGCCGATGTGCTCATTTGCAGCGGGCGCCTGCCGTTGAAACTGGCTCCCGTCATCCGCTGCATCTACGACCAGATGCCTCAGCCAAAGTGGGTGATCGCGATGGGGGCGTGTGCCTCGACCGGCGGAGTGTTCGACACGTACGCGATGGTGCAGGGAATCGACCTCGTCGTTCCGGTCGACGTCTACGTCCCGGGGTGCCCGCCTCGTCCGGAGGGCCTCATCTACGGCATCCTGCTGCTCCAGAAGAAGGTACGCAGCGAGACGATGGGCGATCCGTCACTGCGCGAAGAGCATCCGATCAAGCGCGGAAGGCTACGGATCCCCCCGCAACTACTCGACGAGCTCGCCGAGCCGTTCGGGAACTCGATCCATCAGACGCGATCCGGGTAGGGTCACGGTCCATTCGAGCCGCTTACCGCCCAACCGACATCCCGTCGCCCACGCTCCTCTCTACCGTCTTCCATCTTACGCTCGGCCGAGCATTGAAAGAGCCCGAGGGCGGACCCAACCGCCTAACCGCCTAACCGTCAAACCGCCCTATTGGAGCGCGAGGATGAGTCCCGATCTACGAGTGGTCCCAAAGGTGGCAACGATCCCCGAATGCCTCAGAGATCCCGCACCTCGAGCCCGAGTTCCTGGAGGAAAGTCCGAACCGGGTGCTGATACGACCCGGTCGCTGCCCCAGCTACAACACGGGCCGGTCACTGGGTCTGGATCACTCGGCTATTGAATCGCTGTGCCGTTCCAGGATACTGCCGCGCATGGACCGGGCCGCCGCACGTGTCTCACGTTTCACGACCTCGACCCTCTCCCTACTGCCCGATCGATGCGAGGACCCGGCCCACGATCCCGTCCATCGCGCGCCCGTCGATCCAGCGCGCCACGATCACCACGTCGTGCTCGGGGTCCACGTAGATCATGTTCGCTCCGGAGCCCAGGTGGGAGAAGGCGGATTCCGGCGCGCTGGGCGAGGCACGCTGCCCGGTATTGAGGTAGAAGTTCATGAAGCCGTAGCCGGGGTTCGCCTCGCCCGGCGTGAGCGCCATGTCGAACCACGCATCTGAGAGGAGCTGCTCGCCGTTCCAGCGCCCGCGGTGGAGGGTGAAGAGACCGAAGCGGGCCTGGTCGTACGCATTGATGAACATCCCGCCACCCCAGTGCCCGCCCCCGCTCACCGACTGCATCATCTGCGCGTCCAGCAGCACCCACGAGTTGTCGTAGCCGTGCCAGCGCCAGGTGTGTGACGCGCCGATGGGATCCATGACGTACTCGCGCAGCACCTGGGGCAGTGGTCGGCGCCAGACGTGCAGCGCCGCCAGCGCCAGCACGTTGACCCGCACGTCGTTGTACTTGTAGACGGTGCCCGCCGGATTCCGCGCACGGTCCATGTACTCGACCAGGGGAACGGCTCGAGGCGGCCGGTCGGCCCAGTCGGGCTTGTCCCAGAGCGTCCCCTCCCAGTCGCTCGTCTGCCGCAGCAGATGGTCCCAGGTGATCGTCCGGTTGTGATCCGACGTGAAATGCCACGTGGGGACGTACGGGTGGACCGGGTCCTGCACGTCGCGGATGAGCCCGCGGTCCCAGGCGAGGCCGACCGTGGTGGAGAGGAAGCTCTTGGTGACGCTGAAGGTCATGTCCACGCGGGCGGGGTCACCCCACTCGGCCACGATGTACCCGTGCCGGAGAATGATGCCCGTCTGCGGCCCCCGCTCCTGAAACGGCCCGATCGGGTCGCCGTGCGGCTCGCGCCCGAAGGTCTGGAAGTGCAGGCGCTCGAGGTCCCGTGGATTGGACGTCTCGCTCTCCTGCGCGAACGCCACCGCCACCGCGAGGAGCGCGGGATCCATGCCCGCCTGCTCCGGCGTGCGGTGCTCCCAGTCGTGGCGCTCCGGGAAGTAGGAGGCCGATTGCGCCAGCGCCGCCGACGCGGCGACACTGAGGAGGGCGAGAACAGACAGAATGCGACGGAAGCGGCTCATGAAGACCTCCGTGTCACACGACGATTGGCGATCAGTACTCTCGGTGCCGTGACGGACGCGATGCAGACCCTGCACCCCTACGACGAGATCGGGCTCCTGGTTTCCTCGGCGCGGAGTGCGAAAGGCTATCGCCCCAAGTGAAGCGCATTGTCATAGCACAGGTGGTACGGGACGCGAGGCTCAATGAGTCTGCACGCGGCTTAGCGGGAAAAGAGCTCAAGGGATGCTCTATCGATCCCAACCGCCCAACCGCCTAACCGCCTAACCGCCTAACCGCCAAACCGCCAAACCGCCTAACCGTGATCGGCGTGCAGCTCCGCCGCATACTCCAGCGCGCCGGTACACGTGCGGGACAGCAGGCGACGTTTGCGTGGTTTCACCCCATCACGCGGCCTTGAGCAGGATCGCGATCCACACGGCCGCGCCGAACAGGACGTTCACGCCGACCATCACCCCAAGCAGGAGATTGCTGGTGGCCTCGGCGCGCCGCCTCCTTTCACGCAGCCGACGCATCTCCTCGGCGTGGAGGTAGCCATCGAGCTTCATCTCGAGATCCGAGACCCGGCGTTGGAGCGTCCAGACATCGCGATCGGAATCGACCCACGTGGAGGTGACCCGGTCAGTGAGTTGCATCGAAGCCCCCTGGTGCAGTGGTTGGCCGAGTATACGCTCGGCTGGCCGAGGAGCGAAAGGGCCTCCGGACGATCCGAGGATCCCGCCGCGCCGCACCGCGCGGACAAGGGTCTTCGTCGTGCGGCACGACGACACCGCGGGGGAAGAATCGCTGACAACGAGAAAGCCGGGGGCACTGGCCTCCCGGCTCCTCTGGCGCGGCGAAAAAGGACCACGCTTCGCAGGTGTACGTCAATTTATGTGATGTCAGCGCTCCGCACGAGTTCTCGATCTGGCGAACCATGACGGATTCGAGAATCCCAGGGACGGACACTCCGACACATGCGATCGAACCGCAGGTGCACCATACGGCGTGGAGGTCTCAGTTCCTGTGCCCATCGCCCACCGCCGGGATCGGATTGTTGCGCGCATTTCTGACCGAGAACCCGCGGGGGAGGCAGCGAGAGACGGCATCCCGTCAGCGCGGATTTCTAACCGCCCAACCGCCCAACCGCCTAACCGTCAAACCGCCCAACCGCCTAACCGTCAAACCGCCTAACCGCCTAACCGCCCAACCGCCCAACCGCCTAACCGTTAATCCGTCAAGCCGCCGGCGTCGCCACAGAACGCGCAGAGACGAGCCATCGCGGCCTCCGGTGGGGGATGCGCGACGGTTGGGCGAGGGGGTCAACGAAGGCTCAACATGTTGTTGGGCATAGAATTGACGGCCTTCTCCTTCGGCTGCACTATGACAGCAGGTGGGGAGGCAAGGCATGGGCACCGCTCGCCGGACCTGCACATCCTGTGACACGCCGCTGCCGCCGGAGGCGAAGTTCTGCTTTGCCTGCGGCACGGCGACGCCGACGGAGGCCGGAGCACCCCCGAGCCCGACAACCCCGCGTGAAGAGCAGCTTGAAAGGCTGAGACAGGCCCTCGCCGACCGTTACAGGATTGAGCGCGTCCTCGGCCAGGGGGGTATGGCCACGGTGTACCGCGCCGACGACCTCCGGCACCAGCGGAAGGTCGCCATCAAGGTCCTCCGCCCCGAGCTGGCCGCTGCTGTCGGCGCAGATCGGTTCCTCCGCGAGATCGGGATCGCCGCACAGCTCCAGCACACCCACATCCTCACGCTCATCGATTCGGGCGACGCGGACGGGTTCCTGTACTACGTCATGCCGTTCGTGGAAGGCGAGTCGCTCAGGCAAAAGCTGGTGCGCGAGCGTGAACTGCCGATCAGCGAAGCAGTGAGTATCCTGCACGATGTCGTGGATGCCCTGGCCCACGCGCATAGCCACGGCGTCGTGCACCGCGACATCAAGCCGGACAACGTGCTGCTGTCGGGACGCCACGCCCTCGTGGTGGACTTCGGCGTGGCGAAGGCGGTGAGTCAGGCGACTGGACGTCTTGACGCGACCACGGCGGGACTCTCGTTGGGAACGCCCACGTACATGGCCCCGGAACAGGCGGCGGCTGATCCGAGGATCGACCATCGGGCTGACATCTATGCCGTTGGGGTGATGGCCTACGAGCTGCTCACGGGGACACCTCCCATCACGGGTGACACGCCGCAAGCGGTGCTCGCGGCACAGGTGACGCAATCACCGAAGCCGATTGACGAGGTCCGTCCGACGGTGCCGCTTCCGCTCGCGCAGCTCGTGATGCGCTGCCTGGAGAAGAAACCGGCGGACCGGTGGCAGAGCGCCGAGGAACTGCTGCCGCCGTTGGAGGCGTTGGCGACGCCGAGTGGCGGGATGACGCCGACGGGCACGCGGCCGCTGCCCGCAGCAGTGGGCAGGCGGCGCTGGCTTGCTCCAGGCGTCCTGGCAGCCGCCGCAGTGCTCATCGTGATCGCGGTGTTCGGGACGCAGCTACTCAAGAGAGGCCCGATGACCCTCACCACGTCCAACATCCACGCCGTGACCAGTGAAACGGGGCTGGAAGTTCACCCAGCCCTCTCCCCCGACGGCAGGCAGGTCGCCTTCGCAGATCGTCGCGCCGGCAGGTGGTCAGTTGTCATTCGCAGCACGCGCAACATTGCCGGTGGCGGCGAGCTTACCCCGACACAGGGACTGCATGAATTTTGGGAGTATCTTTTCCCGCGCTGGAGTCCGGACGGTGAGTTCGTTCGCTTCTGGACCTGTGCTGGCGATCAATGCTCCTGGAGGGAGGTTGCGAAGCTCGGCGGCTCGATCCGCTCGATTGACCTGCCAAGGAACACCTCCGACTGTTCGTGGTCGCCTGACGGCGCTCGCGTCGCGTTCATCGCGTGGCCTGACAGCATCTTCACCCACTCGACCACCGACGGCACCACCACGCTGCTCGCTGTCCCCGAGGTCAGGTGGGCACTGCATTCGCCCGTCTGGTCGCCAGATGGCAGACGGATTGCCTATGTGAACGGAAACCCGTCGTGGCCCACCAGCTTCAACGTTGCCCGCTCCTCGATCTGGATCGTCGATGCCGACGGCGGCGGGCCCGTGCGAGTGGCCGGCGCAGAGCATATGAATGTCAGCCCGGCCTGGCTCGATGACGATCACCTGTTGTTCGTGTCCAACCGCGACGGTCCGCGAGAGGTCTACGTCGTCGAGGTGGGACCGATGGGACCTCGCCGAGAGCCACGGAAAGTGCCGGGAGTGAGCGACCCCCACTCGATCTCGTATTCCATCGCCGGGAGGAAACTCGCGTTTGCGAAGGCCACTGCGCGCCAGAACGTCTGGTCCTACCCCATCGGGTCAGGTCCCATGTCAGTCGGCGCTGGTCACCCTGTGACCAGCGACAACGCCGTCGTTGAGGAGCACGACGTTTCGCCCGACGGCAGGTGGATCGTCTACGACTCAAATCTCCGGGGCAATATGGACATCTACAAGAGACCCCTGGAGGGTGGCAGCCCGACGCCGATCACCGACAGCCCGTTGGATGAGTTTGGGCCCCGGTGGTCACCTGATGGAGCCGAGATCGCGTTCTATGTTGGCGTTGGGGCGGGTGAGGGCGCCGTGATGGTCGTTCCAGCAGATGGGGGCGCCCCGGTCCAGCTTGCGAGTGGCCCTTGGATGTACGGCGGACCCAAATGGTCGCCGAGCGGGACGGAGATTGCGTTCTCTTCAAGCCGGGCCGGAAGGCTCGAGGTTTGGCTGGTGTCGCGTGAGGCCATTGGCGGCTCCTGGGGCGAAGCGACGCAGTTGACCGACTTTGGATGCGTTCCC
>Ga0224512_10000635_pt1 | contig 36359 bp, 53 predicted proteins | sample SF_May12_sed_USG_4_FD_169103 | JGI IMG/M metagenome (GOLD analysis project Ga0224512, IMG submission 169103) | Sediment microbial communities from San Francisco Bay, California, United States - SF_May12_sed_USGS_13 | ecosystem: Environmental > Aquatic > Marine > Sediment | place: USA... | reverse complement strand
GAAATCTCTTCTTTTCTTTTGACCCATTTAACCAAGACTCCCTTGTGGATCCTTTTTAGTCTTTTCTTTAGTGCTCGTTTTGGCATCAGTTAACCTTTTTGTTTGCGATTCTGATATGTTGCTTGTGTACGTTTTGGTATCGACTCAGCGCCTGCCAATAAACCTTAATGTAGCCAGTCGGTCTATTGTGCTTTTTAAGCACCTCTGTAACCAAGCCAAGGTCGATAACCTTTTTGCCTTGTAGGCGCTCAACGAGGTCGCCTTTTCTAATGTCTCTGTCTTTATCCGCCATAATTCATTTTCGGTTTTGTAAAGGTCCGACCAGTGGTCGGGGCTCTGTATACATCTTACTCCTTTTGCTTCTGCAATGGCAAGGTTCCTTTGGTCCTCAAGATACTGAGCGTCGCCAGGACGGTGCCAGCCATTGTGAAGCAATAGTGATACATGGTTTGCATATTGATAAGCTCTGTCCGCCCGATCCACATCCTACCCTCCCAGCTTGGCTTTGAGGTAAATAGCAAGAACAGGAAAGAAGGGCAGAGCCACAAGAATAGCTCGTGCTTCATCCATACAAAAGTGTATACCAAAAATGTTCATTTCTTCCTCTGGGGCAATACAACTTGCTCAACTTTCTGAACAACCCTTTCAATGTCACTTTTCTTCTCTACAACCTTCTTACCCATTGCCTGCCAGTAGACCTCAACGTGATGCCAATTCTTATCATCAAGAGAAACCTCTTTCATGACAAGACCCATGCCATACTTTTTATCAGCCTGTTGCCGTGACTCCATGCGCGTGCGACGGCGCCTGACCAGCTGACCCTTTTTGTAATAGCCCCTCATCTTCCACAGAGGGACCTTTGGAATGTCCTGCTGTCCCGCCAGCGCCTGAAGCTCTAAACGGAGCTTAGACGGGCTCTCAGGGCTCTTGTCCTTCATTTTATTCACCTTCCAGTGGAATGCTCATCACTCGCTCAGAGGTCGAAAAGTATGGGTGCGCTGCACACCGCTCTGACGTGCCCCACATACGCTGCACAAGACAACGAACCGGAGCGGGAGCCATCATGTCAGTGAGAATAATGAGACCGTCATAGCAGCCCTTTTCATTGACATAGTTGGTCGGTGCATTGAAGTCCGTTCCACCACACATTACACGCTCAGCACGAATGCGCGTTCCTTTTTTCCACTTGAAAATCTTAGTTTCATCAATGTCGGTATCAAAAGGAATGACCGTGAAATCAGCCACACCTGCAAGCCCGTTAAGCTCACTAAAGAAAGCTTGCAACAGTGCATCAGAAACCGAACCAGACTGATCAATTGCAATAGCAATGTGTGCAGTACGGCTGGATTTCCTGCCCGGAAAGACATACGGGTGATGCTTGTTCACTCGCATAATGCTGCTCTTCTTACTCGCACGTTGAGAGGTGCGAACAAAGTAGCGAAGCACAGCCTTCCAGTTAATGGTGGTCTTCAGAAGACTGAAGATCTCCTTTTGCATACCAACGCTGACAGTACCCCAGCCATTTGCCATTGCCTCTTCCACGGCACTCTTGACAGCACTCTTCATGCGTTGCTCGGCAATGATCTGCGTCTCAGCATCACAATCACCAAAACCATCGTGGTTATCAAAACCTTCCATTTCGTCGAGAGGGCTCTTGCCATCCGGTCCAGGGGCAAATTGTGGGTCCTTCTTAAGCCTCTCGTAATATGCCTCAGCGGACAGACCAACAGGATAGTCTTCGAAAGGAGTATCCTTCTTTCCAGGCACCACCCCAATGTCATACAACGAACCCTTTTCAGTGTTATAAGTACGACCATTGAAAAGCTCGCCATTAATTGCAAGGTCTTGGGCAATGTTCCACGCCTTCGTCATACCACCTTCAGGAAGGCGAGTAGTGACGTGACCAAACATACAGTGATAAAACTCATGCATCAAGAGCAAGGTTTTATCGCCCTTGCGACCGTGGCGAATCTGATCATTTTCGTCTGAGGCTTTCGCGTCCAGACCCATCCAAAACTTGGGACTATACAAAAGCTCAAATTGAGCAGTCTTCTGATTGAGCATCACGCCAGCGGTGCCGATCTTGTCGTCGCCTCGCTTGGTCAACTCTCGCGAGAGAGCGCCCCAAAAGGGCTCATCCTCCAAAAGGTGAAGAGTGTGCTTATTCAAATCATATTCGACTTCGTGTGACATTCAGCCTCCTCACAGAGATCATACCAGAATTATGTTCCCCTGTCAAGGGTAGAGAAAGGGAAAAGAGCGCCGATTAGTGGCGCCCTGAACCCTTGTTTTTGTTGTGTTTTTAGATGTCCGCACCAGTACCCGTGAGCAGAGTACAGAGGTAGTCCCCCATGTCGACACCATCAATGACCGTGCTGTGAAGCTCAATCGTGTTCTCGTCGGGTCCTGCCGCCAGAGTGTTGAACAGTTTCATGCCAACCTCGGCGGGAACCAACTTGAACCAGTAGCAGAAATTCTCCATCCGCTTGCTATCAAGCGTTTCCTCCAGAATCTTGCTGCGCTCGATCTTGTCAGCCAGAGCCAGCTGTTGATTCATGGTGAAGTTTTCGGTCTTCTTCCACATACCCCGTTCAATGATGTCCTCAGGCGAAACCTGGAACTCATAATTTTCAACAAATTCAGCAAACTCGCCAGCTGCTTCGATTCCAACGAAAGAGTCGCCCATGAATCGAATGGCGCGGGAGTCGATGCCACCCTCGCTGAGGAGCCCCTGACCAACCAGACACTGGCTCAGGCGGGTCCACGAGCGACGAGAAGGGTATTTCTTGCCGGGTTCAACCTCGCCCTTGTGCTCAAGGTGGTGCGGATTAACTTGAATGAATTCGATAATCAACGGGCTGATATTCTCAACTTCATTCTTGGTCCGCTTGCCCCAATTGATCCAATCCTCAACAGTAGGACGGAGATCAAAGGTCGACCAACGGTCAGCCTCAGCAAGCCCAAGCTCATTGACCTGATATCGGTGAGCATTCTCGCCGCCACCATTGATGGCAGAGAAAATGACCGTACCAGGGTGAAGCTCCCAACCGGCGATCTTGCGCGAGTCAGCAAGCTCAAAGAAGCCCTGACGCACCTCAGCAATGCCTCGGTCAAGCTCATCGAGAAACAGAATCACCGGCTGAGTGCAAGCCTTTACAAGCCAGCTGAACGGGCGAAACTTGCTCGCCGTCATGCCGTTGATGTCGAATCCCTGAGGGTCAGGAATACCCAAAAGGTCACCCTCGGTCATCTGTGACACGCGACGCTCAACAACCTCGTAGGGAACGAGATCGGGCTTGTCTCCGATAAAGCAAACTTTCTGCTCATCCTCGTCCCAACCGAGATCATCGACCAGCTGATAAACGCCCTGCGATTTGCCAATACCGTGGTCTCCACGGAGCATCACGGGGTACCCCTGCATCGCAACCGGCAGAGCGTACTTCCGAAAGCTCGGAAAATCAACGGAAAGAATTGGTGAACTCATCTTGTCTCCTTTTCAGATGATCTCTTGTCCGAGATCATTCTACCAGATCATTTCTATTCTGTCAACCCTAAAGGTCTTGCAATTCGTCTGGGCGCTCAATCCCAATGATTTCACACACTTGCGTCAGAAGATAGAAAACGGTTTCGGCATCGTCCTCGGAGATATCGGTCTCCCCAATGGCTTCAACCAAAGCAGACATACACTCTTCTGTTTGGTGACTCATCACACTGTCAACAAATGCTCGAACATTCATTTTATTCTTCTCCTTTGCAAGCTCGCTTACCTTCACGGCGAGTACGGGTTTCGATTGCTTTTTCACAACGCGACGCCGACGCGCGGCACATCACACGATGTCGCGGTACGCCTTCTTTGCGTCGATCTCTCGGACCTTTACGAACAGATTTGTGCATATTTATTTCCTTTTGAAGCTGCGCAACATATCCATAGTGAAAGTTCTGCCGAAATAGTAATAGTGAAACCCTTCACCCATGAGATAAAGAATTGCACATACTGAAAGGTGTCCTAGAAGTTCCATTATCCGATAATCGCCTGAAAGATTGACGAAAAGACCAGAAAAGCTCCCGACATAATCAAGCCTTCAAAAAGATTGTATTCAGGGCTCATCTTAGACTCCTTTGTGTGATCCGGCTTTGCCAGACACGCTGCACTCGTACACGGCATCATTCGAAAATCCTCTTAACTTTCCCTGCCACCAGCAGGACAGGAATAACTACAACCACGTAGGTCCCGATCGCCGACAGTAGACAAAGGTTTTTCACTTTTTCTCTCATAACAAAAACAGACTACCGAAGTAGCCTGCCTTTGTCAAGAACTTTTTTCTACCCGTTGAGGTATTTGTTGGCAACCTGAATTCCCATATAAATCAAATAGAGAACTCCAGCCGTGCTAGCAACTCCCATTACCGCACAAAATGCAAACCACAAACCAAAACCAGCACCAATCAACTTACTCATCTTTTCTCCTTCTTGGTCCAGCAGAAATCAGCACAGACCATGTTGTCTTTCTTGCTCTTGAACTTGGGAGCGCCACACTGACACTTCTCAAGCTTCTTGCCCGCTTCCCATGCATCACGCATGCGACCACGAGTGCGATTCACAATATCTTTGATCACTCCGGTTCGATTCACTCGACGCTGCTTAATGAGCCCCTGAGTGCGAACACCATCTTTGTAGATGAGACACACGCGAATAGCATCCTGCCCATCGCCGCGCACCTCAGTGCCCACAATTGTGGTATAAACTCGAATTCGAACGTTGGGGTGAGGAGTCTGACGCTCATACGTATCTTCGCGAACAATGCCCTCAAAATTGGACCGATTACGACCACGAAAACGGTTGAAGCCCTTTTCTCGTTTATATTCAGCCTTCTTCTTTTTGCTATGTTCGATCTCTTCCCTCATCACCTTGGGGCTTACCTTAGTGAATCCTGAATCTGCCAGCATTGCCTTGATGGCAAGAGCGAGGTAGGTTCGATTTCCGCGACTGTTGGGATCGTAAGGCATCTGTCCTCCTTGACTCCATTCTAGCAGATCATTTTTATTCTGTCAAGCCCAAAAGAAAAACCCGCCACAAGGGCGGGCTAATCTTGCTCTCACAGGGCAAAATTACTCTGCGAGCGCATCAGCAGCAGCCTGAGCCACAGCATCACTCTCCGCTCGTGCCTGAGCCTGAGAACGCTGCACAGCGAGCGCCTCATTAGCCGCAGCACGCGGAAAAAGGGCAGGCGGACGACCAGCCTTGCCGGTTGAAAGCTTAGCAACAGGCTCGACGCCAGCGTTGGTAAGCCGCTTGTTTGCAGTGAGACGAGTCACACCAAATGCCTCGGCAAGATCGGTGAGGGTCGCTGCCTCAGATGCGTTGTATTCTGCCTCAGGGACAGAAGGAAGGTCACTTACATTACTCATGAGAATTCTCCTTAGTTGAATGCGGTCTCAACTCCGCATGATTCGTAATCCTACCACCTTAATCTGGATATGTCAAGCCCTTTGAAGGTGCAAGTGTGTTTTTCTTCTAAGCCCTTGAATCTAAACAACTATTTAGAATCAGATCTGATCCGTCCTAAGTGCGTGGTTTCTTTGGTGTTTTGACCCTACACTTCGTACACATGAAAGCGAAGGAGCCAATGTACAATGCAAACAGAGAAATGGTGACCACAATCATACTACAATGATTGAAGCAACAACTTGGCGTTCAAAGCCTTAATGAATTTTGTATGTTTCTTTGTCCACGCCTTATACTTATTGCCCAAGTGGTCGGCATCATAAGTTTTTTTAGTCACCTTCAAAGCTACGTGAATCAGTTCGTGTACGAGAGACGTTTTCCCTATCTTGTAGGGTGGCTCACGAATCCAAACTTGAACATGATCAACGCTTCTAGTAAGCCCCCAACATGGCAACCCCTCAGGAGGAAAAGGAGTACCGTCCATCCTGAAGCCTCCCTTAACGTGCATTTTCTCTTGAGCAAATTCAACTCTTACATTTTCCAAAGCTGTCTTGAGAGCTTCGTTGTGTTCAAATTCGTTTGACCATTCAGTATAGAACAGTTGAATCGCTTTGTCAACATCTTTGTCGTCGAAAACGTGAGCCTCTTCAACCTCTGGATACTCAATGTCGGAAACCTTGACTGTCACCTCGCCACGCATAGAAAGACCTACAGAGGCGCCGACAGAACAGCCCATAATGCCCACGAGAACCATAAGCATAAATGAAACGAATTTTCTTGCTACATTTTTCACTGACCATCTCTCCTTGGACATGGTCAGCTTATCAGGTCTAGAGTGGTCCGTCAACTACCCTCGGGTCCGCTCAAATATACCTGGAAACGTCTTTTCCATTTCTTGAGTAGCCATATCGTCAAGAGTTTCTAAAACTTGTCTCAACACTTCGGCTGCAATCTGCTCTCCAGTGACCGCATCCATTTTGGTCTGATTGGCTAATTTTCGCCCTAGATTTTGGGATAGTCGTTGTCCAGCCTGAAAATTCAAAAGCTGAGTGAGATTGTTTGTCCAAACAGTATTTGCTTTGAGGGCAGCCTTTCCCATCTCGGTGAGACCCTCATCGGAAGCATATGGATTTGTGGTGGTTGGCTCTTCAGAGGGATCAAGCTCGGGCGGGATATCATCAGGTTTGACCTTACGTCGTCCCGATGTGCTCTTGACGACCTTTGTAGGATCAGTAGGGGTTTTACCTGTTTTTTGTCTAATTGCCCTGGTCGGCTCTTCTTCAGTCAATAAGTGAATGTTGTTGGTTTCGTGCCACCTTTTCCACCTTTCTTCTTTCACCAACTGTTTTAAATCACTCATGCGGAAGCCTCCTATTTCCTAACTAGTTTCACCCCTTCCTCATTTCCCACATATTTCCAGTGCCACGGCTCACCGGGCACTGTGTTGCGGAATCCGTATTTGTGTGCATTTCTCTTGAGCCACCAAAAAAATCTTGTTGGCAACTCAAACCCACCTTCAACAGGTCTTGCATATCTCTCTGAAAACCATTTCGGATTAATCTTTTCGAAAGGTATGAAAGCATAGGTCCCTGAGAAATCCACTGAATATCCAGTCATGTGAGAGCGTGGTCCAGCGTGATATGGATTGCCAGCTACTCTAGGCATCTCTCGCCATAGGCGCATCTGGTGCTCCCATGTACGATACGCTGAATTGACTCCAAACTTAAATCCTTTCTTCTGAGCAGCCCTGACCATTTCCATAAACGATGAATGAACATCACCGCCACGAAGCCATTGATCCTTTCCGTGTCCATTTTTGAAAGGAATCTTTTCTAAAACAAAGTAAGTCTTTTGTCCGTGTACACGACCCTCAGCACTGCGCATATGTTGCAGCAGCCATACATCCTCTTGAGACGCGATACACATTTCAGTTTCTTTATCATAATTTGATTCCTCCTCACAAATTGGTGCAGCTAGCGCAAGGCTCATAGCCGCCAGAACAGCAATGAAAACAGACATATTCCTCTCTCTTTTTTAGATTAATGTGACCGGGATGCCGACGCTCCTCACAAGCGCCACTTCCTCAGCTTCCATCCAGACGGGGTATTTGGATCTTTTTGCCCACAATACACAAACACTAGGCTTTCCAATTAGCCAATCGATACCTTCAAACAAATCCATTAAATCCTCTGAACCTCGTTTAACTTTGGTTATCAGTCCTAGTCCAAGCTCTAGTTCTTCGTCACCCTGCAAGCACACCAAATCACCCACGCCTACGTCTAGCGCCAGATTTGAGTCAGATAGGGTCTCCCGGTACACAACACTGTAAATAGGTCTCGACTACAGACAGACGTTTGTAAAAACATTTCTTAGTTTGTTTGCATATTCGTTTTCATCTGGAGGATCAATCGAAATCAGCCTATCAGTGTCAAAAAAGGTGATCTCGTCCCAAAGAGGGAATAGAAATACTTTGGTGAAAACATAGATCTCCCATGGTTCGTTAGCACAGTTTCCTATCTGGCAGTTATTAGTATTTACTGCTACGTCGGACTCTGTATTTCCAGCCCATGAGAGAGAGTCCGCCTCATCCGTCATGATAATAACGTAAGGGTGAGCGTCGGCTCTCCAGTTAATTCCTACCGTATTTGAAGGATCTGTAATGTCATACGTCGTGTCATATCCAGGTTCTGATCCTGGGTAGTTACACACAATCGAATTCAGTACAGCGACAAAGGTGTTGACGTCAACCAAATTAGTAATCATGATCCAAGGAACGTCTGGAATAGACGGATTTGAATTCAGTTCAAAAGGGAAAATGACAAGAGAGAATCTATGTTCTGTGTCCTCAAAATCTGTCACATATTGTCCAATACCTTGAGCTAGCGCAGTTACATATCCACACATCGAACCAGAGCCGTCGATGGCGAAAACCATATCCACTTTTTCGTAATTGTTTAGACTTTCGTCAATCTCTCCGTCGCAATCGTTGTCTTCTTCATCGCAGACTTCTTCTGTTGGGGCAGTATCTCCTTCACAGTCGGTCCAAACCCCCTCTACACACTCCTGCTCCCCCATCTTACACAAACCAATTCCTGAAAACTGCGACTCTCCACAAGCCTGAACCATGCCGTCTATCACACCGTCGCAGTCGTCATCATAATTGTTGCATTGTTCTGGTGAGTTTGTCGCCCAAACACAATCTCCCCACTGTCCCATCTCATCGCACGTTTTGATTCCTGTGCCGCAGTTCAGAGGGTTCCCCTCACTGTCAAGCACGTTGCTTGAGCACAAAGAAACACTGTCAGGTATGCAAGAGCAAAAGCCTGCCGCCACATTGTCGATTTGTCCGTCACAGTCATTGTCGAGACCATCGCAAATCTCTAGCTCTGGCTGGGGAGCATTGCAACCTATCCAGTTTCCGGAATCACAATATTCAAACCCAATGCCACAAGCAGTCGAACATTCTTGAGCAAGATTCTCATCAGTTTGACCGTCGCAATCATTGTCTTCACCATCACAACCTTCGGGTGTCTCGTGTACAGCATTAGGACAATACATTTCTCCGTCGATACATACTGGAATATCTCTTTCGCACAATCCTAATGTCGATGGAGGTCCACACCCACTCCAAGCTTCTGAAACGTTTTCGTCGATTTGTCCGTCGCAATCGTTGTCTTCGGTGTCGCATATTTCTAAAGCACCGGGATATGTGTTGGCATTATTATCATCGCACTCTCTACAGTGAACGTATCCATCTCCGTCCGCATCAACATATTCTTCTGGCGGAATTACGCCATCGCAATCGTTGTCAAACCCATCACACCTTTCTGTGTTGTGTGGGTGGATTTGGGAGTTTGTGTCGTCACAGTCTCCTCCGCATGTCGTAACACCATCGTTGTCTTCATCAAAACCTTCATCTGTTTCCTCGTCACAATCATTGTCTTTAAAGTCGCAAATCTCTTCTGTAGGATAAGTGACACCATCGCAGTAAACATTGTCCCTATCGTCGCATGCAGTCGTACCTAGACTACACGTACCTACTGTAGCATACCACGGGAAATTATCTTTAATCAGATTTGCTTCTGTGTTTTCTACATCCTGCTCAACCCAACATTCAACGGGAGCGGGACAGACTCTTTGAAGCTCAGAGTCGCAATCGCAACCAGAAAAAACAATCAGCACCAACGCTGTTACTAACTTCGCACATCTCATATACCCTCCAGTGCTTTACGAAATTTCATTTTATTTTCTTCATCTTGATTTTTCAACCATTCGGTTATTCTCTTGCTTGATGCTTCCAAAAAGTGCTTGCCCTGTTCATCACAATAAGGACAACTTCTAGAGGTGCCGCGACAAATGCCACATGAAACTTTGACATATAGTCGTTGGTCCTCAAGATCCACTTTACAGCGCCTCCGGTCTCGTTACAATTTTGAAACTCTGAACTCCTTTGACTGCTGAAACTTCTCTCTGTATATTCGCAATAATAGCAGACGCTCCACTAGATGCCAGAGGTGTAGTATCAATTTTGATGCGAACTTCAGAAAAATCTAATGTCTCCGAGGTCCGTTGATCTTCAACTGAAACCGTGGTAATGCCTTCAATGGCTCTTACGTCTGAGAGAATATCTGCCTTCTTGCGCCTCATCCTTTTTGCAATAACAAGCAAACCTGAGAGCCGATAGGCTTCAATATCAGAAGGCTTGTCTCTGGGTCCTTCTTGGAAGCGACGAAACGATTCCATAATCCTCTTCATCATAAACTACTCCCCTTCACGTTAGCAGGTTTCAGTCTGCTTGTCAATGTCTGATCTCAGTAAATAGTAGACAAAAAAAAGAAGAGAGCCAAAAGCTCTCTTCCAAAACCATAGGGGCTCAGCCACTCCACAGTTTAAATTGATTTAGTTCTATTTCTTTTTGGTCTTCCGACCGTCAGTCTTTACACCCATGTGAGGTCCATCACCCCAGAAATTCTTATTCTTCCGAGCATCAGTAGACAGACACACGATCAGGTGGTCGGGCATCGTCTTCACATCATACATCCCAGGACCCCGCCAGAGCGCCGGAACGGGCTCAAGAGCGCCGTAAATGGGTTTGCGCTTGCGTGGGGGCGGCTGGTTTAGGAAGGCAACACAACCTTCTACAAGCTCACTTTCTGTCAGGTGTTTGAACTTCTCGGGCTCTTTGATTTTCAGGTAGCCACACACTACCCAACGCTTCATACCATAGTCTCGAACCTGGGGAAACATGGATTGATGATATCGTCCGCAACGCTTGTGAATCTTTTCTTTTGGTGAACTAAATGTGGACTTTGGAAGCTTCACCCATTCGCAGGGAACACTAATCCCCTTGTCCGTGGTTGTGCCAGTAGTCTTCTTCTGCTTGTTTTTCTTCATCTGTCAAATTCTCCCATTTTGGGCGCTTAATGAACTTGGCATCTCGAATGTCTAGTTCACCCTTAAGCTCAGTGTATCCACCAATCTTGCGGACACCACGCTCAGTGTCAATTTCTAGAACAATCGGCACAGTCTCATGATTAAGTTCTGATTTCAGTCCGCCGATAACCTCTTCCGGGGCACGATCCAATATCGTGACCACAACCATCTTATCATGTTCCTCCAAAATGTCAAGCGCCTTCTTGCAGAAAGAACAGTCTGTCTTGATGTATGTCTGGTAATATTTCATTTTATCCCTTGAGTATTCTCCGCTTGTCTCCAAGCAATTTCGCCTCCACTGTCGTATGTGAACCTACAACAATGTGAGTGCCCATCACAGTCACAACTCTAGATAGTGCCGTTGGAGAATCTCCTTCCGACTCAACGATCGTTGATGGCATTGGTTCCACCGAAACAACCTGCTGTGGGTTGATTGTAATAGGTTTGGTGTATTTCTGAGGTCTTGTGGCGAGCCTATTCTGCTCATCCGTGTGCGTGCCTGTCCCCTGTACAACTTCTCTGAACCTGATCATTTTCCTTTCTCCTTGGCTCGTAAATGTCTCTGTTGCTGACATACCAAAAGCCTGTGTTGGGAATAAATAGTTTTCTCATATCCATTATAGACTCGTGGTCTAAAACTATTCCCAAGCTTGGAGTCTCTAGACCTTTTTGTAGGTCCACCCCCATGCTCATCGCAACGCCCTCATTGTCATAATCCATCGACTCCCAGTTCAGCTTATTCAGCTTGGCATTAGATGGAATGTAGACTAAATCTCCCTTTTGCCACATCATTCATTTGTTCCCTCCAGCTTATCAAGAGCCTCTTGGAGTTCTCCAAGGTCAGGCGGTTGAGCTACTTGTTCATTTTGTGGTTGCTCCAGTTCATGATAGCCTTGAAGAACGGACGCACACTCAAGGATGCGAGTGTCGTGTTTTGCTAGTTGTTTTCGGAAATTGTCAAGATAGACAAGAGCATGACGCAAATCACCCTGATTATCTAAATGTTGCTCAATAGCTGAGATTGCACATTCAAGCTCATGAACCGTGATGCGCTTTAGTGCATCAAGTTCGGTCTTAATGTGGTCTCTAGTGTATTCTACTGCATCTTCTAGATCTACTGTGAATGCAATCTTAGTTTGTGTCATTTCTTTTTCCTGTATGCCTTGATATCTCGCTCACACACAACAAATCCTTTGAGATTTCCTTTGGGAAGCACAAGATACTTTTTCCCGCCGTTAACAGCCAGGGGAGCTTCAGTGTCCACCTTTACTACAAAAGCAAAATCAACATTGTAAAGTGGGTGAGCACTGTCTGCCTTGACTGTTTTGCGAGGCTGAACGATGCTCTTAACCGGATATTTTGGCTCCTTCTTCCATTCGTGCAGAACCTTTTTAGCGTACTCGTTTGTGAGCATCTTAATACACGAGCGCTCAGGAGGAATCTTATCCTCTAGCACCATTTGTGCGACTCCTGAATAATAGCCTGTGCCGTTGGCATCATTGACCGATTTGTAGTAGCCAGCAATAAGTGTAGCGTTATCTTTCACTTCTGCGAGATAATACTTTTCCCATTTCGCTCGCTCTTGTGCTAGCTTGTCAGCCTTTTCTTTGACGTCGCGCGCCAACGTTTCTTTGTTCTCGTCAGAAAACTTTTCTTCTAACCTCACAAGGTGCTGATACTGATTATCGGTAATGCTACCTTTGCGCGAATACTGTTCACTAAGACTCGGAAGGAACGTGTTAAACGCCCACTTGTCCATCTTGACGAAATCATCCGCCAAGAGAGCCTCAATTCGTACAGCGATCTTCTTCGAATAGTGTCGTTTTGGCATTCCGTATCCTACCACACTCAACCACAGCTGTCAAGGAATATTATCCCACCTCCACAACAGCGTAATTTGTAGTAATTAGGGCGCCAGCAGCTGATGCAGCGTTCTCTAGGGCACATCGCAGCACTTTGGCAGGATCGATGATGCCTGCTTCAAAAGCATCAACGTAGACTTCATCCACCAAATCGTAAACAAGCGGACCTTCATCCCCCACCCCGTCGACCTCAGCAATGATTATGTCCGGCTTCTCTCCTGCATTGTCTAAAATTTGCCTTATTGGTGCTTCGCAGGCTTCAATCATTACTTGAACTCCCGCGTCTTGCTCTGGATGATCTACTTCAAGACCTTCTAAGGACTCACGAGCGCGCAGCAAAGCCACGCCAGCACCTTCAACCATTCCCTCGGTCTGTGCAGAGCGGACAGCCTCTAGAGCGTCCTCAATGCGGTGTTTCTTCTCGATCATTTCAACTTCTGTTTTTCCACCGACATAAATAACAGCAACGCTACTAGCCAGCCTAGCAATCCGTGCTTGAATTTTTTCACATTCACGTAAATCCTCCACTTCTTTGATTTCCAAATCAAGAGCGTCCATGCGCTCCTGAATCCTATTCGCTTCTCCCGCCCCATTCACAATGGTAGTCTTTCTTTTGCTTGCTTCAATTGACTGTGACTGTCCCAAATCATTGAGCTTAACAGATTCAATGCTCCGTGGTTCCAGCGCCTCTTGCGAGAAGAATGTAGCTCCCACAGTCAGAGCCAAATCGCTCAGAATCTCACGACGCTCCTCTCCATACGCTGGAGCCTTGATGGCTGCCACCTTAAGAGAGCCACGAACAACGTTCATGATGAGCGCAGCTAAAGCCTCATCCATAATCTCGTCTGCGACGATAATCAATGGCTTCTTTTCTCTAGCGATTAACTGGAGAGCAGGCAAAATCTGCTCGACCCGATCGATTGTCTCGTCTGTGACAAGGTAATACGGTTGGTTGTACTTCATCACGTTGAGTCGCTCATTAGTGATAAACTTGGCTGATGCTACGCCACTATCAAACCGAAAACCCTCAACCACTTCAACTGTAGTTTCCATCGCCCCACCCTCTTTAATGGTAATGGAGCCATCCTTTCCAATGGAATCTACTGCTTCTCCAATCAGCCTACCGACTACATCGTCTCCGTTGGCAGAAATAGTAGCAATGTTGATGATATCGTCTAGACTGGAAATTGGTTCTGCCTTGTCTTCAATGGCATCAACTAAAATCTCCACTGCCAGATCGATTCCGCGCTTAATTTCAATAGGAGAGTTACCAGCTACAATGTGTTTATATGCGTTAGTCAAAATAGAACGAGCCAGCACAGTGGCTGTTGTAGTGCCGTCGCCAGCTGAGGAGTTGGTTTCCTCGGCTGCCTGCTTGATAATGTTTGCAGCTGCATTCTCAAAAGGATCCTCGAAATCAACAAAACGAGCAACCGAAACACCATCCTTGGTGACAATCGGCGCTCGCCCTGACTGATTGATAATTACGGTCCTGCCTCGTGGACCCATTGTAGAAGCTACATTATCAGCTAGCTTGTTGACTCCTGACAAAACCTTGGCATGCAAATCTGACCCGTGTGCATATTTCTTCATTGTTCCCTCACTGTGTTTTTCAACAGTAACATATAGGCAGCGCCTATTTAAACACTTAGATTATCGCGTTTTAATCTTCAAGCCGTCTAGATTGTGAGCACTGATGCTTGTCCTAAATTTCACATTACGGATAATCAATTTCAACATCCCCGGAACGTCAATACGGACTTGAGCGCCCTCTTGAGTGATCATATCTGAAACTGTCAAACCTTCTTTTTGGATCAGAAACTTGTCCGGAGAGCAGAGCGGAACCTCTTCAAGAACAATTTTCTTCCTAGAGGCAGAAAGCTTGTATGTCGGAATGCGCGAACCCGCTGGAGGGCACTTACCCAAATGAGCTTCGTTAACCAATTCAGCCAGTTCATCCAGGCTCAAGCCTTTCAAGTGGGCGACCAACAATTCTCTTATTTCGGTATATGTGTTTGAAACCGTATAGCCATAGAATTTGTTTGGTTCGCTCCACTGCGAAACCTTCTTGGTTTTTGGCTTCGACTGAAGCAGCCAATCCGGAGGTCCTGTGTCTGTTGGACCAGGGTCATAAACCTCTGATTCATCCAGGTAGCCAGCGTTCTGCAATTGATCAAAGATTCTCTTCCTAGTCACCATCCACCACGGTTCGTCGCCAGAAGGAATCCAACTATCGGGCTCAGTGCCTAGTCCCAAATCTTTGTTGAAGATAAATACATTCTGTTTTGTGCCTATCGTATGTTTAATAGAAATGCCAACTTCAGATCCGCCAGATAACGTCAAAACAATGTCTGCATTGCCGTATCCTTTCGCTCCTCCGACAGCTTTAGCGGCGTGGATAGGACCAAAGGTTGCCTCCAACTTTTCAAGCGAGAGATAGGCTTGGTCGAGAAGTCCCACCCATTCGTCATTCAACAGCGTGTCCTCCGCTTCCTGTCTTGTTGCGCCACTATCCAGCTGAAGGGCTTTTTTTAGCTTATCAGTGACTTCTCCTGTCACAGCAAATGTCAAAATATGCTCGAAAGGTAGCCCCTTGCTTGTAAGCTCAAACTTATATCGCAAACGAACATTTCCGCGATGACCCTCAAGTTGCACAACGGTGATCGGAACAGAGTCTCTTTGTGTCTGGATTTCTTTTGTCTGAAGTTTTGGCTCTTGGGCAAGCTTTGCTCTCAGTTTGTCTGCATTCTGTGCCCTTGTTTGTGCGTTCTTGAACCGAACAGTGAAAGTAGTTTTCGATTGTGTGATTGTACTGATGCCAAGCTCATCCTTGTTGAAATTAAGAATTTCCAGCACTTTGTCAATGAGGGGTGATGTTTTTTCCTCAACGATCGGGCTACTCATTTGAGTCTCAACCATTTCCCTTAGCATATCAAAAGAAATAGGCAATTTCTCAAAATGTCTACGAACAGCTTGTTCCCAACTCATGTTAGTTACCTTCTACCACGTCATCAATCACTTTGTCAAGAGCTAAGCCAGCAGGATCACTCTTTGTCGAAGTGACATGATAATGTCCAACGACTCCCCTGAAGGAACGACCGGTGACACGCTTATCAACACTCATCACAAGGTTCCCCTCTTGGTCTACCGGAACCTTAAGCGGAATGTCGTGGGCACCACAGACGGCTTTGATAAGGGCTTTGAGCGCTTCAACCTGAACGGGATAGAACCCAAGCATTGGTGTGAGTTTCTTTCCGTTTAGGTAAACACCTTCAACAATTGGGCGTCGTCCGTGTCCATGCTTCTCATACCATTTCTGGTACTTAAGGCTAACTCCATTTGCAATCTCTACACCCACGCTCTGAGTGTTGACTCCCCTAGCGTGCCATGCGATATGTTTGGTGTCCATCAATTGGTAGATTGTTCCATCATTGTCGATAGCAAAAGGAACCGAAAGCCCTCGTTCCTTGAGCACTCCTGCCATCATTTTTGAGGACAGACAGGCATCCCAATGCACGACAAACATTTTGGGTTTGCGCTTGCCAGTTCTCTTTTTGTATTGCTTGGGTCCACACTTGAGACCACCGGGCTCATCCCACAGAACGACCTTATGCCAGTCTATTTCAACTGGCTCGCCGTTACATATGATGTGGTTTGGTTCTTCTTCTTTTTCATAAACCTTCTGAGTAATTACGAATCGGTTCTCTTCGTTCTTCTCTAACTCGGGGAAGGCTTTTTGCGTCTGTGACCCAAGAATTAACTCAAGGATCTTCTTAAACAATGATATCAGCAATTCCATATTCCACCGCCTGTTCCGCAGACAAATAGTTGTTTGTCTTCGTATTAAGTAGGGCTTGGATTTGCTCTTTCGTCATCTCAGTCTCATCAAGAAGGATTTTAACATATTGTTTCTGCATGAATTTGATCTCATCTGCCTCGACTTCAATATCGTGCAAGTTGCCAACAGCACCACCAAGAACACTGTGAATCATCACGCGGCAGTTGGCACCAATACGTCGCTTTCCCTTAGTGCCAGCTGCTAAGAGAGGCACGCCAGCGCTCATCACCTTGCCAATACCCAGCGTATGAATTTCCATCACCTCGCGAATGGAGCGCATGGTGTCGTACACAGCGAGCATTTCTACTGCCACACCGCCAGGGGTAGACACAATAAACTCGAACGGATCATAGACAGTCTCTTTTTCGATTTCTTCTTCTTCAAAAGTAAAGGTCTCATCACCATTCTCTTGAGCTTCTTTGAGTTGAGCTTCTTGTTCGTCGGTCAGGTTATATTTGACCTTCTCACCAGTGTGCCGCAAACCCATCATTGAGAATACAATGTCAGCTGCCTTCTTGTCTGTCAAGGGACCATACAACCCTACAATGCGGAAGTTATCTTCATCAACTGTAGGAAAATTAACCGTCTCCATTCGCTCATCATCATTGAATTTCATTGTGTTCTCCTTGGGTAGTGATTAAAGTAGTTGTTAGACAGCTTATCAGCCATTACTTCAACCGTATAGTCTTCAGTGTGAAGTGTGCTATTCTTCCTCATCCACTTAACTAGAATCTTGCAAGTGTCTGAATGTACAACGATCCCGTACCAGGGTTTTGCCCCTGGACGAGACCATTGTAGCATATCACCTTTCTTTACTTGTTCGGACATGTACGTCTGTTGTGTCCCATCTCTCCACAACCACCACACTTGTAGGAGCCCTTAGAAGCAATCTTCTTTACTGCCTGAACCGCAATAGCTGCGTTGTGCGAAGTATCGCCTGAAGCCTTACAAGTACGTGCGTTGTGTCCGACGCCGCCACACTTCCCGCACTTCCGCCTACCCTTGGTGCTGATACCAATCTTTTGAGCCGCAGCCTTGATCACAGCGGGCGAAAACCCATTCTTGCAGGTTCGAGCATTGTGTCCGGTTTGCCCACACTTCCCACACTTCCGCGTGCCAGCCTTAGGGCTCTTCACAGCCCGCTCAGTGCCACAGGTTCGAGCGTTGTGCCCAGGCTTGCCACACTTGCCGCAAATGCGCTGTGAGCCGCCCGAGTCGCCACGAGGACCAATCTTGACGTACTTCTTGACCTCACCGTGCTTGTCAAGCTCCTCCAGGGGGAACTCTTGAAAGTTCTTGCCCCAAGCGATGAAATTCTCTACAGACCCAAAATCCTTACGGAAAAAGAGAGTGGTCTCTTTGGTCTTAGCGTTGTATCCATCTCCAGCGTTAGACCAGTCAGCCATCGCCTTCTCAACCCGACTCTCTTCTCGAACCCCCTTAATTCCATCAATCTGCATCCGATAAAAACAGTTGGGAGAATTTTTCTCCGCAGTGGTCTTCCATGCTCGTCCTTTGATCGCCATTTGCATTTCTTCCTCTCGGTGGGTTTTCAGTATTGTAGCACAGATCATTCTGCCTGTCAAGCCCAAAGAAAAAGCCCTGGGGGATTGATGCACACCCAGGGCTCCGCAGGCTTCACAACTACTCTCCACCCGCTATGGACTATTCGGTTGTAGGACCGTTTTATAAGAACGGGGTGCCTCTTTGGCTCGTGCTCCGCAAAGCACGGTGGGTAACGCTCCCACTCTCCACAAATACTGTACCACAGATCACTCTGGCTGTCAAGTGTTTGCTCTGCACAAACAAAAAATCCACCTTTCGGTGGATTCTCTGCGATTCTCATTTTCAACTTATGGGAGTTCTATTTCCTTTTCTTAGCTACGCGCCTCTTCTTGGGAGCGGTCTTTGCAGTGAGCTTTGCAGCAACCTTTCGTGCAATGCTTTCAACCACTGCTTCCTGGGATTCCTGCTTCATCTCGTCATCCTTCTTGTAGGCACCTTCCTGCATTGCATAGCCACGTCGCTGTGCTTCCTGCTGGAATGATGCGTCATCAACCTCGGAAAGATTGTACTTGTTTTCTACAACTTCCTCTTCCTCTTCGTAGTCTTCGCCACCTTCATCACCCATTGGCATTTCTGCTGGGGGCGCTGCGTCCATTGGAGGCTCTTCGCCACCCATTGGAGGCATTCCTCCACCTAGCTCATCACCATCGGGCTCTGCGTGTCCTGCAACACTGACCTCGACACCAGTCGAAGTAGTAATTGCCTGTGCGATTGCCTGGACTAGACCCTCAAGATCTACTTCGCCTTCCATGCCACCTTCGTCTCCCATTGGGGGAGCAGGAGGCATATCACCACCCATTTCATCGTCCATGTCTGGTTCGCCAAGATTCTCAGTTACAGTGCCCTTGCCCTGTAGCTGGGTTCCACCGTCAGTGCTGCCCTTCTCTGGGCTCTTGCTCTTGTTTTTGTGGTCGCCTGCGTAGCCAGTGCCAGGAATTTCAAGCTTGCCGTCTGGCGTGCTCTTTGGCTCCTTGCCCTGGTTCGATGCGATGCCCTGCTGCTCGCCGTTTTTACCTGCACCTTCACGGTGTGGTCCACGACCAGTCTTGTCAAAATTGTCTTCTTCTAGGGTGTCATCAGCACCCTCTTCCTGCACATCAGCTTCTTCGTTGAACTGCTCGCTGCGCTCTTCGATGAAATTCTCCATGAGAGGAGCAGTCTTCGCAAGATGCGCCCATCGGCGTACAGTGCCCTCGTTTAATAGATTCTTTGCCATTATTGAAATCTCCTCTTCCGTTGAAAATTGGAATCTGCAAGTAAATAGTACGACAGAAGAGTAAAAGACCCTTCCTATCCCAGCAGTTTTGCCAGAAGACCGCCCAATGAAATGAGCGCCAAAATAGCCGCCCCTATCCCAGCAATTTTTCCTGTCTTCTGCCAGTAATCTTTTTGAAGCTCCGGTAGTGCAGCTGCGCGGTCTTCAGTCACTGCCAGCTTAGTCTCGGCTTCGCGCAGCCTGCCATCCATTTCTGTAACAGTTTTAACCAAAGCTTCAACCTGTCCTTCGACATTATCAATTTTCGAATGGGTGTCCCCCATTTCAGCAAACTTAATACTCAAAGTGTGAACTTCGGTCCTAAGCTCCTTAACGTCTATTTTTACTTCTTTCATTCCCTCGCGAATGTCAGTCACAAGGGTCAAAATTGCATTTTCACCTGCCATCTCACTCTACCCTTTTAGAAGCCAAAATACACATGCTGTGTCCGTTTTCTCCAACTCGCAGGACTTTGGTTTCTATAGTGATATCGTCAAAAGAATCTACGCGCTCAGATGAAATGCCAGTCTCGGCACATTTCTTAATTTGTTCGAACAATTCGCCAATACGCTCTGAATCTTCGAACACCTTAAGAGCTTCATGAACTGGCAACCCAACCAAATCATCAGGCTGGGCTCCTTCAAGTATCAATCCCACAACCTGCTGAACAACAAGATCAGAACAAGAGATAGCCCAAAAACTGAAGGTCCCGTCAAAGACCTCGGTCATTACGTCACGCAAATATTCACTAGGTAGGAGGCGCTCTAATAGTTTTTGAAGACCACGCTCTACCTTGTCATATGGGTCAACAGATGGCATGCTGTTTTAACTAGTGTGAGCATCCGGCAAGATACTTAGCAGATTACTATTACGAATTCTCTTCCCGACCTTTTCCTTAGTCTTTTCCTCTATTTGCTTCACTCGAACGAAACTGATCCCCAAACGATCGCCCACTTGTCGTAGCGTCATAGGTCCATGTTTGTCAATTGCTATAAGTGTGCAATTGAGATCATCTTCGTAGTCTAAGTGATATCTGCATTCGTCAAATGGACAGGGCTCGTTGAGCGATCTGCAACAATCCGTACACGATTTCATAGATCCAATTCCTCCTCGATTAAATCGAACATATCTTCAATCTCGTTTGGATCCAGACCAAATCTTTCGACCGTCTCTTGGGTCTGAACTCTTTCCTTCGCAAGAATCTTTTGTCGGTTCTTGCGAAAGTAATCTTTCTTCTCTTTGTAACTCAGGATAAAATCGTCTAAGAGAGGGTTATCTTCAATGAAACCTAATGTGATTGCTCTGTAGAACTCGGCTCTACTGAGCCCTTCGTGTCTTAGTTTCACAATCAATCGTGCGAGGTTCCCATCCTTGTCCTCAAAACTGATTATCCTCCTTTCTTTTCCGTATTGATATTCTTCACTCATTTCACATAATCGATGTGGGTGTGCCCTTCAACTACACCGGCATTGCTTTGCTTGTAGAACTCAGCGTTTTGCCTAAGCTGGTGAACATTGCGCGCTCCGTTGTAAGAAAACCCACTGCGCAACCAGCCAGGAATTGGATCCAAAACTTGACTCACAGGACCCTTGTAGGGAATCATCGCAGACACGCCTTCAGGCGCAGAAGCTGACCCTCTCCAGTCATGCTGTGCCTCCCTGGACGCCATTCCCCTATAAACTTTTTTAGGACCGTCCTGGGTTTTTAACAATTCTCCTGGGGCTTCATTTGTGCCTGCCAACATTGAACCCAGCATAACCAAATCTGCCCCGGCTGCAAGCGCCTTAATCATGTCTCCTGATTTTCGAATGCCACCATCAGCAATGATTTTGATATTCTTGGAAACATTATGATATTGGCGCGCATATGCTACGCCACGTACAGTTTCCAAAAGCGCTGTAAGATTCGGAACTCCAAATCCTGTCTGCAATCGAGTCGAACAGATGGAACCACCGCCAATTCCAACCCTCAGACTATCCGCTCCCCAGCGACACAAATCAATAGCAGCCTCTTCGGTTGCGATGCTGCCAGCCATGACATGAATGTCGTTGCCAAATACGTTTCGCAACTTCGAAAGACAAGAACGCATAGCATCACAGTGTCCATGAGCGGTATCGACACAAAGAATCCCCACTCCGACATCGACGAGAGCATGAGCACGCTCGACAAAATTACCAGTCATTCCAATAGCAGCTGCAACGGCTCCACTTCTCTTAACAATTCCCACCTGTTCTTCAATTGTGTTAAATCTATGAACGATCCCTAACCCACCATGAAGCCTCATGGCTGAAATCATTTCTTCTTCTGTCACAGTATCCATAGGAGAAGAAACGATGGGCAACTTCATTGATACTGGTCCGAGACCACACAGTAGAGAGACATTCTTCTCATCTCTGTTTGAAATTTCGCTAAACCTGGGTTTCAATGTTACGTCATCATATGTGAGCCCTTCAACTATTCTCATTTTTAATCCTTCCTTCCACGCGCGAGCGGAAATCTTTGATTGTATCGATAGCACGCTGCCAACAATCTGGACAGTAGAGATTCACTTTCTCTTGGTTAGGTCTCACAGCTACGTGCCAGTTGCGAACCTGTTCGATGTCGGTCTTGTCGAAGAAGTCACCACAAGTGATGCACTCGTCTCCCATCCTGTCGAACAGACCAATCTTCTTGGTCAAATCCTTCTGGACCTCTTTCAGAGCCTTCTTCCAACTTTTCTTTTTAATTGGCTTTACCATTATTTTCTCTCCAACATGTCGATCCTAGGCGTTTGATAGGTAAGTTTGTCACTAGACTCAAAAATCACCACCATAGAAGGAAAAGGTGCGCTATTTTTTTGATTACCAAACTTGAGGCGCCCCTTAACAAAAAGAATTTCTTTCGCCCTCATACAATATTCGTGGAAATATTTCGTATCAGTCCTAGCAGGAATCAACAACACAACCTTAGTGGGAAACATCTGATTTCGAACCTCATAATAAGATTTTGCAACCCATGCTTTGATGTCTGAATAGGGAGGATTCACAAAAACTGTCTCCCCAGCCCAACTCTGCTCCAAGCCATCATCTTCCATTGTGAAATATTTGTCACATTTGTGATTCTCGTGACTCGCACAAGGATCCAGTGTAAAGTGATGGGTCCTGTCGAGCTTATCATAAAACTCTTGAGGAGTTGCCCATTCATCGCTCTTGCTAGAAAACATTACCTTCTGCGTGTTTTCGTCCATTTCAATACTCCGTGGTCAAAAGACCGTCTTCATCTTCATCATCGTGATCATAGCACATGTCGGCATACACAATCTTGACAGGGTTCTCTCTCTTCTCTGTCTCAAGAACGATCTTCTTGAGTCGGTGCATGTAGTCATAATACTCATCTTCACCATGAACCTTCAACAAGCGGTTGTATATCCAAAACAAAAACTCTGAGTCCTTCATTGTCCCGTACTCCCGAAACCACCATCGCCCCGATTGCTAATCACAATCGATTCTTGATCGTTTTCAAATAATTCTGATGGATCCCTGTCAACCAAACGAACATGTACAATTGGGTAGACCACAAATTGTGCAATCTTATCGCCCGGCTCAACGTCCTGTGGAATTTGTGAAACATTGTGGAGATCAATCATGATTTCTCCCTCATACCCCGCATCAACAAGGTGTGCTCCTACAAGCAAGCCCTTCTTAGAAGCCATGGAACCTCTGTTCATAACTTCCAAAGCATATCCATGAGGAAGTGCAACTTTAATGCCAGTGGGAAGGAGAGCTTTTCCAAGAGGCGGGATAGTCACGCACGAAATTCCTTCACTGGGATCTGGACAATAATACACATCCATACCAGCATCGCTTGGATTGCTCCGCGTTGGAGTCTTCACGTCACGTCGCACCTTTGCAAACTCAAGAAGCATTTTCTTCCTCCAAAACCGTCATTGTGACTGCGCCATCTTTGGTTACCTCAAGATGGAACTTGCGCTCGTCATGGAAAATGTGCTGGTCCCTTGGAGAGGTTACAAGCACAACCTCTCTCATCCCATCTCCCAAAAACATATCAACTCTCTTTATTTGTAACATCCTTGTCTCCTTTTGCAATATTTGCAACGTGTTTGTTGGCTATCAACAGGCACCATGTAACAAGAACAACATCAATTATAACCCATCCATATTGTTCTTTTCCAAGCGCAACCAAACCAGCACGAGCATTGAACGCAATACAAACAGCCATTACAACGAGCCAAAACCAATCTTTCATTATCCCACCAGCCTAAAGTTCCGCTCAGCTGAACGGGTTGAAAAGCCCCACTGCTCATCATATTCCACACGCCCAACATATGGGCGATTGATATAGATGTCGGTTGATTCCTTGAAGTTCCAGCACTTGATTTTGGTAATTGCACTGGTGTTGTCTACACACTCGATAATCAAGTATGTGCTTCCACGTTTCGTCTTCTTTTTGATAAGCTTGCGAGGAATAAACCACACAACGTCATCCTCTTCTGGGTCGAAATCTCCAATGGCTGGAATCTCTCGCTCTGCCAGACGTTGAATGGTGGATTCGGGCATCACCTCTCGAATGGGAAACTGCCCAATCAATTCTACAAGATTGTTGATTTGCTCTTCCTTGTTGAAATCGCCTTCCATGCGCTGTTCGTCACTCTCGATGTTGAAAAGCAAATCCTTCAACTTCCTTGGACGTAGCACAGCAACAGCTGTCCAGAAGTGTTTATCTCCCGCAAAGCGAGGGTCCTGTAGACACTCCAAAGCTCCGCTCCTGCACAACACGTCAAGATTCTTCTTGTTCAACTTACTGTACAAAACACGCGGATGAAACAAGAACTCTTCAATTGTATTGAATGGGCGATGGTCCAAGACCTCTTTCATTGCCTTGTCGCCAAACCCCTTAATTGATGTCAGGGGCTGAATGAGTGTCTTTCCGTCTTCAGAAATTTCCCACACATCGCCAGACAGATTCACGTTCAGCGGCATGATGTCGAATCCCTGACCCTTAGCGATGCTAATAGCCTTCTCCTTGCGGGTCTCAGGCTCCTTGTCAAGGAAGGCAGCCATCCACTCAGCGGGGAAATAATTCAGCAACCACGCACACTGGTACGAAAGAATTGAATATGAAACAGCGTGAGATTTATTGAAGCCGTAGCCTGAGAAGTATTCGAACTTCTCCCACATCTCAGTCGCATCGCTGGCAGGAATGCCCTTCTTAGCCGCACCATCAGCAAACTTCTTGAAAAGCTTCTCTGTGGTTTTCTTCGACTCAGGGTCACGCTTGATCAGTACCTTGCGCAGCTTGTTGCCTTCGTCAAGGGACAAATCTTGTCCAATTCGGTGAGCAATCTTTGCAATCTGTTCCTGAAAGACCAAGAAACCATATGTTTCTTCTGTGTCTTCTTTTACGTACTTGTTCGGATAATCTACCGAATCCGGATCGTTCTTCGCAGAAACATAATCCTTGTCTACGCCAGCAGATAGAGGACCAGGGCGAAAGATAGATGTAATTGCAGAGATATCAACGATGCTGCGAGGCTTAGCGCGTTTGCAGAAACTCTGTGCGCCTTGTTCCGTAAACTGAAATACTCCCGCCCAACGTCCGTCATGGAAAATATTGGTGTACACGTCTTGGTCATCAAAATCGATGACGTCTGGGTGCAAGGTGTTGTCGTAATAGGATTTGATGTCCGCAAACGTAGGATTCTTGATGTCATGGTGTCTCCTCAGAATATGTGTGATGGCTACTTCCATCATCCGAAGAGAAGCAAGCCCCAAAAGGTCAAACTTAATGAAACCCATTGGCTCCAAGTGTCTGACGTTCATGCCTTCAGACCACGGAGTCTGACGCACGCCCTTTGAGTTAATTAGGGGCATCCATTCGTCAAGGTTCTCTGCAATCACAACTCCACCAGCATGACGCGATGCGCTACGCACAGCACCATACAGTCGAGTAACATGAGTTTCGATCTTGGGATATTTGGTAAGGAAATTTTTGAGGCTTTCGCTATACTCCATCACTTCTTCAAATGTAGGAACGTACACACCTGCCTTAATTCCATGTGCCGCCTTTGCCTTAGGAGTTGCCTCGTAGAGCATCTTACTGGTTACCGCATTGGTCTCGGTGAATGGCACGCCATAGAACTTTCCGATATCCTTGATGAGACTGCGCAGCTGAAGGGTGTTCCAGTTCGAAATCGGAACGACAACATTGTCTCCCCAATCCTCAATTAGAATATCCTTCAACTTCATCGGATCTGAGACATCATGGTCAATATCAGGGAACCCATTATCCTTCTGATTCTTGGTCATGAATCGCTCAAACAACAAGCCCCACTGAATTGGGTCCACTTGAGTGATCTTCAAAGCATACGCTACCAGCGCACCAGCTGCCGAACCACGGGCTGGACCAGAGAGCATCACCTCATTGCCTCGGTCAACAAGCGCTTTCATCGTGAGGAAGTAGCTTGCAAAACCATTAGCATTGATTACATCAATCTCTAGCTCCAGTCGCTCCTTGTATTCTTTCCACTTGTCGCCCGTGAGCTTCAGGCGTCGCTTGATTTCAAGCAACCCTTCATTGGCAAGGCGAGTGAACTCCTCCTCTGCTGTCGTGTCCTTTGGAACAACGAAACTAGGAAGACGAATTGTATTGTCTGGATAGAAGCTTTCGATGCGCTCGTGCGCAATGTTGTAAGTTTCTTCCAAAGACGCACGCACAAGATCGTCGTCGTACTCTACGTCATTCTCTTTAGAATAGCGCTTATACGATTCCCACATCTGCTCACCGTTTTTCGGATAAAGCTCGCAGCCGACCTCGTCCACGGTTTCAGGAAGGTCAGTATCTGCATCCTTGCTACCAGCCCACGCCAGTCGTTTGTAGAGGATACGATCTTTCCATGCATCAGGGTTTGGATAGTGACTGTCAGCAGTAGAAATCAGAGGGATACCGTATTGCTCACACACTTTGATAATGTGCTTGTTCAGATCGTGCTGTTCTTTATAACCGTTCCACTGAATCTCTCCATACCACCGATCACCAAAAATGTCAAGCATGTTTTGTGAGGTCTTGCGCATCGCCTCCTGAACAGCCTCCTCTCCATTCTCCCAATTTTCCCAGAAATCACCAGCGTACACGCCGCCCAAACAGGCTGACGATGCAATAATCCCTGCATTGTGTTTGCGAAGCATGTCGTAATCAATGCGAGGGAATCGATAGAAGTTGGGAGTCTGATATGACTGTGAAATCATTCTGAAAAGGTTCTGAAGACCTTCTTGGTTTTGAGCCAACATAATCATGTGCCGACGCTTGTTGAGGATATTCTTAATCGCCTTCTTAGAAGCGCCCTCATCTTCAACAGTTGCAGCTGACACCTCGGTTCCGGTGTCTTTCTTGCCCTTCTTCTTGGCAGCTGCCTTCTCCGCGTCAATGCGCTCTTTGTCCGTCTGCCACTGTTCGATAGACGGATGAAAGTAACACTCCACGCCATAGATGGGCTTGAAAGTTTGACCCTTCTTTGCCATCTTCTTAGCGTGCAAAACCTGATAAGCGAGTCCATTCATGTTGCCATGATCGGTCAACGCAAGGGCATCGCTTCCGTTCTCGAAAGCGAATTCCATGTGCTCTTGTGGATATCCCAGCCCGTCATATACTGACGCAGCACTATGTGCGTGCAAACCTACAAACGGAATCTTACTCATTTACTCTCCCTTTTTTACGGTATTGTTCTCTAAGCTCAGCTTTTCGTTCTGGAGTGTGGTCAGTGGCTTCGCACTTAGTACACTCTAGCCAGCCAGGATATTTGTCATTGTCAACAAGCTCGAAATTGTGTTCTTCTTTGTTGATTTCGCAATCCATGGCTGATTCATAGGTAACATCCACTACGCGCTGGAATGCAAAATGCTTTTCGCAGTCGTAGCATTCCCAATCATCATCAGAATCAGAAAACTCCCACGAATCTTGATGAGCATACCCACAATATGGGCAAACAACCTCTTGTTCGCCTAGTTTGAAATCAAGGCTCACTGGCTGTTCTCCTCAACGTTCCTTGTCTTCTTTTTTCTCTTTTTCTTCTTTGGAAGTTCCATCAAAATTCGAGAAATATCTCCGTCTTTATCGATGAAATACAACCAACCCTCTTCTCGGACGATACCAACCTCAGCAACCTTTTCAGATTTTACCTTAGTCATCGTCTTCTCCAATAGGATTGAATTCGTGATACTTCAAAATGTTGTTGGGTCTCTTCACCCACTCTCTCTCTTTAGAACCCAAGTAATCACAGTAACCGTCCCAGTTACCAATGTTGTAGTACCACTCCATGGGTCCAATGTTCGCTCCGTCCACTATAGCAGATCCAAAGACTTTGTCAAGTGTGAAGTGTCGTGCGCTCCATCTTTGCTCAGGTGGCAAAATATTAAATCCGTCCTCATAATTACCTCCTGGCACCTTGGTGCCTGTTCCTTCTCGGATTGTTCGACGGAAGCGCACAAAATCCTCTGCGTCAAAAGTAAAACCGAGGTATTCACCATCAGCCACAGTTTTGCCGTTCCATCTCACAAAAAATCTTTCTTGAGAAGAGATCAGTTGCCTATATTCCTTGCGGATCTTATTACAAGAATAGACACCGTAGGGAAATGCCACGTAATATTTGTCTGGCACAACCCACTGACTAATCTTCTTGGAAATATGGTAGGCTCTACTCGCACCATAGATTACACTCCAAGGTAGACAATCTCTCTTGTCCCGATCTTTCGGATGAATTGGCACATAATAAATTGGAATTTCTTTCCTTGAGCCAGAAGCATTGTAGTCATAATTCTTCCTAGAGAAATATGTCCACGCTGGGTCTTCGATCCAATCTCCAAGACGATGACGAATGAGAGCTTGGGCTTCTTTGTGTAGCACAATCCAAATTGTCTCACAACCAGCACAGGCGCACTCATAAACAGCCCGCTCAATCGCCGTATAGTTTGGGGCGACAGGCATGAGACAATCGTCCCACGGCATCTGAAAGTTCAGAGGCTGGGCTCCTACCGGAATAATACCAGCAAGATGAAAACTGTTCTTGTTTGTGTGCTTAGTTTCAATCTCGCTCATATGGATCTCCTAGAATATCTGCCCACATGGCTGTCTGTTCTTGCGGTGGGTCCTTTTCCCAATACTTTTCCAACAATGCATCTTCGCGTTCAGTATCACAAACGCGAGCCTCTCGCTTGGTCGGCTCCACCCTAAGTGAGAGGTGTTTTTTCTTGCCCTTGTAACTTCCGTTTCCTGTTCCTTTTATGCCAGCCTCTCTCATCATATCCAATAACTTCAGGCGAACGTATGTTTCTGAATGATCGTCGTCTAGTAGCTGTTTTCGAGTCATGTACGAAAGAGTCACCGCGTCCTTAAAAGGATGTTCTCCATCAATTCTTGGTGTCACATAAAAATGAACATGTTTCACGAAATCATCTTCAGAGCCCAAATAATCATGTGGATGTAACAAACCGCTACGAACGTTAACCCAATCGATGATCTCAAGAATTGTATTTTCTTTTTCAACAAGACACTCGTCGTAATACTCTACCTCTTTTGCTTTAACTTTGACATAATAAGGCTCCTTGCCAAATACTTTAAGCAACCCGTCCTCTTCTCTGTAGCTGTCAACCTTGTTACCAAACGGAGCAAGCCCTGAAAGAGAAAGCAAGAATGCCATCCTCTTCCAAATTTCAAGCTTGGGCTGTCCATTTTTTGTTTTATCGAAAAAGTGTGGTAGTCGAGGCTCAGTCCAGATTATGGGAAGAGACTCGTGGTAGGCATAGACCAACGACGCTAAGCTACCACCTACCACTAGTTTTTCATATTCATACTCATGTTTGTCCACTGTCCACCAAATCTTCGTCTTGACATTTCTCTTCGCAAAACTCAGGGTGAGTGCAGTGATCCCAAGCTTTACAAATTATACCGGATGCAGCTATGTCATTTTCATCTATCTGGTTCTGAACTTCTCTTTTGTCGTTTTGGCGCCCTCGGTGTCTCAGTGTTTTCCTATCGCCATCAAACTTGCCAAGATGATCGAAACTGTGCATTCCGGGTCTAACTGTGGGCTTCATTTTTAATCTCTCGATACGCCTTGACCGCTACAGGGAACAAATCTGTAGCAATCTCTAGACACGCTCTGGCTGGGCGCCTAATCTCTTCCTGAGCGCCCTCGTGGTCTCTGAGAGCAATGAATTTGAGCAAGTTGCTCAAATTGACTGTGCCATAGTACATTACATACATGTTCTGAGGAAGAACCATTCTTGCCTGTTCGCGACAAATACCGGCGTCAAGGAACGAGTTGTAAAGGTTGACGCTCCTGTCAACATGCTGCCTCAAAAGAACGGATGCCTTCTCTGTCAAAGGAAAAAATTGTCCAGTCTCCGAGTCAACCCACCTTTCAAAAACAACATCAGGATCAATCAACTCATCAGCATTGCTCGCCTGACGATTGGAGTCGTGTTGAGTTCTGAACACGATGGGATTGTAGAACTCAAGATTGAATTCTGTGTACCTTCTACTGATTTCGTTGTAAGACCATGTCCTGTGCCTGTGGTGCTGTCCACGAACGAACAAGGGGACCATAAACCTGAATGTTACAGAAGCGTGCTCGAAAGGGCTGGTGTGTCCGTGCTTAATCATGTACCGAATGAGCTTTTCATCCGATGCATCCATTACTTCCTTATGCTTACCAAAACTAACACGAGCAGCATTGACAAAAGTGAGATCGCTACCCATGTGGGCAACATAGTCAACAGCACCGATCCCGTCACCGTAGTCAACGTATAGATCAATGTGCTTGTTATATGCCTCTCCAGAAATTCCTGCGCCTTCTCCAATCATTCATTCCTCCTACTCTCTGGTCATAAGCCAAAACATAAATAATAGATACGCTATTGCCCAGAGGACAACCAAGGCATTTTAGCCTCTTACTCTATAGACAATGTCGGGGCGACCTGATTCGTAGGCTTGAATCTTGGCGCGCAACTCTCGTGGTACATCGTCCATCCTTTCATATTTCTTTAGTTCTTTTGCATAAACACTGGTTCGAGGATCCCAAATGTTGACAGTTTCATACTGCCAGCCATCGGGCGTGTATTCATCGTTCCACGCATCGACATGAACAACTTTGCTGAAACCGTTCTTGTCGTAGAAGCCCGTAAGGAAGCCGTCAAAATGGTCAAGTTTTGAGCCTCCGTTCCTCACAGCAGCTGTCATCAAAGCAGTGCCTGCTCCCCTAACGCCAGCGTTGTTGTGGACGCTAACAATGTCTCCATCTGATTTGATAGCAAATCCGATATTGTACCCGTTCAGTTTGAACAACTTCATCGAAGACAACTCTTCAGGAGTGTAGGGAGTAAGAAATGCCCCTCTCTTGCTCGCTGTCAGTGACTCTACGAAGCGTTGAGGGTTTTGTTCTTCCCACGCATCACTTGCAATCAGTTCAAGAGCGCTGGGATCATCTTCGCCTTCTTCAAGCAAAGCAATGCCTTTCATCAATTCGTGGTCAGCAAATCTCTCTGCATACTCACTAGCTGAACCACCGCCCTGTTCTAGTTCAAGACGATCGTCAGGTTCTACCAAAGACTCAGCCAGCAACTGCTGTGCGGCTAGTCTTTGATATTGTTTCCATTTCTGATCCCAATTATTTGCCATGTCATATTAAGTAGTTTCTTCACTTTCCTCTTCCCAGGAGGAAATCACGCCCTTCACATAGTTTTCCAAAACGGTAAGGAATACGTGATTCTCCTTTCCATCATTACTCCTGAATACATCTCTTTCCACCATAGAGGCTTCTACGAGAATGTAATCTCCTTGATCGACCTTGAGCTTGACATCTTCCGCCTTTGAAATGACAGCATAAAGTTCGTTTCCCTTATCTTCAAATTTCACATCTTTAGTAGGCAAAAGAATTCCATCATTCCTCTTATCTTTCCTGTTAGAATTTCTCCCAACCCGGCGTACATATAGGCGCCTGTTCTTCGGCTCGAACTTCATGTTTCCTCCAAATAGAATGCAGAGAAAGAGCCTCGTCGAAGCTCTTTCTCTACCATTAGCTAAACGTTTGTTTCTTCAGCTAGTCTCATCCCTTTCCTGATCGATTTCCTCAAGCTTCTTTTCGATATGGTCACCGATGGCTTCGAAGGCACCCACGCCCTCTTCCATCAAATCAGCCACAAAATGAAGACTGCCCGCAGCCAACTCAACACCAATAAAGGTTCCTACCTTGACAGTGCGAACAAGCTTGCGGGCAATCTTGCGAGAGGTTCTCATACCTTGGCAATCTCTCGCTTAACCATATCAACCATGTCGCCAAGCGCTTCAAGGTCAAGGTCGTTCTTGTGGGCTCGGTACGCCTTGAGAACCATGCTCATCTGCTCACGAGACAGCCACTTGTTCTCAACGTAATTCGCCTTGAGCGCCTTCTGGTGCTCGCGAAGAGGCTCCATCGCAAGATCAACCGCGACCATTTCCTTAAAGTAATTCTTCAGGTGGTCATCTTCGGTCAAAACCTCTTCATCACCACGTTGCTCATCAGCCATGTTATCTCCTGTAAGAGCGGCGATTATTACGCCGGTTGTGTTTTCTGGAACAAGGCTCGCAAACCCTAACCTCAGTCACACCAACACCATGAGCATAACCATACTGCCAGCGACAGTGCTGATGCCTGTTCCGCTGGTGATAGCGATAATCATAATCTTGGTACTGTAGGGATCGGCTTCGATAAGAGTTCGGATACCCATATTGGAAGGTGCATCCTCCCAAAAACAAAGCCAACATTACTGCTGCGATCCTTTTCATACACCCATCGTACCACAGATCATTTCATCTGTCAAGCATGTATTAGCGGATTTCGCAAACGCCGCCTGCGCAAGCCAAAGACTCCTTCAATTCTGTATTGTCTTCGGTTTCGATAATTCGAGTCAGATCAACGGCTTTCAAGTGATGGAGCATTTCTTCATATGTTTCTTTATCGCAATCTTCAAAAGGCGCCTGAACATATGAGCCCCCATCAAAAGGAATCACTGAAAGACCATTGTAGTGTTCCTTGTTTTCCCACATCCAGTCTCCAACAAGTTGCCATTCATCTTCCTTAATAGAAACAGTTGCTGAAATGTTGTGGGTGTTGTTGCCTCTGCTGTGTCCTGGCTTAATCCAATTTTGAGAGAAATGCTTCACACGATTTAGAAGGTCAATAGCTGACTCATTTCGAATGATAGCGCCCTCAGGAGCCTTCTGAGGCACCACAATACACGCAGTATTAGCCAACAGCTTATCGTCTTCCACAAGCTCTGGGTGCCACACTGAAAGGTGCTGGTAGATTGCTTCGTTCTTCATCACTCGAATGCGTCGAAGGTAATAGTACCAATGCCAAGCGTGAATTCCCGAACTACAGCCCAAAACTAGCGATGTAGTGCCAGAAGGCTTCAAGCACGTTCTGCGAGCAGCCCTATTGATACCAATCAATTCTGCAACCCTGGCATTTTCCTTCTTGATCACCTTGTTGGCTGCCTTAAGGTCCAGCCCTTTGATGTTCTTGGAACCAATACCAGTCATGCTCACCCCAATGAGCGCATCTTTTTCTGTGGTGCGCTGCCAAATAGGGCGAAGATAATGAAAATCTGTGTAGCCAGCCTGAAGGGTCGCAATTAAAGATGCTGCCCGCACTCGGTCTTCAAGATCTTTTTGTGATTCAATGTTGGAGGCATTCACCTCAACTAGGTTGCAGAATTGATTGGGTCTCAAAGCGATTTCGCAGCACGGATTCGTGCCCCAATCCTTGTCGTTCGAAAAGTAGATTCCAGGCTCTCCAGCATTGGAAAGCTCAATCTTCTTCCACAGTTCAAAAAAGAAATCCTCCGTCACTTTGTGGCGAAGGAGGACAGCTGAGTTGTTTGCACGTCCGCGCTGTGGATTTGCCTCGAACCAATTTCCATACTTGCACGCAATCATCTCTTCATCATCTGCCGAAAACAAAGAAATCAACGCAGCACGACGAATGCCGCCCGCAAGGACGGCATCAGCGATATGACATACAATGTCATGAACTTCAAGCGAAGACAGTTGACTGCCATCTTCCTTTTCGTTCAAAATAGCCTTAATCTGTCGAATGCACAGTTTCAAAGGCTCAGGTCCAGGCGCCTTCCCTCCAGCTGTCTTAAGAGGAGCACCCTTTGGTCGAATGTCGGAGAAATCAAAATCAGGATTACTGATGCCGTTGAAGTATGCCTTCATCAGCACCTTAATGGCATCAGCCCACCCAATGATGGAGTCCTGAATCACGAACCTTCTCTTCCTCTTGGAAGGCTTGCGAATAACAGGCAACTGATCAACATGATGCTGTTGAACAGAGTACCCGACCCCTGTTCCTCCAAGGAGAAGGAACATGGTTTCAGCAAACGCTAGAGGGTGGTCGATGGGAAGGTATGCACAATTATAGACTCGCGCATGGTTCCTTTCAATTGCCTTCCCGCCAAACTGCAAGGAACGCATCGAAGGAAGAACCTTCTTGTCATAGACAAGCTTATATGCCTCTTCAATCTGATCCCACAATTCGGGATACTTCTTGATGTGCATGCGTTTGTTGCGAGTAACAGCCTCGGACCACGTCTCTCTACGTTTCTCATCCTCAAGAAAACGCGCATACTTCATGTAAACTGTGATATCCGAAAGGATTTGGCTGGAAACTTGCATTTGACGACGACCTCCTATTTGTCTTTCTTTTTAGCGGCTGCTTCTTCTTTCTTTTTCTTATATCTCTCTTTCAAGCGAGCTTCTTGTTCTTTCGCAGATGCCTTCTCAATTTCTGCCTTCGTTTCACCTGTTGGTTCATAGACCTCAATCTTGACGCGCGAAGTATCCATATGGATCGGACAGATGATTCCGTCAGGTCCATACCGATTCTTAGCTACAAAAAATCTACCACTGTTGCTCTGCTTGTCCAAGATTGTTCTTGAGCAAGAAAAAATAAAATCCGCGACAAAGCATTTGGAGAACGCTTCTGAGATTGACTCCATCGTAATCACCTCAGCGTTCAAGCCAGAGCGATTAGTCTGTGAAGCGGTCCACACGGGGCATTTGTAAATCTGCCCAATTGCGCGGAGTTCTTCGTAGATAGTTTCGAGATCGTTTCGTTTCTCCTTCGAATACCTACGTGGTCTAAGTAGGTCGCCATAGTCCACGATTACCACGTCGGGATCAAAGCCTCTTTGAACAAGACGCTCAAGATGGTTTTTTATGGTCTCCGTTGTGACTGATTTCGTCGGGTATTCTCTGATTATCAACTTACCAGGAACATCTTTGATTTCATCGAAAACATCGTTCTTCATCGCCTTCAGAGCGTCGAGTCCAATGCCGGTGAGTCGAGCATCATAACGGAGCCCAACCATCTCGTCAGAAAGCTCCAGCGTGTAGTGGACCACGTTCAAGCCTGCCTCTAGGGCAGCCGCCCCGAGGTCAACCAAGACCATTGATTTACCAGCACCAGTCGGCGCAATAACAACTCCAAGATCACCAGAGCCGCAGCCGCCCTGAGACAACCTATCAAGAACATCGTGCCCAGTCGAAACTGGATTGCGTGCCTTAAACGCATACCGATCCTCAAACTGATCAAGAAATCGATACCCAACGTCGTTGTCTGAACCAAGCTTCAAAGCATCGTTAACAACCTTGCTGATTTCATCAAAATCAGCAGTTTCCATCAATTCGATGCTCTGAACAAATGCCTCTCTCAACTTCTGCTTGCGACAGAAATCAAGTGATTTCTCTTTGATGTATTCCTCGTCAACACTCTTAACGGTGCCAGCAGAAATACGAGCAAAAAACTCTCTAATTTTCTTCTGTGTTGAGTCGTTCTCTCCACTGATATCGTTGCGAAGAACGGTCTCAAACGAAGGTCGATTTGGATGTTTACTGTACTTTTCTTTATAATCATACACCAGCTTAGAAAAAAGCTGAAGGTACTTCAACTCGAAAAAATTGAAGTTAAGAACCTCTCCAACCTGATTGGCAAATGCAGCATCATCCAAAATTAATTGGGCAAGCCGTTCTTGAAATGGCTTGCCCATCGATGCGAAACTGATCTCTTCTTTTGTCATGTAAGGGGACTCCTTGGGTTGATAGTGTAGCACACTTGTTAGTCTTTGGCAACCTCCCGGTTCTCAAAAGCTATTCTGTGAAACAAAGCAAACAATTCATCAAACCGAACGTAACCAAACCCATCATGAATTGTGTTCTTGACAAACTCAGTCTTGTTCACGGAAAGGTATGCGTTGTCGAAAATATAATTGACTCGACGAATCGTCTGAAGAGATACGCTTGGTGAGCTAAGCTGCATCATCTTCAGGTTGAAATCCACAACGTCAAGATTCTCAAGCACGGTCTTATAGAATTTCAACTTGCTGTCGTTTTCTTCACAAAACTTCTGCACATCTTGAATTTCATATTCCTTCTCTTCGCGAAGGAAAGGCAGCCGTTTAGCAACAGACGGCAGCCCCACTCCCTTGATGCCGGGCAGATTATCCGACGAGTCCCCCACCATGGCTCGTGCTAGAGCGAAATTCTTGGGATGAATGTCAAACTTCTCCACGATGTGGTTTTTGTTCAACACCTCGCCCTGAGTTGGTCGGAATACAATCGTCTCGTCATCGCATAGCTGGAAAAAATCTTTGTCACTGGAAACAATGATCTTGTTCCACCCTTCGAACCTTGGCATCTGACAAGTCAAGGCAATCAAATCGTCTGCCTCCACCCCGTCCTCAATCAACTGAACCACCGGACAGAGATTGAGATACTCCATGGTACGATTCAATTGCCAAAGTTTGTTGATACCTTCCTGCTCGTCGGTCAACTTCATGTTTCGATTCAGACGAATCGGATTGCGACCTGCTTTATACTCTTTGTGTTGCGCCTTTCGCTTCTTGCTACCACCGGCACCATCCCATAC
>Ga0224512_10000634_pt1 | contig 36395 bp, 43 predicted proteins | sample SF_May12_sed_USG_4_FD_169103 | JGI IMG/M metagenome (GOLD analysis project Ga0224512, IMG submission 169103) | Sediment microbial communities from San Francisco Bay, California, United States - SF_May12_sed_USGS_13 | ecosystem: Environmental > Aquatic > Marine > Sediment | place: USA... | reverse complement strand
ATCGTCGATCGGTCGGTCCGACCTAACGACGATCACATCAGGGTGGATGCCCCGGCTTCGCAATTCAGCTACGGAATGTTGCGTGGGTTTGGTCTTCATTTCTTCGCTCGAGGCGATGTACGGAACAAGTGTGACGTGAACGTAGGCCGTGTTGGAGCGGCCAACATCTTTGCGAATCTGGCGGATGGCCTCGAGGAAGGGCAGGCTCTCGATGTCGCCGACCGTGCCGCCCACTTCAGTAATGACGACGTCAACGTCTTCGTGCGCTCCGAGACGGCGAATGCGAGTCTTGATTTCATTCGTGACATGGGGGATGACCTGCACGGTGTCGCCCAGGTAGTCGCCCCGACGTTCCTTTTGAATGACAGTCTGGTACACCGAACCGGTGGTGACGTTCGAGTCGCGTCTGAGGTGCTCGCCGGTGAATCGTTCGTAGTGACCTAAATCGAGGTCGGTCTCTCCGCCATCATCGGTAACGAAGACCTCGCCATGTTGGAAAGGGTTCATCGTCCCCGGATCGACGTTGATGTAAGGGTCTAGCTTTTGATTGACGACTTTCAAGCCACGAGCTTTGAGGAGTCTGCCAAGAGATGAAGCCGTGATCCCCTTCCCAAGACTGGAGACGACTCCGCCCGTTACGAACACATACTTCGCCACGGGAGGTCATGGTAGCAGTCAACCCGGTTCGTGCCGAGCATCACAGGGAGCACTCCAAGTCCGACCCGTCCGCTGAGGCTCTCAAGCCCGTTCGCGCCCGGCCATGGCGATGAGTTCTTGAGCGTGGCTGCGACCCTGTTCGCTATCGGGTAGACCGGCCAGCATGCGGGCGAGTTCTTCGAGTCGGTGCTCTTGCTCAACCACAGACACGACAACCGTCGTCCCGCTTCGAGAGATCATGACGTGATGATCGGCGAAAGCGGCCACCTGCGGTAGATGCGTAACGCACAATACCTGCCGGTCCCGTGCCAGGGACGCCAGCTTCCGCCCCAATTCGAGGGCCGTCTTCCCACCCACCCCGGCATCGATCTCATCAAATGCCAGAATCGGCGTCGTGCTCGTTCCACCCGCGAGGCGCAGCGATAGCACCAGGCGGCTGAGCTCTCCACCCGATGCCACCCGGCCTACCGGTCCCGGATCAAGGCGTTCGTCTGAGGCAAACAGCAGGCGCACCGTGTCCATCCCGGCTGGTCCGGGCTCGGCCGGCTCGACCTCCAGTCGGATTATCGGATTGGGTAGTCCCAGCTCCTGCAAATGCGCCGTCGCCGCACCGGCGATCCGTTTCGCCGTCTCGAGCCGAGCGACCAGCAAGCGTGACCCGGCGTCGGTGACTGCCTGATCGGCCACAGCGAGGTCGGCTTCCAGCTGCTCGGCCCCTGCCAGCAGTCCGGCCAACTCGTCGCGCCTCCGGTTGGCTCCCTCCGCGAAATCGAGAACGTCCTGCAGTGTGTCGCCATACTTCCGCCGCAAATCGCCCAGTTGTGCCAAGCGCTGCTCGGTAGCCTCCGCCTTCCCCGAAACGGTGTTGACGGATTCGAAAGCCACTCGCAGATCTGTGCCAAGCTCTCCCAGGATCAACAAAGCGGACGTCGCTTGTTGAGCGAGATCCCGCAAACCCAGGTCCAGGTCCGCTGCCTTATTGAGCTGGGAGGTCGCCCCACCCGTTTGATCAGCCGCGCTTTCGATGGCGGCGCGGGCCTCGCCGAGACGAGCGGCCAACTCTTCGGCATGGCGCAGACGACTGGCCGCGATCGCCAGTTGCTCGTCATCTCCAATCGCAAACCCGGCCGCGCCGATCTCGTCTGCCTGGTAGCCGACGAGATCGAGTTCTCGTTCGAGGGCGCGACGGTCCCCGCCCAGCCGGTCGCGATCCGTGCGAAGAGCGGTGAGGGTGTCCCAGGCCAGCCGATACTCGCCGAGCACCTCCCGACCTTCCGGCGGTAAGGCCCGGTCGATCAGCGCCTTCACTTCGCCGGGACGACTCAGAATGTACTTTTCGTGCTGGGCAACCATCTCGACCAGGCCTGTCCCCAGCTCTTCGAGCGCGCCTGCCGTCGCCAGCCGGCCGTTTAGATAGGCGCGGCTTCGGCCGGCGGCAACCGTCCGGGTGGCTACGATCTCCTCGCCGTCGCTACGAACGAATCGACCTTCGACCCGTGTTTCATCGCCGTACGGGCCGATGAGCTCGCTCCGGGCGGCACCCCCGATCAGCAGCCGGAGCGCGCCCAGCAGCATCGTCTTTCCCGCTCCGGTCTCTCCGGTGAAGGCGACGAGTCCGGATCCCGGACGGAGATGGGCGCGTTCGATGATGCCCAGGTTCTCGACGATCAGCTCATCAAGCACGCCTCAGGTGCTCCCATAGAAACGCAGGTCTTCGCTCAGATGGAACTTCTCCTTGACCCGCTGTGCAAACGATCGTCCGGAGATCTCGAGGAAGCGAACGGTCCCGGGCCCGCGTCGGACCCGGATCTCGTCCCCCGGACCGACGGTACCGAGATCGTGACCGTCGACACTGACACCGGCCGAACGGTCTTGCACCACGGTGCAGAGAACCTCCGTCTCCGGGCGCAGAACGAGACTCTTTGAAAACAGGGAGTGAGGGGCTACCGGCGACAAGACAAGGGCTTCGACCTCCGGTCCGACCAGGGGGCCGCCCGCAGACAGGTTGTAGGCAGTCGACCCTGTCGGGGTGGCCAGGATGAGGCCGTCGGCGTAGTAGTTGATAAAGCGCTCGCCGTCGATGGACACCTCCATGGAAATGAGCCGCTGGGTGAGCACCTTCTCGATCACAACATCGTTGATCCCGGTTACCGGGTCGCGGTCGTTGACAACGGCCTCTATCGTCATCCGTCGGGACTCATGCCACGACCCCGACGCGAGCACCTCGACGGCATCTTCGAGCCTGCCGGGCTCGATGTCGGCCAGAAAGCCTTTTCGCCCGACGTTGATGCCCAGGAGCGGAAGATCGGCGTGCAACGCCGTCCGGGCGGCGCGCAGCACGGTCCCATCCCCGCCGATCGCCACAACGACATCTCCGGCGGGCGGGCCACCCTCTCCTACGGCTACCACCCGCAGGCCGCGCCGCCCGGCAAGGTCCTCGAGGCGACCGGCCACCTCGGCCGCCGCGGGCCGATCCGGGTGCACGACAACCGCAAGCGTTTGTACTTTCATAGTCCTATCACCCTGTCGACGTCTTCGTCCTGCACGGTTCTAGCTCCTTTCCGGGCCCAGACAAAGAACTCACGATTTCCTTTTGTGCCCTTGATGGGCGAAGCCGTCACGGCCATCGTTCCCAGGCCCTCGTCTGCCAGGCACTCAATGACCCGCAGCAGTGCGGCCCGGTGTTTCTCAGGGTCGCGCACTATGCCCCCTTTGCCAACCTGGCCCTTCCCAACTTCGAATTGCGGCTTGACCAGCAGGATCAAATCGCAGGCCTGGGAAGCAAGCGTTACCAGTCGGGGAGCCACCGTGCAGATTGAAATGAAGGACAGGTCGGCGACGATCAGGTCGAACGGACCGCCGAGATCGTCAACGTCCGCGTGGCGAAGATTGAGGCGCTCAAAGACCGTAACCCGCGGGTCGTTCCGGAGTGACCAATCGAGTTGACCGTACCCCACGTCGACGGCCGCCACCGACGCGGCACCTTCCTGCAGCAGGCAGTCGGTGAAGCCTCCCGTCGACGCTCCGGCGTCGAGGGCCCGACGATCTCGGACGGGGACATCAAGCTCCCGAAGGGCACCGGCGAGTTTATCCCCGCCGCGCGATACGAAGCGACCGGGTGGAGAGGTAATCCGGATTGAGGCGGACCCGTCGACCCGAGTGGACGACTTGGGTTCCGGAACCCCACCAACTACGACCCGGCCGGCGTCGATGGCGTCCTGCGCTTCGGTCCGATTGTTGACGAGCCTCCGGTGCACGAGTTCGAGGTCGAGTCGGCGCCGGAGTGTGGGAGACATAGGTTGGGACGTGCGCGAACGGAAAGCCGCCGGGGCTCAGCCGGCCGGACTGGCCTCTGGCTCATCGGACTCTTCCAACTGGGCGGCAAGAGTTTCCGCAATCTGATCGGCCGGATCCGGCGCGTCGGCGGGATCCAACTCAGCCAGACGGGCAACTGCTTCGTTCAGTTCCTTAGTATTCATGTCCCTATTATCACCATACCGGCGACTGGAACCAGTCTTTGATCCCAATCCGTGACGCAAACCCTTCATTGACCCGACCCGTCATCACCTGGCTGATCATCGCCGCCGCCGCCTATGTGTTCTTCGCGATCCAGCCGAGCACCGGGGATGCCTTCAATGACTTCCTGTTCGAATATGCCGCAATACCCTGCGAATTGACCACCCTCTCGCCCCTCGACACCGGGGATCTGCAGAGCTGCAACGCCAATGATGTCGGGGCACCGTTCTTTCCCGCCAAGAACCTTGTGGCCAGCACCCTCATCTCCATGTTTCTCCACGCGAACCTCGCACACCTACTCGGAAACCTCTGGAGCCTGTGGATCTTTGGCAACAACGTCGAAGACGCATACGGAACGGGCGGCTATCTGCTCCTCTACCTGGCATCGGGTCTGGCCGCCACGGGGGCATTCGTGCTCACAAATCCTGGGGAAGTGACTCCGTTGGTCGGCGCCTCCGGAGCCATATCGGGGGTGATGGGCGCCTACCTCGTGCTCTTCCCGCGGGCGCGAGTGGTTTCCGTGTTTCCGATCTTTTTCTTCATACCCGTGGCGCTTCCAGCCGCCCTGTTTCTCATTCTGTGGTTCGCCGGTCAGTTTGCGTTGATCGGCGACGCCACCGGGATAGCGTGGCAGGCCCACGTTGGGGGGTTCCTGTTCGGCGCAGCAGTGTCCTTCCTCCTGCGCGGGCCGTTGCTCCGGCGCGTTGACGCCCATCGGCAGAAACTGGCTCGGCGGCAGTCAAGATTGCAGAGCTTCGGGTAGATCGGCCAGGGATCGCAGGATCAGGTCCGGTCGGTGTTCATCGGCGACTTCGTCTGCGTGCCCTACCACTCCCGTCAAGACGAGGACTGACGTCCAGCCTTCGATCTTTGCCATTGCCAGGTCGGTCTCGGGCCGGTCACCGACCACCCACACCGGGCCCGGCCTCAAGTGCTCGCGAATCAGCGACCGAATTGCTTGATGAGGTTTGCCGGCGACCTCCGGTTCGATGCCAGAGGCAACCTGGATGGCCGCCACCATCGCTCCCGCTCCCGGCCAAAGGCCGTCAGGGGTCGGATACGTAGCGTCGGTGTTCGTGGCAATGAAGCGGGCCCCGCCCCGTATTGCCAGCACCGCGTCGCGCAACCGATCATAGGAGAGGGCCGTGTCCAAGCCGACGATCACGGCCACCGCAGCGCCCGGATCCTCCGTCTCCGCCACCCCGGCCACCGCCATCGCCTGTCGTATCCCGGCGCCTCCCATCACGAAGACCGGGCCGGTATCTCCCCCCAGCAACGTGACCGCCGCTTCCGCGGAGCCGACCACCTGATGCTCCTGAGCGGGATAGCCGGTCAGCTCCGCGATGCGGACCGCGCTTTCCACCGGAGAGCGAGTCGAGTTGTTGGTGACAAACGTCACTGCATAACCGGCCTCGTCGAGTTCGGTAAGTGCTCCTCCGGCTCCGGGTACGGGCTTTCCGAGGAGGTACACGACCCCGTCGAGATCGCACACAACGTTGCCGATTGCGGGCTGGGCCGCTACAACTGGTTCCATCATGCTGTTCGCACCGTTTCGTGGCTCCCTCTTCGATCCCGCCCGGGTTCCCGATATTCCGTTGGCGACGTGCCCCCCCTACGACGTTATCAATCCGGACGATGAACGCCGGTACCGGGACGGCGCCGAGCACAACTTGGTCAGACTGCTGCTGGCCGGTCCCGGCGATCCTACCTATCAAGAAGCCGCTCGCCTGCTCGCCAATTGGCGCCGGGAAGGGGACTTGCGCACCGACCCTGAGCACCGCTTTTACCTCTACCGGATGCGCTATACCGACGAAACCGGAACCGAGCGCACCGCCGCAGGCATCATCGGAGCCCTGGCGCTTCTGACACTTGGCGAGCAAGTCCTCCCGCACGAAGAGACCATGCCCAAGACGAAAGCCGATCGTTTGGCGGTCCTGAGCGCCACCCGAGCCAACCTCGATCTGATCATTGCGCTCACCTCATCCAAAGACTTTCCCTATTTTTTGGAAACGCCCGGCGCTCCACGGTTGTCATTCGAGATCGAGGGAGTTCACCACAGCCTGTTCGACATCACCGACCCGAAGTCGATTGCCTCCATCTCCGCGGCGGTTGCTTCCCATCCCGTTGCCATCGCCGATGGTCACCATCGCTACACCACCGGACTCAATTACCGGGGTTTGCAGGTTGGATCCGGTCCCTGGGACTCGATCATGGCCTTCCTTGTCCCGGCCCAGGGCAGTGGCCTCACCATCGGACCGACCCATCGAGTTTTCCCCCGGGTGTCGTACGACCTATCCAGATTGGGCGACCGCTTCACGGTGGTGCCGGGTGCTCCTGTTCCTCCCAACCAACCGGGCACGATCGTGCTCGTGCCGAGCCCGGCTCACAGTTCTGACCCGGTCACCCTGATACCTCGCCATGATCGACTGCAAGCCTTACCCGAACCCTGGCGACAAGCCAGCCCGGCCGTCGCCCGGGAATTGCTATATCCCCTGCTCGATGTGGACGAAAGCCAGGCCACTTACTTCGCTGATCCCCACGAGGCGCTCCAAGCCGGCGCCGGTTACCCGAAAGGGATGGTGGCCATGATGGCCACCATCTCCGAGCACGCAATTTCCGAAGCCACGGAGGCAGGTTTGCGTTTCCCCCAGAAAAGCACTTTCTTCGTTCCCAAACCTCGCTCCGGTCTGGTGATCCGCTGCTTCGAAGACGGCTAGAGGTGCGGGGAGGCGCGATCTCCTAGAGGTGAGCGATCGTGCGGGCAAGAACCTGCGCGGTGAGGCCCAGGGAGTCGATGCTGACCCGCTCGTCGTTGCCGTGGAACATGCCGAGAAACTCGTCGAAATCCACCTGCTCATCGAAGAGACCGACGCCGTAGGCAAGGGTGCCTCGGGCCCGAAAGAAACGAGCATCGGTGGTGACAGGCATCAGGGTTGGGAGGATGCGGCGCGAACCGGTGAGATCTCCGATGGCTTCAGTGATCGCTGCCCAGAGCGGACCAGACGGGGCGGAAGCGGTGGCCTGGAAGTCGGCGATTGGCTCGACTTCGAGACGCTCATAGTCCGTTCCGGTGGCCTTGCGGAGATGCTCGTCGACGGTCTGGGCATCCTGGCCGGGAAGGACACGGATATCGACTTCGGCGACGGCCTCGTCCGGGATCGTATTGGTCTTGCTGCCGCCGTGCAGCACGGTCGGCGCCACCGTCAGGTGCGTGCAGGCATGCACATACCGGGCGAATCCCGGCCGGACACCGAAGAGCGCGTCAATGGCACCGTCGAGTCGTTCCGGTTTGGTGAGGGCCTCCACCTCGCTCTCAGACAAGTCGAGGCCGTTTACGAACGTTCGCCACTCCGGCGTGATGGCGATCAGTGACGAAGCGTCCGCCAGATTGGCAAGCGCCCGGGCAAGCGGCACCAGAGCGTTCTCGGTTCCATAAGGAGTGCTGGCGTGCCCGGGTATGCCAACGGACTTGACCCGCCGCCAGAACGGACCCTTCTCCCCCACGCTCACCGGGTATGCCGGTCCGGAGGTGGTTCGGATCGGCGGGTAGGCGACCTCCGTGAGTAGGTAGTCGCAAGCGACCTCGGCCCAATGTTGTTCGGTCAAGTAGTGGGCGCCCCACCGTCCTCCGGCCTCCTCGTCGGCTACGGCTAGGAAAGCGAGGCCGCCCATCGGGGGTTTCTTGGTGCCGTCCAGGTAACGCTTGAAAACGGCCGCCATTGCGGCCGTTTGGTTGAGCATGTCGACCGCGCCCCTGCCCCAGATGAATCCGTCGATGATCTCGCCGCCGAAGGGATCGTTTGACCAACCGGCCTCATTGGCCGGCACCACATCGAGGTGTCCCATCAACAACAGCCTGGGAGCGGTCGGGTCGATGGCCGGTAGGTCGTAGAGGACTGACGTACGTCCCGGCCGTGGCTCAAACTCGAAACCCGGTTGCCCGAGATAGTCGCGCAGCGTCTCGACCGAACGCTCCTCGTGCCCACTTTCGGGCATACCGTCGTTGACGCAGGCGTTACGTATCAGCGTCTGCAGCAGTTCAGCGATCTCATCCGACCTGATCATGCTGCTCCCCGATGAGACCTTCGAGCAGCCTGGCCACCAGGCCCGGCATGGTTGGCGTCACCGACAAACCGAGCACCTGACCCAGCGGGACCCAGGCAACTTCTTCCGCGTCGTCGGCCGCCTCGAGTGTTCCCCCGATCATTTGTGCCTGGTAGTCGACCAGTGTGTAATGCCAAGCTGGTGGGACGCCCGGCCCCATGGCATCTCCCACCCAAACCACTTCGCCGAGCTCTACCTCTATGCCGGTCTCTTCTCGCAGTTCCCGTACGGCCGCTTCCCGCATAGATTCGCCGTAGTCAACTTTGCCGCCCGGGATCGCCCAGAGTCCTGCATTGGGGCCCCGTCCCCGCTTGACCATCAGCAGGTCGCCGTCCCTGATCACGGCAACTCCCACGCCCGGGATCGGCCGTCTGATGCGCTCAGTCATCGCGATGGTGCATGACGATCGAACGTGCGGAGAATCCGCCCGATTCGAAGAAATTCTTGACCAACCGGTGACCGGGGAGCACATGCGCGTCGAAGCACCGGAGACCTCGAGACCGTAGTTCGGCGAGAAGAGCGTCCCGCATTGTCTCACCCACCCCGACTTCACGGGCTTCGAGTTCGGTGAACACAAACCGGATGGAACCGATCCGCTCGCCGTTCGCCTGGGTGAGCAACGGCTCGGACACCCCCAAAATGAAACCGAAGACTACGTCGTCGATCGTACCGAGGTAGACGGCCGTGTCGGGATCCTCGAGGGCCAACCGGAGAGCCTCGCCCGCCGGCTCAGAAAGCCCGTCGGCAAGTTCCCACATCCGGTGGTACTCATGCATCTCGGCGGCCAGGAGTCGATACAGCCGCAGCAGCTCGTCGAGATCCTCTGCCGAGGCACGTCGGGCCGCTAGCTTCATCGGCTATCCTCGTTTCGGCCGAACCGCCGCTGCACTCCCCACTTCGTCACCAGCCACATCGCTTCGGAGACAATCCTGCCTTTCATCTTGGATTCACCGTAGATCCTGTCGCGAAACACGATCGGCACCTCAACAATTCGCAAGCCGCGACTGGTTGCCCGCCAGGCAAGTTCCACTTGAAAACCGTATCCGGATGCCTGACAGGTCTCCGCTCCGAGTTCGGCCAGCGACCCGGAGCGATAGGCGCGAAAGCCGGCCGTGGCGTCGCGGACCCGCAACCCGAGCATGAGGCGCGCGTACAGGTTGCCGACCTGTGATAGGACTCTTCGCTGGAACGGCCAGTCCGGTGTCGACCCGCCCGGCACATACCTACTGCCGATAGCCACGTCGGCGTCGCCCGAGGCAACGGCATCGACCAGGCGGGGCAGATCGGTGGGGTCGTGAGAGAAGTCCGCATCCATCTCGCAGATCACCTGAGCCCCGGCGGCCAGAGCGTACTCAAATCCGGCCACGTAGGCGGCGCCCAGCCCTTCTTTGACCGGCCGGTGCAAGACTTGGAGTAGTTGATGAGCTGTCGCCAGGCGGTCGGCGAGTGAACCGGTCCCGTCGGGGGAACCATCATCGACGATCAGCAGCCGGTAGCCGTTGGCCAGAACAGCTTCCACCAACGCTTCCAGGTTCTCGCGCTCGTTGTAGGTCGGAACTACAACGGTGACCTCATCGGCGCGCATGAAGGGATGCTATTCGCAGTCGCGGCAAATGAGCTTCCGCTTGTTGGCAAGCTGGCTGGTTCGCTTGACCAGGAAGCACGATGAGCACACGAACTCGTCAAAGCGAGCTTTCTGTGCTTCGACGTTCATGGCGAGTTCCGCCCTGCGTATCTCGCGCAGCTCGGCGGCTTCGTCGACCAGCAGCGAATCGGCGGCTTCCTCAGCGAGCAGTTCGAGTTCCTCGGCCTCCAGCTCATCCAGTGCCGCATCGGCCTCAATGTCGTCAGCGTCCTTCGCATCTGGTTCCGTGTCGTCCTCGTCGTCGACGTCATCGATGTCGAGGTCCTCGTCGACCTCATCGACGTCGGGCAACTCGTCGATATCGAGTTCGGCGTCGTCGATATCGAGTTCGGCGTCGTCGTCGAGTTCGGCGTCCTCATCCTCGACGATGAGCTCCGATTCCTCGAGTACCTCATCCTTTTGGGCCATGGCTCCTCCGGTTCCAAAAAGCGGCGGGAGTATATACCTTCTCGGCGTTTCGCTTGCGCCTCATCTCTTAGATCTTTATGTTGATCGCCCCCGTCAGGATCTCCCCCTCCACCCGGCCGGTGCCGAAGAACTCACCGTCTGCCTCGACCGGCCAAGCAGGATCGGTCTCGAGTGTGAAGCGATCCGCCGTGAACCTGTGAACCTTCTTATCTCTGAGGTGGTCACCGTTCTTGGCGCGCAACCATAGCCGGGGAACGTCCCTCTTCGAGGCGTTGAACACCTGCACGTCGAATCGCCCATCCGTAACGGTTGCGCGAGGCGCAATATTCCATCCTCCGCCGAAGAATTGGGCGTTGGCGAACACAACCAACATGGCCGGCCCCTCGTAGGTTCGCCGGCCGGCCACGAGACTGATCTCTGCTTCCGGAAACCGCGGATATACGAGCGGCAGCGCCACGTGGTAGCGGGCCAAGCCAAGCCATCTGGGGAGCCGCTCGGCACGTTGCACGAGCGCCGCCAGCACGCCGACATCAGCCACGTTGATGAAGTGCCGCTCTCCCCAGCTTCCCCGCAACAGACCGACATCGGATGCGTATACCTGGTCGCCGCTCAAGTGACGAGCGGCATCCTCCAGACGTTGGGGTATTCCAAAGGTTCTGACGAAATCCGAGCCCGATCCGGTCGGCAGAACACCCAGGATTGGAGGTTGCTCCCATTGATGTTGCATCAGAGCACCAACTACCAGGTTGATCGTCCCGTCTCCTCCAACCGCAACCACCCGGTCGCAACCGCCCGCCACAGCCTGGTCGATCGACGCCCGCACCTCGGCCTCCCCGTGCGGGGCCACGATCTCTGCCTCGATCCGCTGAGCGTCCAGTGCCCGTCGAAGTCGTTGTTCGATCTCCTTTCGCCGACCCGCATAAGGATTGGCCACGACCAGCCATCCGTTCACGTCAAACCTCCTGCCGCCACGACACCGCGGTCGAGCATACGGATTGCATCGGAGACTTGCTCGCGGAGAGCAGGTTCAGCGTCTCGGAGTTGGCGGAGCAAATCGAGCAACTGACGGCAGGTTCGCACAAAATCGCCCGCGGCTAGATCATCATCACCGAGCAAGGATTCCAGATCGCCTCCGCGTGCCCAGTCGAAGGCGAGTACCGCAAAGCCGGAATGCGGTTCTCGCGTTTCCGGCAAGCGCCGTTTCCGCTCGGCCACGTGCAATGCGTCGCTACGCGCAACGATGCTCTCCCACCGTTCCGCGAGACGAGCCGTCGGCAAGCGCCCGTCAGTCTGCTCGACTCGTGGCTCATATACGAAACAGGAGGCAAGCGCGGCAGTTTCCGCGGCATCCAAACCCGCAAACACTCCTATGGAAATAGTGTCGGCCAAGAGCAGATCACGCTCGTTGTAGATGAACCGCAATCGTTCTCCGCCGGCCGCCAAGGTCCACCCTTCGACGTAGCCCCATTCGGTCAAGAGATCGAGAATGGCATGGAATTCCGCAACCAGACCCTCACCTTCGAGAGCTATTTGATGCCGCAGCCGATCGACCTCTCTTCCGGCCCGCTCCGTGAGGCCGGCTGCCTTCACGTGAGCCGACCGATCCGGGCAGACGGCCACAGGGTGGTCGGCCGCCCCATCGGTTCCTTCGGGCTGCATACGATCGATCCGGCTTGACTGAAAATTCCGTAGTGCCGAAGCGACCGTTTGCTGAAAACGAGGCTCACGGGGCTGGTAAGGCTTGGCAAGGGAGAGGGAGCCAAGCCGCGCCGTGCCGGAACTCAAGTCGCCCGATCGGAATTGGGCAACAGTCCCTTTCTCGGAAAGCACCACAATTCGGGGTGGGTCTGCCCCCCGCCACTGCTTGACGACCACGTATCGGCCCGACCGCTTGCCGCCGGGGATTTCGATCACCTGGCCCGGCTGGAGTGATCGAATGAAGGCCGCAGCCGCCTTCTTCAGCCCCGCACCGTCGGCCGTCCGCAGCAGGCGGATGTATTCCGCCACTTCGCCAAGGTCACAGTTCGCAGCGTGTTCCAGCTCCGCGAGGCGCTTCTCTTTCGTTTCGAGTGTTTTCCGCAGCGACCCCAGACTCTTGCGCCGCTGGTATTGACCGTATGAGGCGTTCAGCAGCCGTTCCGCCTGAACCTGTGGATAATTGGCCACGAGGTTCGTTGCCATGTTGTAGGTGGGTCGAAAACTCGAACGCAGGGCGTGAGAGCCGGCGGAGGCGATACCTGCCACCCGGTCGAATTCAATGAACCTCGAGTAGAGCACCACCCCGTAACCCTGAGTGTCAATTCCCCGCCTGCCCGCTCGCCCGGTGAGCTGGGTGTAGTCACCCGGTCGCAACACCTCGTGGGTTTCTCCTGTAAAACGCGACAGGTTCTCGAGTACGACCGTTTTGGCAGGCATGTTGATGCCGAGGGAAAGGGTTTCGGTCGCAAACACGACCCGGATCAGACCCCGCAGGAACAACTCTTCGACCGTCTCCTTGAAAGCAGGCACCAACCCGGCGTGGTGCGCCGCGACTCCCGCTTGGAGCAACGAGATCCACCGGCCATACCCGAGTACGGCGAGGTCCTGTTCGGCGAGATGGGCGGTTCGTGCCTCGGCGTACTGCCCGATGGCCAAACGCTCGTCGGGCGTGGTGAGGCTGATTCCGGCCTCTATCAGTCGCTCGGCGGCATCCTCACACCCGGCTCTGCTGAAGATGAAGTAAATAGCGGGGAGCATTTCTCGGGCGGCCAGGTGGGCCACGATTTCGCCCCGCCGCGGTGTCGTGTACCGGCGCTGGCTTCGTTTGCGGGCGAGGATCCTCACGATGTCCGGGTTGGGTTCCCTTCGACCCTTGCGCAGCGCCAGCATTGGTTCAACGATGAGGCCGGTGTCCGAGAATCGGTCCTTGATGGCGTAAAGGCTTTCGAGAGGGACCGGGCGGGTCTCTTCTAGCACCAAAGTGGTCGGGCCGCGCCGAGCGCGCACCCAATCGGTGAATTCGTCGGCATTGGATACCGTGGCGGATAGGCAGACCAGCTGGATGTGAGGCGGGGCATGGATGATCACTTCCTCCCAGACGGCCCCCCGAAAGCGGTCTTGCAGATAATGCACCTCATCGAGGATCACCGTGTCCAGATCGTCGAGAGTCTGCGAATCGGAGTAGATCATGTTGCGCAGCACTTCGGTGGTCATCACCACGATGGGGGCAGTTCCATTGATCGAATTGTCGCCCGTGAGGAGACCGACCTGGTCCTCGCCGTAGGCGGTCCGGAAATCGGCGAACTTCTGGTTGGAGAGGGCCTTGATCGGTGTCGTGTAGAACGCCCGCCTGCCTCGCGCCAGAGCCAGGTGAACGGCCGCCTCAGCTACCAGCGTTTTGCCCGACCCGGTCGGCGCGGTTACCACCACCGACGCGCCCGACTCGATAGCTTCCGCGGCGACTTTCTGAAACGCGTCTGGCCGAAACGGTAAACCCGCAAAGAAGGTGGTCAGGCTCATTTCCGCAGAATGAGTTTGACCAGCCCGATCGTCAACTCATACAACAGGTAGAGAGGCACCGAAAGCGCCAGGAGGGTCAGGGGATCGCCGGTCGGGGTCACGACTGCGCCCAACACCACGATGATCAGCACAGCCCACCGTCTCCCCTTGGCCAGTTGCTGGGACGACAACAAGCCTGAGGCTGCTGCCGCAAACAGGAACACGGGGAACTCGAAAGCAAGGCCGAAGACGAGCAAGAACCGCAGCGTCAAGGAGATGTAGCTACCGACCCCGATAATGGGGTCGAGGCCACTTTGGATTCCGAGTAGGAACTCCAGACCGCGGGGCAGGATGAGGTACCCGAACACAACGCCACCGGAGAACAGCACCGCCAGGGCGATGACGATCGGCAGCGTCCACTTCCGTTCCCGGACCGTGAGGGCCGGGTTCACAAAAGCCCACAGCTGGTACAGCAGAATCGGGCTGGCCAGCAGCGTCCCTCCGAAGAGGGCCAGGCGCATCGCCACAGAGAAGCCCTCGGTCACTTGGAACTGGGCCAGGGCGTCGCTGTCTTGGATGGCCAGCCGGTAGGGGCTCTCGAGGAGCTCAAACAACCAATCACGAAAGAAGAAGGCAACCACTGCCCCGACCGCCAACGCCGCGGCGCTCTTGACGAGGCGCCAGCGAAGCTCGTTGAGATGCTCGAGAATCGGCTGTCGCCGCTCTTCATTCACTCGATTTCCTCCGGCGCTCCGGGTTGGTCCGTCGGCTTGTCGGGGAGCGCTTCTGCCGGGGAGGGTCCAATTACCGGGGGCGGACCGACCCACTCGACCGATTTCTTGACCTCATTACCGGCCGCCTTGAGATCCTCGCGAGCCTTATCCAGGTCGGCCTTTACCTCTTCGAATGGCTTCTTGAGGTCGCTGACCTCCTGATCGAGCCCTCTTCGGAACTCGGCGGCCGTCTTTCGGATCTCCCGTGCCCACGTGCCGGCTTTGCGGGCCAGCTCGGGAAGCCGCTGAGGCCCAAACACAACGAGGGCGATCAGCAAGATCGTTATGAGTTCGGTGAAGCTAATCGAGTCGAACATCGCGCAGGCGACTACCTTTTCATGACATGTAGGGGTTGGTTGGCCATTGGTGGAGTGTAGGACCAGCTTGCACATCTCTGTTGCGCTGCCGACCCTTCTAACGTCGGTGTAATACACCGGATGGATGACCGATACGGGCTACGACAAGGAAACAAGACATGTCGTTCAGAGACGAGTCTGCGACCGGCGGGGTCTTCCGATCCTTTCTGATCTTTCTCGTCGTCGTCCTCCCCGCCGTCGCCGGGTTCATGATCTGGAGCAGCCGCGGTTCCGATGACCCTGCGGTGGCTGATGACGAAGCGGTCCTCCAGAACGAGTGCCGGGCATACGTTTCGTGGACTGGATCGGTGGCTACGAAAGCCCTCGCAGACCTGGCGTGGGTGAACGCCCTCAAAGAGAACTCCGCCCCTCCCACATCGGCGGAGCTGGGTTACGAGTCTGATTTTCGACAATACCCCGGCGTCGAACCACCGCCTGGATGGTCACCCTGCTTGGAGATGCTCCGCCGTTTTTCATGGCCGGGAGACCTCGGGTGGACGCGACCACTCGAAGACGGAGGCAGGTTCGTGACGGGAGGTCGGCTCGACAGTGTGTTGTCGCACTGGGTCTCTTACGTGATGGGCAGCGTGAATGGTGCCGCTTCGTATGGGAGTAGCTCGATCAGATTGAGGACATCTCACAACAGCAGCGAGGTTCCGCCGTCAACCGAGTGGTACGAGCGCCTCAAAGACTCATGCAACGTGCATTTTTCGGCAACGATGGACGAGACAGTGCTCAAGTGTGTACGTGATGATGTGAGCCAGGCACGTGTCGACTACGAAAACATTGGTGAGGGGTTGGATGCTCTCAGGGTCGTGTTCCGAGAGATTGAGCGTACGGTCATGGGAATCTCCGGTGGGTGAATGGCCATCCCCGCTTAGCAGTCGGCAACTGAAGGGAAACCCGCTCTCCAATACTGGTAGGGCGGACCGGGCTCAAGGAATGAGGAGCCGGAAGAGATCCTCTTCACTGTTGAGCCGACTGGCAAAGGCTTCGATCTCGGCCTCGGTGATCGGGTTGTCACTCGGCGAGGGAGTCACAACCTCGTAGCTCACGCCGGTGGCAAGAAGAACGTTGACGACTCGGGGGTTGGCAGGCCGGCGCTGGACGGAAACACAACCGGGGCAGGTAAAAAGGTAGACGCCGGATTCCTGGGTTGGATCGAGTTCGAGGGCCAGATCGGCCGGTTCGAGCTCCACATCTCCGCACCGTTCGCATGTCGTCTTGATGGTGGTCATTCGGTGTCTCCGCTAACCGCTTCGTACACACGGGTTATCGGTTCCATCGACGATGGTCTGAAGGGGCTATTGGAAAATAGTCCTTGCGCACTAGTGTCTCGAGTCGGGGCGGCCAGCCAACGACGCCCCGCGCTGAGCGTCAACGGTCTTGGTAGCGGGCCATGATGCGGCTCCGCAGATCCTCAAGAGCCGTCCTGGTTTCGGGACCTTTGATCAATTGAGCGTCGGTTCCGAGCCGGAGCAGCAACCGGGCCGCCACCGAAGGGTCTCCGGCGGAGAACTCGATCACCATCTCCGAGCCGGCGTCGGACAACACCTCGACCGGGTAGTAATCGGCCACCCACCGGGCCCTCGCGCCGAGTCTGATCGTGGCCCGCACATCGTCTTCGGACGGCGTGTAACGGACCTCGGGCGGGGGTGGCTCCGGTGGCGGCGCGAAGGTCCCGTCGGTGAGTTGAGCCTCCCGGATGCGATCAACTCGGAACACCCGTTCGGCTCCGGCCGTCCGGCAAAACCCGGACAGGTACCAGTTGCCAAGCGTCGAGAAAACCGACCAGGGTTCAACCAGTCGCTCTCGAGTTTCACCTTTGCTGAGCGACGTGTAGGTGAGCGCTACCACCCGCCCTTCGGCCACACCCTCCCGCAGGAGTTGGACCAGCGAGGACTCGCCGGCCAGCTCAACCACGATCGCTTCATCGGCGTCGATACCAAGGGCAGCCGCCAGCTTGCCGACCGCTTGTTCCAGCACCTCCGGCGCCTGCGAGGTGCTCACCAGAGCCGACCCCGAAGCCAGCAAACCCAGTGCTTCGGCCGGAGTGAGGCGAAACGGACGTGAGAAATACTCAGCCATGTCGACGATCACCTCGTCGTTTTCGACATACGCCACCATGAGGTCACCGGGTCCATAACCCGGCAACCCGCACACGAACACCAGGTTCAAATCCTCGAGCAATTCACGTTCCGTGTAGCCGAATCGCCGACACACCTCGGAGACGCTCGCACCCTGATGAGCGATCACCCAGGGGACCATGGACAGAATGCGGGTGAGCCGACGAGCGGTTTTACTCATCGCGTCCGCCTCGGACCAACTCGAGCAACTGGGAACGCAGATCCTCCGGGCTGACGATCTCCGCATGATCCTCAAATGCCAGCAACCAGCCGACGAAGGCAGACGGATTGGCAACGTGAATCCGGGCCTCGAGGCCCCCGTCGGGTCGCTCCGTCGCGGGCTCTGCCAGCTGGCGCCTGGCCCACCAGGCGACCTCGGGATCGAACCGTACGACGGCTTCGAGGTCTGCCTCGCCTGCCTGCCACGGAAGTGGGGGCACGGCCTCGCGAAGCCGGAAGCCCGCCGGGCGTTCGAACGCCCGCGCCGACCCCTCCGCGGTGTACTTCGACCCGCGGTCAATCCGATACGCCCGGACCTCCTCGGCCTCGGCGGCAACCAGATACCAATGGCCGCGTTGATGCAAGAGACCGTACGGATGCACCCGCCGGGAGCGATCCCGATACTCAAACCCCAGCACTCGCCGGTCGGTGACGGCCTGGAAGACCACTGCCAGCGAGGCGACCGACTCGCCCAGGTCGGCCGCCAACGGCTCCCCCGCTCCTGACATGGCCCCGCCGCCCAGTTTCAGCAATGCCTCGGGTCCGGACGGTTGTCCTCCCAGCCGTACCACCTGTACCGACAGCCACAAAGCCGCCCGCTCCTCGTCGGTCAAGCCGGGATCGGGTAGCTCGTACTCATCACGGGGAACGACGTAGCCGTACTCAACCTCCCAGGCATCGGTTGGCCGCAACTCGAGAGGTATGCCCATGTTGCGGAGCAGATCCTTGTCCCGCTCGAACATGCGCCGAAAGGCCTCATCATTGGCCTGGTCGTAGCCGGCCACCGTCATACGGATCTCTTCAGCCGAGACCGGTCGTCCGGTCGTAAGCAAGAAAGCCAAGAGGTTGAGGAGACGTTCGATGACACGTTTCATGACTGTCTGCCACTGTATCGCTGGTGAGGGAACGTACCTAGTACCTAGTACCGGATACTGAGTACTAGGTACCTACAAACTGTTTATCAGCTTTTCGACGCGTTCGTCGGTGGCTTTGAACGGGTCTTTGCACAGCACCGTGCGCTGAGCCTGGTCGTTGAGCTTCAAATGGACCCAATCCACCGTGAAGTCGCGCTTCCTCGCCTTGGCAGCCTTGATGAATTCACCACGGAGTCGCGCCCGGGTAGTCTGGGGCGGTCGAAGCATCGCCTCATCAATCGCCTCGTCGGTGACCACCCTGTCGACCATGCCCTTGCGCTGCAAAAGGTAGAACAGGCCTCGGTCCTGGTTGACATCGTGATAGGAAAGGTCGAGGAGCGCGATCTTCGGATCGGAGAGCGACAGATCCCACCGATCTCGATACCGATCGATGAGCTGATATTTCGCCACCCAGTCGACCTCTCGCTCCAGGATCATGGGGTCCTTCTCCAGACCGGCCAGAAGGTGCTCCCACATTTCGACGGCCTTCTGGACGGGAGCCGGAAACCCGGGGCTCCGACTGTACCGGATGGCCCGGTCGAGGTACTCCCATTGGAGATCGAGAGCCGACAACTCCCGTCCGTTGGCCAGGCGCACCTTGCGGCGGCACGAAGTGTCGTGGCTGATCTCCCTGATCGCCCGGATCGGGTTTTCGAGCGTGAGGTCGCGAAAAACCACATCGTCCTCCAGCATCTGCAGCAAGGCAGCCACCGTCCCCAACTTCACATAAGTCGCGTACTCCGACATGTTCGAATCTCCGGCGATCACATGGAGACGGCGGTAGCGTTCGGCGTCCGCGTGCGGCTCATCTCGAGTGTTGATGATGGGCCGACTTCGCGTGGTTGCCGACGAAACACCCTCCCATATGTGCTCGGCTCGTTGCGCCACGCTATAGACGGTGCCGCGAGCCGTTTGCAGCAATTTCCCTGCCCCGGTGAAGATTTGGCGGGTAACCAGGAAAGGAATCAACGTGTCGACGACTCGCTGAAAATCGCCGTGCCGACCCACCAGGTAGTTCTCATGGCATCCGTAGGAGTTCCCGGCCGAATCGGTGTTGTTCTTGAAGAGATAGATCTCCCCACGGATTCCCTCCTCGGCCAGGCGCTCCTCAGCCGACGCCACCAGTCCCTCGAGGATGCGCTCCCCGGCTTTGTCGTGCACGACCACGTCGTACACGCTGTCGCATTCAGGAGTGGCGTATTCTGGGTGGCTCCCGACGTCGAGGTACAGACGGGCTCCGTTTTCCAGGAACACATTCGAGGATCGACCCCAGCTCACTACCCGGCGGAAGAGATAGCGCGCAACTTCGTCGGGGCTGAGGCGACGTTGGCCGCGCAGCGTACAGGTCACCCCGTATTCATTCTCGATGCCGAAGATCCTTCGCTTCACCCCGCCAGAGTACCCCGGCTCGATGCTTCGTCGCCTGGTTCAGTGCAAGACACAGAGCTAATCCCCCAGATACCTCACAATGGTGGAAATGGAATCGAGTTTTGTTCTCCTCGCCAGGGTCGGCGACCCCAACCAGGCCATGCTGCTTCGGGCACGTCTCGACTCCGAGGGGATCGAAGCCCGTATGCGTGGCGAAGCCCTCGGCCCGTACCGGCTCAATGTTGGTGCCATGGCCGTCACCGAAATCTGGATCGCGCCCGAACGCATGGAAGAAGCCCGCCTCATTCTCTTGGCGGCCGATGCCGACGCGATCGTTGCTGGGGTTGACCCGATTGGCTTCGGACCATCAGCGCACCCTATTCGTTCCTGGGTCTGGTGGCTGGTCGCGGCGATCCTCGTTGCGGTCGTGGGATATGCCCGGGTGCTGGTTTTCCCTACGTGAAAGCCGCGGCGATCTCTTCCTGCGTAAGGCGGCGGAAGGTGCGACGTTCGCTCGTGCCATCGAGCACCGCGGCCTCCCAACCGTCGATCTGTCGCTGTTCGACCTGCGCGAAGGCTTCTGCCACCATCTGAATCGTGGCGTTCAGCGAGCCTGGTTCCTGATATCGCTCGGCCAGGGTCGAGGTGAGGAGGTCCGCTTGACCGCCAATTGCGCAGAACCCGAGTTCGTCGTAGAGCGTTCCGTCGTAAGTAACCTTGAACAGTCGATTGCTCTCCCCGTTGACCCCGACCTCGGCAACGAGTATCTCCACCTCATACGGCTTGATCTCGTGGGTGAAGATGTTCCCAAGCGTTTGGGAAAACGCATTGGCCAGACCCCTGGCAGCAACGTCGGGGCGACCGTATAGGTATCCCTTGAGATCGGCGTGCCGGATCCCGGCTACCCGGAGAGCCTCGAATTCGTTGTACTTTCCGACCCCGGCGAACGCGATCCGATCGTAGATCTCGCTGATCTTGTACAGAGTTCGACTTGGATTCTCGGCCAGCAGCAACACCCCGCCCACATATTCCATGCCAACGATCGATCGGCCCCGAGCAATACCCTTTCTGGCATACTCCGCTCGATCCTTGACGAGCTGCTCAGGTGGAACATAGAACGGCATGCTCATCGCAGGCCCTCCAACGCCGCCGAGGATATCGCAGCGACCTGTTCTCCCGGTACTTCGGAATAACCCACCGCTGTGACCGTCACGACGTTGGGAAAAATTCCCCTCTGAATATCGGGGCCGCCCGTGGCCGTGTCTTCCTCTGACGCGGCGATGAGAGCGCGGAGGGCTACATCGAGTGCAGCCGATTCGTCGAGGTCATCGCGATATGCGCCCCGCAAGAACGACTTAGCATCCCGTCCTCCCGACCCGGTAGCCCCGAAGTCCTGCTCCTCGTAACGCCCCCCAACCACGTCGAACGTGTAGAGGCGACCTTCCTGGGTCGCCTCGTCAAAACCAGCGAAGAGCGGGACGACCACCAATCCCTGAAACACCATCGGGAGCTGCGAACGAACCATCCGGGCCAGATACGTTGCCTTACCGTCGAGACTCAACCGGGTCCCCTCAAGCTTCTCATAGTGCTCGAGTTCGGTCTGGAACAAGCGGACCATCTCAATTGCCAGGCCGGCGGTTCCGGAGATGGCAACCGCCGAATAGCCGTCGGCCGCGAATACCTTTTGGATCCGCCGGTGCGCAACCAGGTGTCCTTCGGTGGCCTGCCGGTCACCGACCATCACGACGCCGTCGGAATACCGGAGGGCCAACACTGTTGTCCCTTCCGGTGCCTGGACCGCTCCTTCCGGCCCACTGCCTTTCCATTCAGGCGCCAGATCGAGGGAACGGAGGAGGTCGGTGAAGCTGGTTCCCGGCGACGGGGCCCCGGCGGGCAACCCGCCGGTGAACCGGTCGACGCTCATTGCCCACCCTTCTGAACGTAGTTCTTCACGAATTCTTCGGCATTCTCTTCGAGAACCTCATCGATCTCGTCGAGCAGCTCGTCAATTCTCTCGGTCGTCTCGGCTGCCGTCTCGCCGGCCGCAGGTTGCACGGCCTCGGACTCAGCTTCCGTTCCCTTCCGCTGGACCTTCTTCCGATCCTGTTCGGCCATGGCTACCTCCTAGCGCTCGAACCAATTCGGCCGCATCGGCGACCTCCTCGAGCACGGTATCAACACGTTCTTTTGTCCCCCGAAGCGGCTCCATCATAGGCACCCGCTTCAAGGTATCTTCCCCCACCTCGAACACGAGCGAATCCCAGTTTGCTGCTACCAGTGACTCGGAAAACCGGGAAACGCACCGACCCCGGAAATAGGCCCGGGTTCGTTCGGGTGGTTCCGCGACGGCCAGCTCTATCTCCTCGTCGGTGAAGAGCCGCTGCATCGAACCGCGTCCGGCCAGGCGGTAATACAGGCCTCGCTCCGGGTCAACATCATGGTACTGGAGGTCAAGGGCCCGCAACTTCGAATCGTCCCATTCCAGTCCATCCCGGTTCCTGAATCCTTCCAGAATCTGCAGTTTGGCCGCCCAATCGAGCCGGTCGGCCAACCGGGTCGGATCCGTCTCGAGATCGGCCAAGATACTTGCCCACAGGGCCAGAACGCGATCGTAGACGGGGTCGGGCGCCACCTGCTCGGCGTATTTTGTCAGCCACTCCAGGTATTGCCATTGCAATTCGAGCGACGTGGCAGATCCTCCGTCTTCGAGAGAGAGCGGGAGCCGGAAGTCGAGGTCGTGACTCACTTGCCACACAGCAGCCACGGGATCCGCAAGGGCAACCGGGTCGGGCAACGCTCCATCCTCGAGAGCCGCCAGAAAGAGCGAGGCCGTTCCGAGCTTCACGAACGTCTGCGTCTCGGATAGGTTCGCGTCGCCGATGATCACGTGCAGCCGTCGGTACTTGCTTGGGTCTCCGTGCGGCTCGTCGCGCGTATTGATGATCGGGCGTTTCAAAGTCGTTTCCAGACCTACCCGTTCCTCGAAGAAGTCGGCCCGCTGAGTCAGTTGGAAAGGAATGTTGGGCCGACCGTTCTCAGACCCGACCTTTCCCGACCCGGTGAAGATCTGCCGGGTAACCAGGAACGCCGTGAGGTACCGAATGACGTCGGCAAATGGCAGCTCACGCGCGAGCAGGTAGTTTTCGTGAGTCCCGTATGAGTTGCCCTTCCCATCGCTGTTGTTCTTGTAGAGGCCCATGCGTTGCCCGGCCGGGAGCAACGTCCCCGCCGCGGCTCCGGCTCTCGCCATGACCAGTTCTCCAGCTTTGTCATGCAGGGCGGCTTCTAACGGATCGAAGCATTCCGGCGTCGAGTATTCGGGGTGGGCATGATCGACGTAGAGGCGGGCTCCGTTGGAGAGGACAACGTTGACCAGCGCACTGTCGAAGTCCTCAACAACAACTCCCCCGACCCCAAATCCCCTTGCATCGCGTCCCGGCGACTCTTCCTCAAATGACCACTGCACCCTGGCATGGGTTCCGGCGTAGGAGTTCACTACCAGCCCTGAAGCAATCGCCGGATTGGATTCCCGCTGGTTCCGGACCGAGATGCCGTATTCGGTCTCGGTCCCGCAGACTTTGTGGACGGTCACGATCAGAGATACTGGCCGGTGGTGACGGCTTCGATGGATTTGCCCTCTGCTTCGCCCTCGATCAACGTGCGCACATAGACAATCCGCTCGCCCTTCTTGCCCGAGATTTTGGCCCAGTCATCGGGATTGGTCGTGTTGGGCAAGTCCTCATGTTCCGTGAATTCCTGCTTGATGGCGGTCAGCAGGTCGGTGATCTTCAGGCCATCCGGCCCACCAGCGATCTCGCGCTTGATCGCGTCTTTCTTGGCACGCCGCACGATGTTCTCGATCATCGCACCGCTGGAGAAGTCTTTGAAGTAGAGGACTTCCCGGTCACCGTTGGCGTATGTGACTTCGAGAAACCGATTCTCCTGATCTGTTGAGTACATCAACTCGACCGTTTTGTCGATCATCGCCTCGATCAATCTGACCTTGTCTCCTGCCGCGGCGACGTCGCCCGGGTCGAGCGGTATGTCGTTGCTGAGGTAGATGCCAAAGATCTGGCGGGCAGCCTCCGCATCAGGACGGCTGATCTTGATCTTCACGTCGAGGCGTCCGGGCCGCAGAATGGCCGGGTCGATCAGATCTTCCCGGTTCGATGCGCCGATGACAATGACGTTCTTGAGGCTTTCGACTCCGTCGAGTTCAGAGAGCAATTGCGGAACGATGGTCGATTCAACATCCGACGAGATGCCGGTGCCTCTGGTGCGGAACAGCGAGTCCATCTCATCGAAAAAGACAATGACCGGGACACCCTCATCAGATTTCTCTTTGGCCCGCTGGAAAATCAGCCGGATCTGGCGTTCCGTCTCGCCGACATATTTGTTGAGCAACTCCGGCCCCTTGATGTTGAGGAAGTAGGACCTGGCGTCCTCACGGCCCATGCGGTGGGCGACTGCCTTGGCCAGGCTGTTGGCGACTGCTTTGGCGATGAGGGTCTTACCACATCCGGGAGGTCCGTACAGCAGCACTCCCTTGGGAGCTTCGAGTCCGTAGCGGTCGAACTTGTCTTTGTGCACATAGGGCAATTCAACCGCATCGCGAATCGTTTCGATCTGGCCGCGCAATCCTCCCACCTGCTCGTACGTCACGTCCGGCACTTCTTCGAGTACTAGCTCCTCGACTTCGGGTCGCACGATTCTTTCGAGCACCAAACCCGTCCGGCTATCGATGCGAACGTGGTCGCCGGCTCGAATCGGTTGCGCGACCATGGGATCGGACAACTCAACCACTCGCTCTTCGTCGGCGTGGGCAAGCACAAGAAGGCGGCCATCTCCGAGGTTTTCTTTGACGGCCGCCACTTCGCCGGTCGGTTCGAAATCGCGTACATCGATGAGGTTCATCGATTCGTTCAGCAGGACTTCCTGGCCCACCTGAAGTTGTTTGACCTCGATGCTGGGCTGGGCGTTTACTCGAAGTTTGCGGCCACCCATCATGACGTCGACGGTCCCATCCTCATTGACGCCGAGGATTGCCCCGAAAGCGTTGGGCGGCGCCGACAGCTTCTCTACCTCTTCGCGCAGAACGGTCAGTTGCTGACGTGCCTCCTCGAGAACGGCAGACAATTTATCGTTTTGAGCGACGGCTTGGCTAAGTCTGCCTTTCGTCTCGACGAGCCGTTCCTCCAGCGTGCGCGTCCTGGCCGGGGCGTCCTGGAGCCGACGCCGCAGCACAACCAGCTCCGCTTCGAGTGAGCGAGTGGCGTCCCGCAGTGCGGCCATCTCTTCGGCCTGTGAGGAACCTTCATTCCCTGGAGTCATTGTTCACCTCGACCGGCAATGACTTAAGTATACGAAGCGCGCGAGGTTCTCTAGGTCTCTCCAAATGCTTGGGGGGATCGCGTGAATACACCCTCCTCTCGCTAATATTCATGGTCGCTCAACCACCATTGGCTAGCAGGAGCACACCATGAAGGTATGGATCGACCAGGACCTCTGCACAGGGGACGGGCTCTGCGAAGAAATCGCACCCGACGTTTTTGTGCTGCTCGACGACGGGTTGGCCTACGTGCGAGAAGGGCAGAAGATCTTTGCCGCCTCGGAGGGGAACGAAGAAGGCGCCGCCGGCGTGGCTGTGGTTCCGGCCGGTCAGGAGGACCTGACGATCGAATCTGCCGAGGAATGCCCCGGAGAGTGCATCTTCATAGAACCATAAGATGGTTGTTATCTGGTTGTTGGTTGTCAGTTCCAAAAACCATGAACCAAGAACTAAAGACGAAGAACGCTGCCCGCCGCTAGGCGGGCAGAATCTTTCTCGCCACAGTTATGAACCCGGTGTGTCCGACCATGCGGTGGTCGGGTCGGACCGAGCGGCCTTCGACATTCCAGGTCCGCAGAAAGGTCTCAAACGACATGAGTTCGATGAACGCTCCGCTCGCCTGGAGCGTTTCGACCGTCTGCTGCATCTGAGGCACTGTCGGCACATAGGAGCAAAACACTCCCCCACCTTGCAGCGAATCGACCGCTGCCTCCACAATGTCCCACGGCTGGGGAAGATCGAGCACAATCCGATCCGGCTGCACCCCGGCCACCATCTCCTCCACGTTGCCGACCCGCAGTTCCAGGTTGCTCGGGATAGTGCCAAAGTAGCGTTCGATCGCCTGGTGGGCGTGTTCGGCGTGATCTGAGCGGCGCTCGACACTGACCACGCGCCCGTCCGGGCCAACCCCCCGCACCAGAGCCATGGTCAAAGCCCCAGAGCCCGTTCCCGCTTCAAGGACCAGAGACCCCGGGGCAATGTCCGCGTAGACGAGAATCGGTCCGATATCTTTGGGATAGACGACCTGCGCCCCGCGTTTCATCTTGAGGATGTAGTCGAAGAAGCGCGGGCGGAGCACGACCAATCGACTCCCTTTCTCGGAAACTACCGAACTTCCCTCCTGAATACCGATGATGTCGACGTGCGGCAAGCGACCGAGATGTGAGTGGAAGTTGCCTCCCTCAGTGAGCCGGATCAGGTAATACTTGCCCTTGGCGTCGATGAGAAGACAGTCATCACCCATGGCAAGGGGCCTACTCACGACTCACGCACTTCGAGAGGGTGCGTGGCCCGGTCACGCACCCGACAGAACGCACAGACGTCTCCGGTGGTTGGACTCCCACACGACCGACACGAGCCGAGTTCTGTCTTTTCGCCGACCTCGAAGTGCCCGGCACCCCGCTCGAAGAAACCAAAAAGAAACTGTTGCTTGACACCCGGGGAATTTGCCTCGAGCACGCTCATCCGTTCTTTCAGGCGGTTAATTGTATTGCCGGCCACCATCGGGCACTCCTCGACCTCGTATTCGATGCCTCGCAGGACGGCGTAGGCCGCAGTTTCACGTTCCGCTACCCGGATCAACGGCTTGACTTTTCTCGCCAAACCTTCGACGGCCGGTAGCACCGGGGCCTGCCTGCCCAGGTACTCGGTATTCCACTTGAGGACGTTGCCCAGCAGCGTGGCCGCTTCGTCATCCAGGTTGTGGCCCATGACCAGTGCGTCGTAGCCGGCGGCGGCGTCGTTGAGCAGATACCGTTTGGATAACCCACATACCGAGCAGGCGCTGCGGCCCTGAGTAGCTGCCGCTTGCGGAATCGAGAACCCATAGTCGACAGGCAGATCGACGACCCGCAGCGCAAGATCGCGCTCCGCGGCAAACTGCTCCGTCAGAATCAGGCTCTCGGAGCTGTACTCGCCTATACCGAGATGGAGGTAGACACCATCCACCGCGTAGCCGAGGCCGGTGAGGATATCCCACAGCGCGAGGCTGTCTTTCCCTCCGGACACCCCGAGCAACAGGCGATCGTCCGGTCCGAACATTTCATAGTCGTGGATCGTGCGAGCCACTTGTCGCTGCACGTGCTCGACGAAGTGGTCGGGACAGAAGGCCGCGTTGTGGCGGCGAATCTCCACTGCAGCTCGCTGCTTACAGACGCGGCAGTTCATCGTCTACATCCCGCCGGAGATCACCGGGCGTAGCTCGATAGTGTCATCGTCCTCGACCTTGTCGCTGCGGGTGAGCAACTCATTCCCCCTGATCACCAATACCGACTCGGGCACGATATCAAGGTGGGCCAGCAAGTCCCGAACGATGCTCGGTCCCTCGACAACCACTTCCCGTCTCGGGTGCCGAAGAACCACCTTCACGAGAACAGCAGAGATCCGATGCCGACGGCCAGGGTGAGCACCATGCCGATGACAACGAGCCAGACAACCGCCCGCACGAACTTTTCATTACGCATGACCCAGGACTTTAGGGGCTGTTTCTCGCAAATACGGTCTTGGTAATGCCGAGGCCTCGGCGTCACCTGGCAAAGGACGTCTGCCCCATAGGCAGGTCGCACAACGAAGGCGCCTCGGAAGAGACGCGCCGAGGCGGAGGGACCTGGCCAGGGGCGTCGAGGGCCGAAAGAACGTGATCATGTTTGCGGGCCGCAGCACCCAAGCGCCTATCCTGGTTTGCATGAACCTTTTACAACGCGGGCTGGCCAACAGTTTCCGCGGGCTGCGCACAGGTGACGCAAACCTAGTTGCGCTGGGCGCCGCGATGCTTTTCGTCGCGTGGTGGCGTTCGTCGAAACCCTCCAAGACGAGGGTATACAAGAAGAAGCTGCGTCCGGGTGACGCGGTGACGATCCGGTTTACGTCACCGGGAGCCATCGACTCATAACAGATCTCCCGAGTCTGTCAGGCTTTGAACACCTCGATGATCGCGGCGCCCCTCTTGCCGCGCCGCCGGCCGAGGAGGAACGCCACGATGATGACGGCGACCACGGCGACCACCACCACAACGGCTTTCTCCTGGACGCTTTCTTTGGTTTCGACGAGCGCCTTTTCGATCTGTTTGGCCTTGGCTTCGATATCAGATCGTTCAACCATCAGCGGTCAATCTCCAAACGATGAGGCCGGCTGCGCCGGCACACACGAGCGCAGAAGAAAACAGCGCCAGGGCGGTCCACAATCCGCCATCGGGAAAGACCTCGATCAAGAAGCGCATCCCGGCCGTGGCCAGAAGGATTACGCCGATGGCGATCAGGAACCCGGCACCGACGCTCAGCCCGGCTACTTTGCCGAGTCGTTTGGCCGGGCCGAGGGTTTCCTGGCGAAGGTACTCCTTCGATAGCTCGACCAGCTCTCCGGCCAGCTGGGGTAATTCGTTCACTTCGCTCATCTGGTAGTTCTCTCGCTCTGGGCCCCTTGAGGCTACCACTGCCACGTCTCGGACATGCAGATAGGGCCAAGTCGGTCGCTGTACTGAGATCGTAACAGTCCGGGATTAGGGTGTTGGCGCCATGGCACGACACGGAAAGCACAGAGAAGTCGGCATAGGGGACGATTTCACGGCGGTGTGGATCGGCCAGACCATCTCTCTCTTCGGCGACTACATCGCCTATTTGACCATACCGCTGTTCCTGGAAACGCTGAGCAATAGAGCATTCGACTTCGGGATGGTCTCCGCGGCGGAGAACATCCCGACGCTTCTGTTTGGATTCGTGGGTGGCGTGCTGCTCGACCGATTCCGGCTGAAACCCATCTTGATCATCGGGGACCTCCTCCGGGCATCTGCCTTCATTGTCCTCGCCATCTTCTCGACCAGCGCGGGATTTCAAGTCTGGATGCTGCTTCCCTTTTCCTTCCTGGTCGGAAGCCTGGCCGCATCCTTCAACGCCGGACTGCAATCCTTCATACCTGCCGTGGTTGCTCCGCGATTGTTGACGACCGCCAACGCCCGGCTTTCGTTCTCACAGCAACTCGCCTTTCTGCTCGGACCTCTCACCGGCGGGTTCATCGTCCTCTCCCTCGGCTTTCCCGCCGCCTTCACGTTCAACGCCCTCACCTTCATCGTCTCGGCCGGCTCGTTCCTCTTCATCCGCGCGCCGGTCGACCGGCGGCTTCCCGCGGCAGGCCGCCTTTTGACGGAGTTGAAGGAGGGCTGGATATACCTTTGGAAAGACACGCGGATCCGGCTCACGACCCTGGCCGGGTCGCTTGGCAACTTCGTAACCGGATTCATCGAAGCTGCCCTGGTCTTGATCGGTGCGAGAATCCTGGGTACCGACGATCCCGCTCAGCTCGGACCATTCGTGGCCAGCATGGGCGCAGGAGGGTTGCTGGGAGCCTTTACGGCGGCGTCCGTGATCAGGATCATCGGCATCGGGAGGGCCTTCATCACCGGGCTGACCCTGTTTGGTATGGGGCTCTTCTCGATGACGTTCGCCACTGATCTGCTCGCCCTGGCTGCGATCCTGGTAAGCGCGTTCATGGGATTGGTGTGGGCCAACGTGTCGATGACGACGATGCGCCAGCTGTACACGCCCGATCGCCTGCTCGGCCGGGTAACCGCAACCGCCCGGGCTCTAGCCTGGGGCAGTCTGCCCTTCGGAGCGCTCTTTGGCACCGCCCTGGCCGACCGCATCGGGTTGCTGACCATCGTCAGGGTGGGACCAGTTTTGATTGTCGCATTTGCTCTGTTCCTGATCTCCACGGCTGTTTGGAATGCGGAGGCCGTCGAGGATCATGAACGGAGGTAGGTAACGTTCCGCGGGGACGGATAGTCGGGCAGGAAGGCCACGGACAATGCAGAGACGGAAACGACGCCTCTAGCCGGAGGCTTGCCAAGGATCGATCGGTCCCTCGGCCCAAGGCTCGGCATTCTCCTGGTCCGGCTCGACGTCGGGTGGCAACAAGCCGCTTGGCGCGTCGGGGTCCATCAGCGAGCCGACCATGTCGTACCACAGCGATCCGGTGGCACATTCCGGGCAGAGGAAAACGCGACGTCCCCGGGTAATGATTGCCGGCTTCTTCCTGCACCTGGTGCATTGGAAGGTGAACACTTCTCTCGGACTCCTCGCGTACCTTGGCTTCACCGTTTCTATCGGCCCGGTGGCCCTGTTCCTGAAACTTGATTTCTGTTGCATGGCATTGATTTCGCGGTCGCGGATCTGGCTCCAGGCGCTGTAAGATGTGGCGACAGGGGGGACACCATCGGCGAATTTGAAGCTCGTATCCAAAATCAGGGAGACACCACCCTGGGTCTTCGGGTCCACATCCAGATCGAGAATCAGCGATTGCGGATGTGGGCGGGCGCCAACCGCCTGGGCTCATGGCCGCTCGAAGAAGTCGGGATCGAACGGCTCACACCATTCCGGTTCCGGGTGGTCATTGAAGGCGACCCGATGATCGTCGCTCCGGAAGATCCGACCGGTTTTGCCGCTGCCACCAACGCCTTCATCGATGTGCGGGCTCCCCGGTTTGGCCTCGCCGACCGCATCCGGAGCGATCGGGAAGCTTGAAAACGGTCAGCCACCGTTGACCAGGCGATCGAACAGGACACCCACCCCATAAGCAAGACCCCCACCGCCGGTCGCCACCAGCAGGTTCTCAAGAGCGGCCCGAAGGGGATCTCCCCGGGTTGCCCATGTCTTGACCGCTCCGACCACCAGCAAACCGAGCACCGCTCCGATGGTGGCAATCCAGAGTCCCGTCGAGGCGCTCGACACGAAGGCGAACGGAAGTACGGAAGGCAACGCCCCCAACAGGAACAACCCGCCCGACATGAACATCGCCCGGGAGGGCGATCTCCGTTCGGTCTCGACCACCCCGAACTCCAGGGCGGTCATGACCTTGAGCAGAGCGTCGTCGTCCTCTCCGAAATGAACGACCACCTCATCACGGAGCGGACCATCGAGGCCGATGTTGTCCAACAAGTCGCTCAACTCGTGTAGTTCGTCCTGACGGAAATCACGGATGTGCTCCTTCTCGAGGGCAAGCTCTCCCTCGAAGACCTCTTCTTGGGTCTTGGTGGCGATGTACTCGCCGGCCGCCATCGAGACGGCTCCGGCGATTGCCCCGGCCACTCCAGTGAGCAGCACGTTGCGGGTAACCATGCCGCCTCCCACGACTCCGGCGACGAGCAGAAACATCGAAACGAGCCCGTCGTTGACCCCCAGAATGATGTCGCGGAGATACTGGCGGTTCCGGCCTAGGTGCTGGGTGAAGGACGGGCTGTTCTTGTAGGACCGGGCATCGCTCATGATCCCGATTGTAGGGATCCTCCGGGACCATCCGGAGGCGAAACCGAATCGGCTCCCTCGTGAACGGGTCGGTCTGAGAACGTGCGAGACAACACGTTCCTGCAGTTGGGTGGAGCAGGTCTGGTAACTCGCCGGATCATCGGCGATCTGGCAAGGGTCGTGATCGGCTCTTTGGTCCGGGAGGGGGCAGAACAGGCGGAAGGAGACCTCCGCCGCGTGTCTCAATTTGACTGCCGTGGCCGTTCCGGCCGGGAACGTGCCGGATTCTGTCGTTAACGTGGAGCGGGACGAAGGTACCCATGGCAATTCCCTCAGCAGAAGGTATAGCGGCGAAGTCCGGACCGGACCCAGTTCGCGATGCCTCGAAGCTGGTCATCGAACACCCGATCCCCCTTCACGATCCGGCCTGGCTCAAGCGGCTCCGTACCCGATGTTTGTGGGACGGCGGTACGGTGACTCCCCGGTCGGATTTCTGTTCTTCCCGATGCGAGGAGCGTTACGCGGAATGGGAAGACCGCACCGTGCATGTCCTTCTCGGGCGAGAGCCGCTGCAGACATTCTTCGAGCAAGGTCGCGAGGTAGGAGGATGAGGCGATGACTTCGGTGACGGTGGGAAGCGTCGGCACCCACATTGCAGTCGTTTCGGACGCCGACACGGCCGTCCAGATGGGAAGTGGCGACGTGCCGGTATTGGCCACACCGCGAGTGGTCGCCTGGTTGGAAGCGGCCGCGGTGGATGCCGTACGCGGATTGCCCGACGAGTTGACCAGCGTCGGCATCCACATCTCTGTCGACCACAGCGCCCCGACTTTGGTCGGCGCCGAAGTGCGCACCGTGGCCGAAGTGCGAGAGGTGCAGGGCAAGCGCATCGAATTCGACGTGCGGGCCTTTGAAGACGACCAGGTGATCGCCGGCGGGACCCATACCAGGGTGGTCGTCGATCGACACCGGTTCCTGGCTAGAGCCGGATTGCCACCGCACTGAGCATCAGGGTTGGGCCGGAACCTGACAGGTCGAACGAGCGTTCCCACTCCCGACATCGTTGGTCCGGAGATAGGGAGTGGTGAAGCCCGACCCGGGATCATCCGTGGTGACAAACCGGACAAGAGCCCGGTAGACGGCCTCTGCATATGCTTGTCGAAACTCCGGTGTGGCGAGTAGCGCTTCTTCCGGCTCATTCGAGATGAAAGCCCCTTCGCTGATGACAGAAGGCACCAACCCTCTGCGCAGGATGCCGTAGTAGTCCGTTTCGCCATCCTCTTGAAGCCGGTATTTGGCACCGGCATCGAGATCTCCCATCCAGGCAACGTCGAACGGGGTAAAAGACCTCCGCATCTCCTCGATCAGCAAACCTCCCAACCGTCGCGAATCGGGATCCTTGAACATGTAGAAGATCTCACTGCCCGGACCTTCGAATGGACCATCCGGAGCAGCGTTGTTGTGGATGGCAATCAGTGCGTTGGCTCCAGCGCTACCGGCAAGGGTGGCCCGGAACAAGAGACCCGCCTCATAGTCTGCGTTCGGTGGCCCCTCGGTCCGGGTGAGCCAGACTCGGCCGACGGGTCTGATGTCCGAACCCGGGTACACGATTCCAGACTCCCAATCGACGGTATGAGACTCCTCCAGGAGATCCCTCGCCCTACGGGCGATATCGAGATTGACCACCTCCTCGCGGAGGCCCGTCGGTCCCTGTGCCCCGTGATTGGCCCCACCATGTCCGGGATCGAGGACCACTACGGCTTCGCTGAAACTGGTTCCCTGCCCAACCGAAACAGGCTCGACCGCCGAAGTGAACTCAAGCTGTGGTGCCTCCGCCCAGGCTCGCGTGTCGCACATCGTCCGCAACAAGAACCAGTCTCCCTCCCGGTCCTCGACGGCCATAACCAACCCCTCATGGGCAGTGACGAAAGGACTCCCCGACCGGTCGTCCCACAAGTCGGCTCCCCCCGCGGCGATGACCGCCACTCCACCGACTCCGGCCGGCGGAACCTGGCCCGGCGGGGGCGGCAACGGATCAGGTTTCGGCGCGGCAGGAACTTCCGGAACCGGCGGCAATGTGGTCGTCGTCACGATCGTAGTCGTGGCAACGGTCGAGAGAGTAGGAGTCGTGTGCGTGCCCGTCGCCGGCACATCCGTTCCGGCCGGAGTCTCCCCTACAGCGGTACACGCGGCCAAAGCCACGAGAGTCATCGCCAACGTGATTCGCAGCAGCTTTGATGATCTCATCGCTCCGTCCTGCTGATACCAATGCATTCTGCCCTGTCGCGGCCGCCATGACCCTTCCTCCCCTTCCGGTAGTGTCCGTCCTGACTAATCCGATCCGGAGGATTCGTGAAACTGATCGAATGCGTGCCCAACTTCAGCGAGGGGCGCGACCCTTCCGTAATCGATGCCATCACCAGCGCCATCACCGTAGTCGAAGGAGCCCAGTTGCTCGATGTGGACCCGGGGGCCGCCACCAACCGAACGGTCGTCACCTTCGTCGGTCCACCAGCGGCAGTTGAAGAGGCCGCGTTCCGGGCTATCCAAACGGCGGCCGCGCTGATCGACATGACAAAACACCACGGTGAACATCCCCGGATGGGTGCCACCGACGTCTGCCCGTTCGTCCCGCTGCAGGATGTGACGATGGCAGAGTGCGTCGCATTGGCTCGCCGCCTGGGTCGGCGGGTGGGCGACGAACTGGGGATCCCGGTGTTTCTTTACGAGGATGCCGCCAGCGATGAGAACCGGCGCTCCCTGGCCGTCATCCGCAAGGGCGAATACGAAGGGCTGGCCGACCGTTCCGATGCTCCTGATTTCGGCCCCGCTGAGTTCAATCCGCGCAGCGGAGCCACCGCGATCGGAGCGCGGGAATTCCTTATCGCCTACAACATCAACCTGAACACGCGCGACCGCCGACTCGCCAACCAGATTGCCGGGGTGCTCCGCGAAACAGGCCGACCCCGTCGAGACGAGGGAGGCGCCATCCTCCGGGATGCCGAGGGGGTCGCCTTGCGAGAACCGGGCCAGTTCAAAGAACTGCGCGGCGTCGGGTGGTACATCGAGGAGTACGGGCGGGCCCAGCTCTCGTTCAATCTCACCAACCACACTGTGACCTCACTCCATGAGGTATTCGATGCCGCCTGCCGGGAAGCCGACGCACGCGGTCTCCGGGTCACGGGCAGCGAGCTGGTCGGTCTGGTGCCGCGCCGGGCGCTGCTGGCGGCCGGTGACCACTACCTCCGCAGGCAGGGGGCAACCACCGGCGTCCCCGAAGCTGAACGAATTCATGCAGCCGTGCTCTCGCTCGGCCTGGACGATCTCGGACCATTTGATCCAGCCGCCAAAGTCATCGAATACCGCTACACCGGAGCCCCAACCGGGCTGATCGCCGGCAGCGTGGCCGGTTTCGTCGACGAGCTTTCCTCCAGTTCTCCCGCTCCGGGTGGAGGGAGCGTGGCGGCATTGTGCGGATCGCTGTCGGCGGGGCTATCGGCCATGATCGCCGCTCTGACCTTCACCAAGAAGGGCATGGAGGAGGTCCGGGGAGCTATGGAGGATCTCGGGCAGCGGGCTCAAGCGCTCAAGGACTGGTTCCTACAGGCCGTCGATCGGGACACGGATGCTTTCAACCAGGTGCTGGCAGCTATGCGCCTACCAGACAAGACGGAATCGGACATCGCAGTCCGGACCAAGGCGATGGAATCCGCCAACCAGCAGGCAACTCAGGTTCCTCTCGAGGTACTGGGGCGCTCGGTCGAAGCCCTGGAACTGGCTTTGGTTGTTGCCCGGGACGGAAATCCCAATGCAGTCACCGACGCAGGCGTAGCCGGGGCGTGTGCACTGGCCGCAGGCGAAGGTGCCGCCCTCAACGTGCGCATCAATCTCGGCTCCTTGAACGACGCCGCCTGGGCGAGCACCACAGAATCCGCCGCTGCGGACCTGATCGAGCGCTGCCGCACGTTGTCCGCCGAAGTGCGGGAGACGGTCGAGACGGCCTTACGAGGCAAGTAACTCGAGTCCGCTTGAGATCGCCGCCAGGTTCTTTTCGGCATACCGACCCTTGCCGGCGGCCGCCCGCAACGCCTCGGCGGACACGACCTTCTGACCGACAATCGCCGTGGTGAGTGCCACCAGGGCTAGCTCGGTCTTGGCGACCCGGCTGGGGAGCCGTTCCAGATCGAGCACCTCGACCGCCGCCCGGGTCTCCACCCCGGCCAGCCCGGGGACCATCACCACCCGGCCGGTTGATGTCATAGCAGCCAGATACGGCCCGGCCTTGGCGAGCCCATCCTCGGTGAGGATCACCATGAGGTCGGGGCGGTCGATGCCCGTGAAATCGATGGGGTCGGGACTGAAGATGAGTTCGGCAATGCTGTGACCGGTCTTGACGGTGATCGGGTAGTCGTCCGATTGGGTGGCATGGAGCCCCGATCGGATCGCAGCTTCGGCTATCAGCCGGGCCGCGGAACGGACCTTGCCGCCCGCCGAACCCATCACCAGCAAACGGCAGGGACGGTCGAGATCCGACCCGAAGTCCGATTCGAGGAGACGTGGCTCGAGCCAGGCGCTGGGAGAGCGGTTGGCCCCGCTTCGATAGGCCGCGGCATATTCGGCGACTTCTCTCCGTTCGAGGATCCCGGTACCCAAGCCGAGACGTTGCTGGGTATCTTCGAGCGACCGTTTTCCGAATCTGTTCGACGGCACGAAATACGCCGTGCACAGCTCCCAAATGTCGAGGATGGCGAATCCGGGCGTCTCGATGGCTTCAACGATCCGGTCGGTGAGTTCCGCATCGAAATTGGTTCCCCGATATACATAGGCTGCCCCGTTGACGGCCGCCGTTGCGCAAATATCGAGAGGGCGCTCGAGGTTGCCTCCCGGTGTGGTCGAGGTGATCGCACCGGTCGGGGTGGTGGTCGAATGTTGACCACCGGTCATGCCGAAGTTGAGGTTGTTGAAGACCAATAGCGTCATGCCCACATTGCGCCGAGCTGCGTTGAGGAAATGGGCACCGCCGATCCCGGTTCCCCCGTCGCCCATGATCACGATGACCTCGAGTTCGGGCCGGGCCAGCTTGATGCCGGTTGCGTACGTCAAGCTGCGACCGTGCAGCCCGTGGAAGGCGCTGGTTGCGAAGTACTGATCGGACAATCCGGCGCATCCGATATCGGTGACCAGTACGACCTGTTCCGGGGCCACATCCACACGGAGTAGCGCCGCATTGAGTTGGTCGAGTATCGAAGTGTGCCCGCAGCCCGGACAGA
>Ga0224512_10000633_pt1 | contig 36400 bp, 32 predicted proteins | sample SF_May12_sed_USG_4_FD_169103 | JGI IMG/M metagenome (GOLD analysis project Ga0224512, IMG submission 169103) | Sediment microbial communities from San Francisco Bay, California, United States - SF_May12_sed_USGS_13 | ecosystem: Environmental > Aquatic > Marine > Sediment | place: USA... | reverse complement strand
GGTCGTTGAAATTCGGCTCGCCGTGAACCCGGTTTCAGCTTCGAAGTAGTGTTTTTCCGGGACGGTGCTGCAGCCGCACAGAAGGCTGATCGCGGCAAAGGACAGTGCTATTGACGGGCATTTCATCGTTTGCTCCCAAGTCATTGCGGTCCCCGATTGACATCAGATCCCGTCCCCTGTTGATTTGCCGGTCTTCAACGCGCCTTTGCCTGCTTATCTCCAAGACTAGCAACAAGATTATGTCCATAAGCGTGATTTGCGTCTCGATTTCTGTCTTACATCGAATTTCGAACGAACCGAGTCGGGGTGCTGCTGATCGTTGTTTGTCGGCACTGTCGGATACAGGGCTCGTCGCTCGAGACCTCGCAGGAACCCTCGGAGGACTGACAGCCCAACGCCGGTGGATGCACGCAGAAGGAGACCTTAGTCACAGAGGTTAAGGAAATAACGGCCGGCTCTTTGACGAGCTTCGAGGATGCAATGAAGAAGGGGTCGAGTTGCGCCGACGAAACGCTCAACCAGGTTGACGGCGTATGCGTTCAGGACATGAAGGTGACTCTTGTTTTTCGAAAGTCATGCAGTGCCAAGCGCAGCGCCACTTTGTCAACAACTGTTACAACTCGGCGATTCGATTGCCGGCTGACATAGTATGCGCGGCAGCAATTCACATCACCAGAACACAGGAGAATCTTTCATGGCTAAGAGTATTCAAAAAATCGAGGGCATCGGCCCTAAGCTGGCCGCCGCGCTTAAAGCGGCTGGCGTACGCAGCGTTGAGGATTTGCTGGAATCCGGCGCGGACAAGAATTCGCGAAAAGCGCTGGCGGACAGCACCGGCATCAGTGAGGCCCGCATTCTGAAGTGCGTCAACATGGCTGACCTGTTTCGCATTAATGGCGTTGCGAGTCAGTATGCAGAGCTGCTCGAGTGTGTTGGTGTCGATACGGTCAAGGAGTTGCGGCATCGGAATGCCGAAAACCTCGCAGCGAAAATGGCGGAGGTCAACGAAGCGAAGAATCTGGTGCGGAGACCGCCGTCAAGCAACGTGGTGGGTAACTGGATTGCGCAAGCGAAGAAGCTGCCGGCGAAGGTCAGTTACTAGCACACCGATTTGAACTCAAACGGGTATTAGCATGGATATTCAATCGACCCTGGACTCACTTCAGGCAACCCTGGGCGGTACCCTGCCCAGCCTTCTGGCTGCCGTCGGCATTCTTGTCGTCGGCTGGTTGGTCGCGGTTGTTTTACGTGCTGCCACGCGGCGGCTGTTGGACGTGGCCAATCTGAACGAGCGTATCGCAAGCAGCACAGACAGTGAGGTAAATGCAGAAGCGTGGGGCGCGAGCGGTGTCTTCTGGATTGTGATGTTCCTGGTGCTAATCGCGTTCTTTAATGTGCTGGATCTCGAAGTCGTATCGGAGCCACTACAGGCGCTGGTTACCAAGGTGTTCGAATTCGGACCCAGCCTGATCGCCGGCGCCGTGCTGGCGCTGGTCGCCTGGGTGCTTGCCAGCCTCGCCCGCTCGCTAACCACAAATGCGCTGTCGAAAACCAATATCGACGAGAAGATCAGTGCAGCGGCAGAGATGAAGCCGGTCAGCGGCAGCATTGGCGATGTTCTGTACTGGTTGATCATCCTGATGTTTTTGCCGGCCATTCTCGGCACGCTCAAACTCGATGGACTACTCATGCCCGTCCAGGGCATGGTGGACAAGATCCTCGCCATGCTGCCCAACATTCTCGCTGCTGCCGTCATCGGCCTGGTTGGCTGGTTTGTGGCGCGAATATTGCGCGACCTGGTGCAGAAGTTGCTGCAGGTAGTCGGATTCGACCGCGTCGGCGAGAAGGCAGGCCTGTCCGGGAACGTCAGCCTGTCACAGCTTGGCGGACTTCTCGTCTTCATCTTTGTGTTCGTGCCGGCACTGGTTGCCGCCCTGAATACGCTGCAGATAGAAGCGATCTCCGCCCCGGCGACGCAGATGCTCGGCGCGTTTATGTCGGCCATTCCTGACATATTCGCGGCCGTCATCATTCTGAGTATTGCGTTCGTATTGGCGCGGTTCATATCGGGGCTCGTCTCCCGAATGCTGGATGGCCTGGGTGCCAACGCGCTACCCGCAAAACTCGGCCTCGCGTCAGGTCCTGCCGAGGGATTCTATCTGTCGAGCTTCGTGGGCACGGTGGTAAGCCTTTTTATCATGCTGTTTGCGACGGTAGAGGCATCCAAGCAACTGGGTTTCGATCAAGTGTCGGGAATCGTATCGACCTTGATCGAGTTCGCCGGGCAGGTATTGCTGGGTGGTGCAATTCTCGCTGCCGGATTCTGGATTGCCGGCGTGGCGTACTCGGCTGTTATCAAGGTCGCGGGAGCATCGGCAGCCATGCTGGCCGGGATTATGCGTGCGGCAATTCTCGGGCTCGTCCTTGCAATGGGTTTGCGAGCGATGGGCATAGCCGATGACATTGTCAATCTCGCATTCGGGCTGGTGCTCGGTTCGATTGCGGTCGCTTTTGCGCTGTCCTTCGGACTCGGTGGCCGCGAAGCAGCTGGCAGGCAAATGGAACACTGGTTGGCACGGCTCAGAGACGCGGAATAAGGACAGGAATCAGGGAAAGCACGGAGAAGCCCGAAGGCAATGCGACATCCTGGTGGATATCTCGCGGAGCCTTTATTGTCGGGCCATGAGTTGGTCAAGGGATCCTGACGAGTGCGACAATAGGCGACATGAGCAACAAGATGGCTAAAACGATCGACGTCGCCGATCCGTTCGCGCGCAAGCTCATGGCCCGATACCTCGAGCGTCGGGTCAATGACCTGGAGGTACTCGAACTGGCGCTGGCCGAAGCGGACTTCGAGACGATTTACCTGACCGGCCATAATCTGTACGGGTCCGGTTCCGCCTATGGTCTGGACGAAATTTCACGACTGGGCAAGGGTTTGGAGAGAGCGGCCGAATCCGGAGATGCCGAGAAAATTCGGGCCCAACTGGGCGATCTGGCGACATTTGTTCGAACGGTAAAGATTCGCTGATACGCCGTAACGCGCGCCGACTTGAAATAATCCCTCATAATTCGGATGTTTATCGCAGTTTTCACTCTATATAATGAGGTTCAAAGCAGCGCGGGAAATAATCAAAAGAAGCACCGCGATAAGACCGGGTAACAGGAACCGGTGGGGCCACGACAGGAGCACCATTGCGAATCGCAATTCTCGAGGATGACGTTGACCAGGCGGAGATCATCAGCCTGTGGCTGACGCATGCGGGACACACCATAGACAGCCACCAGAGCGGTGCCAGCTTCCTGCGGGCGGTGCGAAGAGACAGCTTCGATCTTTATGTGCTCGACTGGATAGTGCCTGATCTCAGTGGAATAGAGGTGCTGGGGAAGTTGCGCCGGGAGATTGGCGATTACACGCCGGTCGTGATAGCCACGGCCAAAGACGAAGAGCGAAGCGTGGTACGCGGCCTGGAAGCAGGCGCGGACGATTACCTCGTGAAGCCGATTCGTCGCGCCGAGCTCGTCGCTCGGGTAAATGCGATACGTCGCCGTGCAGATGGAGGTAAACCGGAAAATGAAGCAATAGATGCCACGCCGTACTCGATAGATATGGCGAGAACGTCAGTGCGGTTGGGGGAAGAAGACATCAGTTTAACCAATAGGGAATTCGATCTGGCCCTGTTCTTCTTTCGCAATGCAGGGAAGATGATATCCCGCAATCATATTCTCGAGGCAGTATGGGGCATCGAAAACAAATCCGTTTCGACAAGGACCGTTGACACGCATGTCAGTCGGCTACGAAAGAAGCTCAGCTTGAACGAGGAAAACGGTTGGAAATTATCGGCGATCTATCAGCACGGATATCGATTGGAAAGGATCAACACATAATGGCAAAAAAACAAAGCAAAAGTCAGGCGGGGTTGTCGGCAGACAGCACCGAAGAAAACGTCGATAAGATCCGGGAGATTTTGTTCGGTGGCCAGATGCGTGATTACGAGCAGCGTTTCGCTCAGCTTGAGAATCGCCTGAACAAGAACATCGAGCAAATGTCGATTAACATCGATAAGCGTATTGAGCGGCTAAATACTTTCACCAGGCGTGAAATCGACAAGCTTAACGAGCAGGTGAAAAACGAACGTAAAGCGCGGGCCGATGATGGCAGGAAAGGTTCGAAAGAACTAAAGAGCCTCGGGCAACAGGCTGAGGCCTGGTACGCCGAGCTGGAGGAGCAGATCGAAGGAGAATCTCGCGACCTGCGCAGCTCAATGCAGGAACAACACGACGAGCTGTCGGGAATGATACAGGACACGCATGAACAGCTAAGCAAGTCGATCTTCAATGAAACACGTGATCTTGCTGAAGCGAAACTTGCGCGCGATGATATGGCGGCCTTACTGACTGAAGTAGCCTTGCGGCTGAAGAAAGACTTCAAGTTGCCTGACGCCTGATTCAACACTTGTGGCAGAGTATCGATGAACGATCTCGAGCAGCTTAAACAGCTCCTGTTTGGCGCCGAGAAAGAGGCGTTGGATTCGATTTCAAGACGAGTCGAGCGTCGCGAAATACGCACGGCAGATGTCGCCGATATCCTTCCGGAAGCGATCCATCAAAGTCACGCCAAAGACGACGAGCTTGTCGAGGCGTTGACGTCTCCAGTCGGCAAGTGTGTGCAGCGTGCGATGCACGAGGATCCGGAAACATTTGGAAATGCGTTGTATCCTGTTATGGGTCCGGCGATTCGCAAATCCATCATGCATGCGCTGCGGAACTTTTCGCAACAGATCAATGAGGCGGTCGAACACAGCATCAGCCCGACCGGGTTGAAATGGCGCTGGCAGGCTTCGCGTGCTGGCGTTCCGTTTGGAGAGTATGTGCTGCAAAGAACCATGCAGTACCGGATTGAGCAGGCCTATCTGATAAGCCGTGACAGTGGACTGCTGGTGGGTCATGCGCACCATGAAGCTTCGAAGATCAAGGATAGCGATGCTGTGTCGGCGATGTTCACGGCGATACAGGATTTCGTAAAAGAGTCGTTTTCGCCGGACCGCAGCGGCAGGCTGGAGTCGGCCGATATGGGCGAGTTCACCTTGTGGGCGGTCCATGGTCCACATGCGTTACTGGTGTGCGTTATTCGGGGCGTGCCGCCCAAGAGCCTGCGAGCCGACCTCAGCGCGATCCTTGAGCGCATACATTTCCGTTACGGTGAGGCGATTCGGGAGTACAAGGGCGATACGTCGACTGTACCGGACGTCGATGTCGAGCTGACACGCTGCCTGCGATTCGAAGCGCGCCGCGAGACTAAAAAGGATCGGAGCAATAACCGACTCTTGATTATCGCGCTAATTCTATTGCTTGCCGTTGCCGGATTCCTGGGCTACCGCAGTTGGTCACATCTGCAGCAACTTGATCGACTGAACACTGCCCTGGCAAGTACACCGGGAATCCATGTAACCGAGATCAGCCGTGACGGCAATCATTTCTTTGTAAGAGGACTCAAAGATCCACTGGCGATCCCGGTCGGCGACATCGCCGAATCGGTTGACATTCCAGCGACTCGAGTTACCGCTGCGATGCAGCCATTCCAGTCATTGCAACCCGAGATTATCGAGGCGCGTGCAGCCGAGATTTTTGGCCGGCCCGAATCTGTCTTGTTCAGGGTTTCTACCGCAACGCTGCATGTGAGCGGAGACGCCCCATGGAGCTGGCGGCAACAGTTGCAGAGTCGATTCGGCTTACTGGCGGGAGTCAGCGCACTGGATGTGAGTGGTTTGGCGACGAGTGACCGGCTACGCTTTGAAGCACGTGTCGCGCAGGTTTCCGGGGCGAGATTCCATTTTGAGAATGGCGCGATATTTTCTCCGGGAAACGAAGATATGCTCGTTAAGCACGCGGCAGTTTTGCGCGCGCTCCGCGCCGATGCGGCGGCAGTCGGATACTCTGTTTCCGTGCTGCTTCACGGCTCAACCGACCTGACGGGTGAGCCGGCGCAGAACGCGGCGCTGGCCCGGCGCCGGGCCACGGCCGCCGCGGCCGTGCTGCGCTCACACGGCGTCGAGGTTTCGGACATAATGCAAGTACCCGCCGGCGACCCGCAGTCCCCACCGCAGAGCGACGTCAGCAGGCGCTACGTACAGGTCGACTTACAGCTTGGTTCCCTGACCGACCCGTCATGACGTTATTCACCAGCAAAGTCTGCATAGTCGGCGATTTCGCCGTCGGCAAGACAAGTATTGCAGAGCGCTTCGTCAATAATCATTTTTCGGAAAGCTACCTGACGACGATCGGTGTCAAAATTGATACCAAGCTAATTGAAGTTCCGGACCTCGGTGTCTCGCATAAATTAGTGATCTGGGATATCGCAGGTTCAGACCGATTCGAACATACCGAGTTCGCCTATCTGCGTGGCGCGAGCGGTTACATATATGTCATCGATGGCACGCGCACGAGTACCTTGCGGTCGGCAATGAGCCTCGAGGAACAAGTCACCGACAGATTTGGCAGCGCCCCATCTGTCGTGTTGCTCAACAAAAGCGATCTTGCTGGCGATTGGGACGTGAATGAAAGTAGTGTGAAAGCGCTTCACGCTCACTTCGGGGCGGTTTTCAAAACCAGCGCAAAAACCGGAGATGCGGTGGAGCGAGCCTTTGAGAAACTGGCTCGACGGATTCTCGATAACGATATGCGGGCCGAATGATGCAGCTGCCAGCCTGCGTCGTACACAATCTGCAAGACGAGTATTTTTCGAGCGAGCGACTGTTCTGTTTTCTCATTGACGAGAATTACGCGCTCGTCCAGATATGGGGCGATGCGCAGCGCTGGGGACTTGACGATATTCCAATCGGTCACGATATGCGTGATGCCGCGGTATTTCTGGTTGGCTGTGTTATCGGCGAACCCCAGGCCCTGCGTTTCGTGCGTTTGTCCCGACACAGTGTTGCGCATGTGCATTTGATACCGGATGGCCGTCAAAGCTATGTCGTTCTGATCGATGCGAGTGACGAGCATGACCCAACTCAGGCGAAGCAGCAAAAGACAAACGAACTTCGGCTCATGCATGCGCGCCAGAACAGACTGATTGGCCGACAGCGCGAGCTTATCAGCGAGCTTATAGAAATCCGGTCGGAACTGGACCATCATCGCCAGGAGGCCGAGCGCAGCAGCGCAAACAAGAGCCGTTTCATTGCGATGATGTCGCACGAATTTCGCACGCCACTTGCATCAATCATCAATTACGCCCAGCTTGCTCAGGAACAGGATGCAAGCCGTAACGATATTCAGAAAAGCGTTGAGACGATAGAACGATCAGCGCGTCACCTGACATCATTAGTTGAGGCCCTGCTTGACGATGCCAGCCTGTCGGCAGGCCGGCTGGAGCTGGTTGAAGAGCAATTCGACTGTCACAACCTTTTCGAGGACTTGGCACGAATGATGGCGCCCATGGCCGCGGAAAAGGGCCTGTCATTTGCGACTTTCGTCGACTCGGATGTGCCGAAGGTCATTTTTGCCGACGAAGTTCGATTTCGTCAGATTCTGATAAATCTCCTGGGCAACGCGGTCAAGTTTACGCAGGAAGGAGGTGTGCGACTCAAGGTGACATACAGCAGTGACAGGCTCGTCGTCACAGTCAGCGATACGGGACCCGGCATCAGCTCGGAAGACCAGGAAAAGGTATTTAAAGCGTTCGAGCGTGGTAGCAAACGTAGCGAAACCGGCGCCGGGCTGGGGCTAACGATTACGCTTCGGCTCGTGCAACTAATGGGAGGTGAAGTTTCGCTCGACTCGCAGCCGGATGAGGGATGCACAGTGAGCATCTATATTCCCGTTAACGTGCAGGCAGACCCCGTTGCCGCCGAAGCCCCGGTTCTTCCGGTTCCTGATCAAGATGCGCTGGCGTCCCGGCCGTTGAGCATCCTTATCTGCGATGACGACGACGACATGATCGCGCTGGTCGAGCATTATCTGCATCGCTCGGGTTACGGCCTGATCGCAACGTCGGACAGTTCCGACGCCATTGCGAAAACCATCAAGTACGATCCGGATCTGGTACTAATGGACTGCAATGTGCCCGGCATCGGCGGAGTCGGGGCGGCAAAACTGTTGCGTCAGCAGGGCTATGAAAAACCGATTGTGGCATTGACGGCGTCGAGGCTGAACGAGGAAGAAAGACGCGCATTCACACGCTTCTTTCGCAAGCCCGCACCAATGCAGGAATTACTGGTGGAAATTAAACGGCTCACGCATTGACACTCCACGCTGGTCAGATTGTCAACATTTGTTACAGCGGCGTCCGACCGCGCTGATTCGGTATATAAAGTCCGCGGCAATGATGATTACGATCATCGATGTCTTCTATTTGTCCATCACATTTTGGAGAAGACAGTGGACTTGAAGAGTTTTGCAACGGAGTTTTTGATGAACAAGATCGGTGCTGCAGGCGACCAGGATACGGCCGCATCTGCTCTGAATGACCTTGTTGGCGAGAGCAAGGAATTTGACCTGGGCGACATCGTCGGAAAATTCACTGGTGCGGGCGGTGACCTGGCTAAAAAAGCGCAGTCCTGGCTTGGTGACGGGGCCAATGCAGCGATATCACCGTCGCAGGTGCAGGAAGCGATTGGTGGTGACAGGATTGAAGCCTTCGCCAAAAAACTCGGCATCGGCCAGGAAGAGGCCAGCAACAGCTTGTCCGAAATCCTGCCCGAACTCATCAACAAAAGCAGTCGCGGCGGCAGCCTGCTGGACTCTGTTGGCGGAAAAAGCGGACTGGCCGGGTTGGCGTCGAAGTTCTTCAATTAGACCCGTAAGCGCCTTCCGTTCGAAAAGCCTGCTGCACTGATTCTGCGGTTCGGCCGCATCCTGCCGTATGATCGCCAAGTTCCATCGGTAAGGAGATCAGTGTGAATACTGCGATTCAGGCGATCACGCTCGAGGGGCTGGCGCTGGCATTTTTGCCTGCGGCTGTTGTCATCGGCATCATGATTCGCTGGTCGGCGGGCGCGAAAACGGCGACGTATGCGAGCCTGCGCATGCTGATTCAGTTATTGCTGATTGGCTACGTGCTGGTGTACATCTTCGAGGCGGAACGCGCGGAAATCATCGTTGCCGTCCTCCTGCTCATGCTCGCCATGGCGAGCTGGATCGCGATTCGCCCGGTAAAAAAGAAACGGCCGCACGTATTTCGCAATGCGCTGCTTGCGATATCGGTGGCCGGCATATTGGTTCTTGCTCTGGTCAGTCAGATCGTAATCGGCGTCGATCCCTGGTTCAGCCCGCAATACGTCGTGCCGCTTGCCGGCATGATATTCGCCGGCGCCATGAATGCGGTCAGTCTCGCGGCCGAAAGGCTACAGGCAGAAACCGAAAGAGGAACGCCGAGCCTCGAGGCCCGCCGAATTTCGCTGCAGGCGTCCTTGATCCCGATCATCAACTCGCTGTTCGCGGTTGGTGTCGTCGCGCTGCCTGGAATGATGACGGGTCAGATTCTCTCTGGTGTCTCGCCCCTGGTCGCAGCCAAGTACCAGATCGTCGTCATGTCCATGTTATTCGGCGTATCCGGCATCTCGGCGGCACTTTATCTCGTGCTACAAGGTCGGAGTACAACTTACCCGGATGCTACGACCAGCCGATAGTCATGTCGTAAAACACGAATGCGAGTATAGCGGGCGCAAGGTAGCGCACCAGAACCAGCCACAAGCGATAGGCGATCGTGTCTTTGCCCTCGAACATCTCGTCGCGGCTGAACTGTTTCTTGATGAACCAACCGGCAAATACCGCGATGAGTATGCCGCCGAGAGGCATCATGATGTTGGTGACCAGGAAGTCGAACAAGTCGAAAAAAGTCTTGCCCTCAAATAATGCGATGGATCCGAGGGGGTGCGTATCGGAAAGCACATTGAATGACAGTGCGGCGAGAATGCCGAGCGCAAAACTGATTGAGCCGGCCACCAATGCAGCGGCACGCCGCGACAGTGAGGTAGCGTCACGCAGCCACGCCACGGGCGCCTCGAGCATTGCGATCGATGAAGTCAATGCCGCAAAAAACAGCAGTACGAAAAAGAGAGTGCCGAATACGAGGCCACCGGGAATCTGGCCAAAAGCGAACGGCAGGGTCATGAAGACCAGGCCCGGCCCGGCGCCCGGCTCGAGTCCGTACATGAAGATGATCGGGAAGATGGCAAGTCCGGCTAACAAGGCGACCAAGGTATCGGCACCGACAATAATCACGGATGCGTGTGGCAACCCGGTACTTCTTTGCAGGTAAGCACCGTAGGCCATCATGTTCGTGATGCCGACACTGACCGTGAAGAATGCCTGGCCGAAAGCTGCCATGACGACCTTGGCATTGATTTTGCTAAAGTCCGGTGTGAACAGGAAACTCAGTGTGCGGCCTATGTCGCCGACAGTGGCCGAATACACGACCATTGCGACCAGCATGACGAACAGCGCCGGCATCATGATTTTGACGGCGCGCTCTATACCGGAGTGCAGGCCGCCCGCGGAAATGAATACGGTTGCGCCAATGAACACCGTAAACCAGGTCAGCAGATTGCCCGGGCTACTGTTCAATACGTCGAAGACCAGCGTCGCTTCATCTGCGGTGACTTGTTGCAGTTGTCCGGAACCCATCTTGAATGCGTAGGCCAGGGTCCAGCCACCTACGACAGCATAGAACGACAGCGCGAGTAGTGCGCCAAGGCCGCCGAGAAGGACGCCCATCCAGCGCCAGTTCGTGGACCGTCCGGATTCCCGGGCGACGGCTGCAATCGCGGCGGGCGGACCGGCTGCGCCGCGCCGGCCGATCATCAACTCAGCCATCAGTACCGGCAATGCGAGCAGCACGATAGCACCAAGATATATAAGGACAAATGCGCCACCGCCGCTGACGCCTGCCGTATAAGGAAACCGCCAGATATTACCGAGCCCGACAGCGCAGCCCACGGCGGCCATCAGGAATGTGAAGCGCGAGGACCAGTGCAGCCTCTCAGATGTCGTCATTGCCAGTGCTCCTTAGGTAACCGCCGCTCGTACCTGGTAGCGGTCTTCTTTCCATGCCTCACTCGCAAGAATATCGTGAAGATGATCTACCGCATCCCAAACGTCTGCATAGCGTAAATACAGTGGTGCAAAGCCGAAGCGCATATTGCCGGGCGCCCGGTAATCGCAGATGACGCCGCGATCGTGCAGCGCGCGCACGATCGGATAGCCATCATCGTTAAGAAAAGAGACCTGGCTACCCCGCTGTCTGGCATCACGCGGGCTAACCAGCTCGACGCCGAACTGAGCGCAGCGCTGTTCGACAAGTTCGATGAACAGGTCCGTCATGCGCATCGACTTCTCGCGGATCTGATGAATATCAGCACGCAACATGATATCGATGCCGATTTCAGCAATCGACAGGCTTGCCGTGGGCTGGGTACCGCTTAACATCTGCCGAATATCGCCGACAGGCCGGTAGTCCCTCTCGAATTCGAACGGTGCGGCGTGCCCGTACCAACCGGTCAGCGGCTGTGTGTATTTGCCATGATGTCGCTCGGCCACATACAGCAGTGCCGGTGCGCCTGGTCCGCCATTGATGTACTTGTAAGTACAGGCGACCGCGAAGTCGACATTGCAACCGTTCAGATCGACCGGCATCGCACCGGCACTGTGGCACAAGTCCCAGACGGCCGCCGCGCCGACAGCGTGTGCCTTCGCCGTGATCGCAGCCATGTCGAGAATATTTCCGGTCTTGTAGTGCACATGCGTAATACAGATCGCGGCGACGTCTTCATCGATCGCATCGAGCATGCCGTCAGCCTCGGCAAAACGGATCGTGTGGCCCTTGTCGAGTTGTTCCAGCAGACCCTGGACCATGTAATTATTGGTCGGGAAGTTGCTGCCTTCCATGACAACGACGCGGCGGTCCGGCTGCATTTTCAGCGCCGCCGCGACAACCTTGTACAAGTTGATGCCGGTGGCGTCGGTCAGCACGACCTCATTTGGTCCGGCACCGACTATCGGTGCAATCTTGCGACCAAGAGTTGTGGGCAACGTGTACCAGCCGGCCGAGTTCATGCTGCCAATCAGTCCCCTGGCCCACTCGTGCTCGACAACCCGTTTGGCGCGTTCGGCGGCGGCAAGCGGCATGGCACCCAGTGAATTGCCATTCAGGTAGATGACGCCCTCCGGCAGGAAGAACTCGTTGCGAAATCCGCTCAGAGGGTCCGTTCGATCGAGCGCTTCCAGGTCGGTTCTTGCCTTTACTGCCATATTATTATGCCGACACCACCATTTAGCGGGCTTTACCTTACAATAGGACGCGTTATGCCGCACGAAATCAAGAATTACGTTGCCGGCCGGTTTGTTGCGTCGACCAGCAGGTTTGACGACATTAACCCGGTCGATGGATCGCTGGCGGGTATCGTCCACGAGGCCGACAAGTCAACTGTCGATCTGGCAGTACAGGCCGCCCGCGAGGCACTGCGTGGACCGTGGGGATCTCTGTCGGCGGCCGAGCGCGGTGCGATGCTCAATCAAATCGCCGACGGTATCGAGGCGCGGTTCGATGAGTTCGTTGCCGCCGAAATTGCGGATACCGGCAAACCGCTGGCGCAAGCGCGCACGCTGGATATTCCGCGCGGCACCGCTAATTTTCGTTTTTTCGCCAATCTTGTGAGCACGTCGGGGACCGAATGTTTCGAAATGGGCACGCCTGACGGCAGCGGTGCGTTGAACTACTCGGTGCGCAAGCCATTGGGAGTTGTCGGCGTGATCTCGCCATGGAATCTGCCGTTCCTGTTATTGACATGGAAACTGGCGCCCGCGATGGCGGCCGGCAATACGATTATTGCGAAGCCCTCGGAAGAGACGCCAGCGACCGCTGCGCTGCTTGCAGAGGTCATGCACGAAGTCGGTATTCCACCCGGTGTGTTTAATCTCGTGAACGGTTTCGGCCCTGGATCGGCTGGCGAATTCGTGACAACACATCCCGACGTTGATGCAATCACGTTTACCGGAGAATCCGCGACCGGTAGCGCGATCATGCGCGCCGCGGCCGGCAACGTTAAGGCATTGTCCTTCGAGCTCGGTGGCAAAAATGCGGCGATCATTTTCGAAGACGCGAATCTGGACCAGGCGGTTGACGGCACTGTGCGCTCGGTGTTTTCGAATTGCGGTCAGGTTTGCCTCTGCTCAGAACGGGTCTATGTTCACCAGAGGATCTTTGACGAGTTTGTCGCGCGCCTCAAAGACCGTGCAGAGGCGCTGCGCATGGGCTGGCCGGACGACGAGCAAACCGAAATCGGTCCACTGGTATCGACAGCCCATCGGGACAAAGTGCTTTCGTACTATGAGTTGGCGCGTGAAGAGGGCGCCACTGTCGTAACCGGCGGAGGCATTCCCGAGTTTGGCGATGCTCGTGACCAGGGTGCGTGGGTACAGCCGACGATCCTGACTGGTCTCGAGGAAAGTGCCCGCTGCGTTCGTGAAGAGATTTTCGGGCCGGTTTGTCACATCGCACCCTTCACAACGGAAGAACAAGCGGTGGCGATGGCCAACGACAGTGCCTATGGTCTTGCCGGCGCCGTCTGGACCACGAACCTGTCACGTGCGCATCGCGTCGCGCGCCAGATCGAGGCAGGCATAGTCTGGGTCAATACCTGGTACCTGCGCGATCTGCGTACGCCCTTCGGCGGCGTGAAGTTATCCGGAATCGGTCGTGAAGGCGGCGTGCATTCTCTGAATTTCTACTCCGAGCCGACCAACATCTGTATCAAGCTATGAGTGCAAGCGCGATCCTGTCGTTGGCGGATGCTTACGAGATTCAGCGTCTGTCGATCGAACGACGAATAGCGCGCGGTGAGCCACTTGTCGGGCTGAAGCCGGGCTTCACCAGCACAGCCAAGATGTTGCAAATGGGTGTCGATGATCTGATCTGGGCCCACCTTACCGACCGCATGGCGATGGAGCTGATCGACTCACGATTCAGGTCCTTTGAGTTTAACCTTGCCGACGTAATCGCAGACAACTGCTCGTCGTCGGGCTATGTTGTCGGTTCGTGGCACAAACCGGACATGGATCTCACCGCTCTCTCGATGCGTCTGGAACCTGAAGGTGTGGCCGTCCGGGATGGCTCATCGGGGGCGATTCTGGGTAATCTGCTGGAATTGCTGCTACATGCGGCGCGGTTTGCCGATTCGGCTGGCTTCGGTCTCGAGCCGGGCTGGATAGTGCTTGCAGGGGCTGCGACATCTGACGCAACTCTACGGGCCGGGGTCCGTGTGCGGACAGTCGTCGAGCGTCTTGGCACGGTCGAACCTACGGTCGGTGTCTGAAGTAACGGGAGCGCAGATAATGACATCGAAATCCGGAAAAGTAGTTGCAGGTAAAGCGACGCCACGCGGTACATTTCCACACCTGAAACGAGCCGGTGATTTCATTTTCGTGTCAGGTACGAGTTCTCGCCGGGCCGACGACAGTTTTGCCGGCGTGGAGGTCGACGATGACGGCGCGACGACGCTGGATATCCGCGTTCAGACACGGGCAGTCATCGAGAATATTCGCGACATCCTCGATAGTGTCGGCGCTGATCTCGCGGATATCGTCGACGTCTCCTCGTTTCTCGTGAGCATGAGCGATTTTGATGCTTACAACGAGGTGTACGCCGAGTATTTCGATTACGACGGGCCGACACGCACCACCGTTGCGGTCCATCAACTGCCGCACCCTCACCTGCTCATCGAAATAAAAGTCGTGGCTTACAAGCCAGACGATGAGGAATCATGGCCATGACTCTCAAGCATCATCCAACATTATCCGCCTTTAACTTTCAAGCCTGGGTCGAGGAGCATGCCCATCTGCTGCGACCACCTGTTGGCAATCAGTTGTTGCACCACGACTCAGGGATGATCGTCATGGTCGTTGGCGGGCCCAACACACGCATGGATTTTCATGACGATCCGGTCGACGAGTGGTTCTTTCAGATCAAAGGCGACATGCTGCTGAAGATCGCCGATGACAGCGGCATTTATGATGTACCCGTTCGCGAGGGTGAGGTGTTCATGTTGCCGGCGCATACCCGGCATGCGCCGCAGCGACCACAAGAGGGGTCGATCGGTATCGTCGTCGAATCGCCCAGAATGATGGGCATGAAAGAAGGCTTCGAATGGTACTGTTTCGACTGTGAGTCGCGCGTACACCGCGTCGAAGTCGCACTGCCCGACCCAAGTGGTATCGTCAGTGTGTTGCCGAAAATATTTGATGCGTACCACGAGGACATGGACGCCCGTACCTGTCCAAACTGTGGCACGGTCCATCCAGGCAAGGGCAAGCCCCCCGCTGGCTGGGTCGAATTATGAGTTCCTCTCCCGTTACGGACATTCATTCGCACTTCCTGCCGAAGGAGTGGCCGGACCTCGCGGAGCGATTTGGCACGCCGGACTGGCCATGGATGCGGCACACCGAGGCTGGCAAGGCGATGCTCATGGTCGGCGAGAAGGAGTTTCGGCCTGTCTACGATGCCTGTTGGGATGCGGGTCGGCGCATCGAGGAAATGGATCGCGACGGCATCGATCGACAGGTCATCAGTGCGACGCCGATTCTGTTCGCCTATCAGCGTTCCGCAGCGCATGCGGCGGATTGTGCGCGTTTGTTCAACGATCTGGCGCTCGGGATTTGCGGCAAAGGGCAAGGACGATTGCTGTCGCTTTGTCAGGTGCCGTTACAGGACACCGACGCAGCCTGCGAAGAACTGAGCAGAGCGATGCGAGCCGGACACGTTGGCGTGCAGATCGGGAATCATGTCGGCGACCGCAACCTGGATGACGAGGGCCTGATAACCTTCCTGCAACATTGCGCGGACGAAGGTGCCGCCGTGTTGGTACACCCGTGGGATATGTTGGCCAGGGAGCGCACGACCAGGTACATGATGGCCTGGACTGTCGGCATGCCTGCGGAAACACAACTGGGTGTTGTTTCAATGATCCTGGGTGGGGCATTCGATCGCCTGCCGGAGAGTCTCAGGCTTTGTTTTGCGCACGGCGGCGGCAGTTTTGCATTCCTGCTCGGCAGACTCGATAACGCCTGGCGCCGTCGCGACATCGTTCGTGGCAAGTCCAGGAATTTGCCGTCCAGTTACCTGCGGCGATTCTACGTTGACTCAGCGGTATTTGATCCGACGGCACTGCGATTTCTTGCTGACGTCATGGGTGAGGATCGCGTCATGCTTGGCTCCGACTACCCTTTCCCGCTTGGCGAGGAAATTGTCGGTGAGCTGATTCGCACCGCCGCGGGCTTTAGCGATGCGGCGCGGGCGAGAATGCTCGGCGGCAACGCGGCGGAATTTCTGAATCTCGCGGACAGCCAGGTCAATTAGTCCCTGGACCTGAACAGCATCGACAGGTCGACCGCGCGAATATTCTTGGTGAGTGCGCCGACCGATATGCAGTCGACGCCGGTGGCGGCGACAGTCGCAATATCAGCGATCGTCAGGCCGCCGGAGGCTTCGAGTTCGGCCGGCGGCCTGCCTTCCGCGCGATTGAACGCAACGGCTTTTTCGAGCAAGTCGGACGAGAAGTTATCCAGCAATATCCTCTCCGCTTTTGCGGACAGTGCATCACGCAATTCTTCGAGCGATTCCACCTCGACTTCGACGGGCATGTTTTTGTGCAAATTTCGAGCAGCAGTAATGGCGGGCTCGATGCCGCCGGCGCTCAAAATGTGGTTTTCCTTGATCAGGATCGCGTCGAAGAGCCCGAAGCGATGATTGTGTCCACCGCCACATCGAACGGCATACTTCTGGGCCTGCCGAAGACCGGGTATCGACTTGCGGGTATCGAGAATTCGACAGCCCGTATCTGCAACAGCGTGCACGTACTCGGCCGTGACCGTCGCGGTTGCAGACAGCGTTTGCAGGAAATTCAGCGCTGTGCGTTCGGCCGTCAGTATCGACCGGGCGGGGCCGTGCAGCGTGCATAGCACGGCTCCTGCGATGACGGTGTCGCCATCGTCGTGCTGCCAGTCGATGGCAATGCGCTCATCGACCCGGACGCACACTTCATCGACCCAGGGCCGGCCGGCCATTGTCATCGACTCTCGGGCAATAATCGCCGCATCGATCAACGCATCACTCGGAATGAGTTGCGCCGTCAGATCACCACTACCGACGTCTTCCTGCAGCGCACGAGAAACGCTGCTGCGGATGTCTGCCAGAAGGGATTCGTCAATCTGCATAGTCGAACGCTCTTTACTCAGATCGCAATGGTCGCGTCTCGTACCGTTTCTATCGGCGTTAATCGCTCGACGGCGGCCGCTGTGGCAGCATCGAGATCGACGTCTTCCAGTTGGTCCGCATCCTGCGTGAATTCCTCGAGCAGGGCATTTTGCAGAGCGCCACGCTGCTGCGCGACGCGGTACGGAATATCGGCGTGAAACATCACCATGGAATACCGCGGTATGAATCGCTCGGGCCGGCGGCGCTCGAGTTCGAATGCCAGCGCATTGCGCAGCACGAACTTCGGATCGCGGACCGTGTCGCGCATCTCGACGTAATTCTCGAGCGCCATGTCTGCGATCGCATTGGCATTCGCACGCTGCTCGTTTTCAAACTGCCGGAATACCCCTGACCAGTCGGCACGGCTCGTCCTGATTATGCGATCGAGCACAACGCAATCCTCAAACGCGAGATTCATGCCCTGACCGTGAAACGGCACAACGGCATGCGCGGCATCGCCGATCAACAGCGCTTTGCCCTTGTCGTGCCAGTGCGAACAGCGGACGGTGCCGAGCAGGCCCAGTGGGCTGTTGACGAGCGCGTGCGCGAAATCGGGTATCAGGCGCGCGGCATCAGGAAAATTTGTTTCGAAAAAATTCCCGGCAGTCTGTTCGTCGGAAAGCGCTTCGAAACTCGTATCACCCTTGTTCGCAAGGAAAATCGTCAATGTAAAGTCGCCGCCCGGATTTGGTAAGGCGATAAGCATGAATCCACCACGCGGCCATATATGCAAGGCGTGCGGATCGAGTTGAAATGTTCCATCCGGGCCCGCAGGAATCGCGAGCTCCTTATAGCCATGCGGCAATAGTGATTCTGTCGCAGTGACAATGCCGGCCGCGTGCAGGGAGTTGCGTACGACGGAACCGGCGCCGTCTGCGGCAATGATGGGCCGGACATCGATCTCGTAGTCGTGAGCGGTTTCGAGGTCGCGCATGTTTGCGTTGCCGCTTGTCACGTCGTATCCCTGTGCGCCCTGTGAAAAGCGAATCTCGACGTTTTTGTGTTCCTCTGCCGCGTCCAGCAAGATTTTGTTCAACTCACCGCGTGACGCCGAATAGATTTGTTCGTCGGCGCGCTGACCGTACGGCAACAATTCAGTCGATCCGTCGATCGCATGCACCATCCGTCCGCGCATTGGCACGAGCAAAGGCTCGACACGAGCGAGCACGCCAGCCTTTCGCAGCGCATTGATGCCGCGCGCGGCCAGCGCAAGGTTAATGGAGCGCCCGGCCGCCGTGCTGGCGTTGCGCGGATCGCCATTTCGTTCATACAGGCTGACCGAAAAATTCTCCTGCGCGAGCATGGTTGCGAGCAGGGTGCCGCACTGGCCAGCGCCCAGGATGCTGATATGTCTGCTGCGAGTCATCGCGAATCCGTTCCGTCTGATCGATACGTTGGGCAGCGCAGATCCTAACCGGACGCCCGCTACAAAGCTCGTATGAAAGCGAAATCGGCCCGCAAAGGCAATCAAAGTACGGATCACACCGAGCGCGTCTCCGGCGGATCGCGGCGCCCGCCGGGGCCACCCAGAATTAATCTTACATAATCCAGTAATCCATTATTGAGATTATTTGACTCAAATATGGTTTTCTAGTACGGTCCTACCCAGATGGTCGCTTGGGCACTTGAGCACCGTCTGAACAGTCCGCCAAAGGCGGCTCACTGAATTTCAACAGTTAGAGGGCAGAACGATGAATTTAGCGAAACAAATCAGAGCAATAATGGGCCTGGCTGCATTGCTCGGCCTGGCGGCCTGCGGCGGTGGCGGTTCCTCATCCAATGGTTCGACCGGTGGGGGCGGCCCGACAGGGGCCGTGCCTGTAGACGTGACCGTCGTTGGTTCAATCACCGGCTTTGGCAGCGTTTGGGTCAATGGTACGAAGTACGAAGTGGCGTCGGATACCCGAGTTTCGATCGAGGATGAGGCCGAGAGGATGGGCGATGACAGTCAGTTGCGCCTCGGCATGGTCGTGCGCATGTCTGCCGTCGATAACAATGGTGTGCGCACCGCGCGCAGCATCGAGGTCGACGAGGATCTGAAAGGACCCATCGAGAGCATCACGCCGAATGCGAACGACCTGACGATCGGCACCTTTTCAGTAATGAGCCAGATCGTCACGGTTGATGGCGGCACTGTGTTCGACGATGACATTGGCAACAATGACGGCGTGGCTGGCATCGACTTCCGCGATCTCCAGGTAGGAATGGTCGTCGAGGTGAATGGCTTTCCGACTGAGGGGGGCTTTCTGGCGACCCGTGTCGACAGGGAACTCGATGGTCTCGGCGGCAATCCGGACGTTGGTCGGCCAGACGTGGACGGCGACGAACTCGAACTCAAGGGCTTCGTGGAAAGCATCGCGGACGACGAATCGTCACTGGTAGTTAGTGGCGTGACGTTTGCGCTGACACCCGGCACGATCTTCGAAGACGGCCTGGCACTGGGCTCTGAGTTGATCGGCATGTTCGTAGAAATCAAGGCGGACATTGTGGGCGGCAGCTACATGACCGTGCGTATTCAGGCTGAGGATTCTCTCGATGACGATGATCGCAACGGCGAATTCGAAATCGAAGGTGTTCTTCAATCAGTGAACACTGACGCGACGCCGAATACATTCACCATCAATGGAATTACCGTGCCGGTCAGCAACGCATCGCCCCTCACGGCTTTGGTTGGCATGCGCGTGGAAATCAAGGGTAGCTTCAACGGCGACGGCGTACTCGTAATGCGTGAGGCCGAGCAGGACCTCGAGGACAACGTACGCACCGAGGACCTGGTCAGCAGTGTCAACGTAGGCGGGATCAGCTTTACGACACGCCTTGGTCTTACTATCAGCCCGGCCGGTGGCAGCGGCGTTGAGGACAAGACGAGCGACGATGGCGACCATCTGACACCGGAACAGTTCATCAATCGATTACAGATGGGTGATCGTATCGAAGCCCGCGGGAACGATCTTTCCGCCAGCGGCGTAAGCTGGACACGTATCGAGCGCGACGAAATCGCGGCTGACAATGACGATTTCGAATGTGAGCTGCGTGGAACAGTCGACTCGATTGACGGCGATGCGAGCAGCTTCAGTTTCGTCATCCAGGGGATAACGGTACTGACCGGCCGCGTTACCGAGAACAACTTCCAGGATGCAAACGATCTGGGCATCGGCAAAGCGGAGTTCTTCGATCGTCTGCAGACGGGCGACGTCGTGGCAGCGGAGAGCTTCGAAGGGAATGAGTACTGCATGACGGGCACACTCGATGCGCGAGAGGTCGAGTTTGAGCCGGCGGATGCCAGCTAGGCATCGACCAGCTTGGGCCGATTCGTCCACGCGACGAATCCTGGCCGGGCTCGCCATTGGCGAGCCCGGCTCTTTTACCCGATGGGATGCTAGACTGCTGAACGTAATTGAGATATTGAGTCTCACCCATGAGTGACAGCAAAGGATCTGCAACGGCCGCCCTGCGGCTCCTGTTCCGCCCCGTCGCGCGCATCATGTTGCGCGCGGGTATTAACTGGCAGGAACTGGCCGAGGTTTGCAAGGCGACGTACGTTGAGGTCGCAACCGAGGACTTCGGTATTCGCGGCCGGCCAACGAACATATCACGCGTCGCAATCCTTACCGGCCTCACTCGCCGCGAGGTACGCCGACTGCGCAAGCTGTTACAGGCAGATGACCCGGAAACGTTCAATCGCATGAATTACGCGACGCGGGTGCTGAGTGGCTGGTATCAGGATGAGGAGTTTCTGGGCGCCGATGCCAGGCCGGTACCGCTGCCGGCTGATGGCGCAAGCCGTTCATTCGCATCGCTGTGCGCGAAATACAGCGGTGATGTCGCAGCAACGACGATGCTCAAGGAACTTAAACACGTCGGCGCGGTAGTAGAAACCGACGACGGATTGCTGGCGGTCAGGACGCGCTACTACATGCCGACAATGATGGATCCCGAACGCATGTTGAGTTCGGGCAGCGTGCTCGAAGATATGGGTTACACGGTGGCCTACAACCTGCATCGATCGGAAGAAGATCCGGGTCGATTCGAACGGCGCGCCACGAACACCAGGATGCCGGCAGACGCGGTGCCGGAGTTCCGCGAGTTTATGGAAAAGAAGGGTCAGGCATTTCTGGAAGAAGTTGATGCCTGGTTGAGCGAACACGAAATTGAAGACGGTAACGACGAGAAAAGTATCCGACTCGGGTTGGGTGCCTACTGGATCGAAGGCCGCAAACGAGAGGAATGACAATGAAACCCCATCCTATTATTGCATTGGGCGGCGCGCTCCTGGTTACGGCTTGCGGCGGTGGCGGCGAACAGGTTGCCGGAATCGACGCTCGTGGTACACCCTTACCATCGGCCGTCGTGTCGAAGGGCAGCATAAGCGGTTTCGGCAGCGTCATCGTCAACGGAGTTGCCTACGACACGAGTTCGGCGGCTTTTACGATCGACGGTTCGCCTGGAACCCAGGCCGATTTGTCGGTCGGTGACGTCATCGTCCTGCAAGGCACGGTCAACGCTGACGGCACATCTCCGACCGCATCGAGCGTTACCTTTGACGACGCGGTGGAAGGTCCGATCTCGGCGATCGACACGATTGCACAGACGATGGTTGTTCTTGGCCAGACAGTTCGCATCGATGCGGATACATCGTTCGACGACAGTATCAGTCCGGCGTCACTGGACAGCCTGGATATCAACGACGTCGTCGAAGTCAGCGGCTTCTTCCTCGCCGATGGCAGCATCAGCGCCACTCGCATCGAACTCAAACCCGCTGGCGGTGAGTTCGAGCTTACAGGGGTCGTTGGCAACGTGGCTGGAACCATTTTGGAAATCAATGGATTCGTTGTCGATTTCAGCCTCGCAATGCCGCAGGGATTTCCGAATGGGTCGCCGGAAGTCGGTCAACGGGTCGAAGCGAAAGGCACCGCGCTCGGCGCAGCAGGCGAACTGCTTGCGACACGCGTGGAGTTCAAAGGCGGAGACTTTGGCGAAGATGGGGACCAGGCCGAGCTCGAAGGTTTCATCACCCGATTTGCCTCGGCGACTGATTTCGATGTCGAAGGCGTGCCGGTCATCGCCAATGCGCAGACTACGTTCGAAAACGGCACCAGCGCCGATCTTGCACTGAATCGCAAGGTTGAAGTCGAAGGTGATATTAATGCCGCCAGCGCACTCGTCGCCAGCAACGTCGAGATCAAGGCCTCTGGGTTTGTCCGGATTGACTCACTGGTCGAAGACGTCCAGGCAGACCGGCTGACGGTGCTCGGCATCGTCATCAGGGTCAACGCGTCCACGCGATACGAGGACAAGAGCGCGGCAGATCTCGAACCGTTCAATTTGTCAAACGTCGTGGTCGGTAACTACGTCGAGGTACGAGGCTACGAGGACGCCAGTGGCATCGTCGCGACGAGACTGGAGCGCGAGGACTTCGACGGCACGGTCGCGTTGCGAGGGTTCGCTGAAGATGTCAGCGATCCGGATTTCACAATACTGGGCGTGACGATCAACACGAGTCCGGCAACGGTGTTTAGTGAACTGGACGGCTCACCGCTCGATGCGGGTGAGTTTTTCTTGCAGGCCGGTGCAGGCGGGCGGTTGGTCGAAGCGAGCGGTACCTTGAACGGAGCCGTAATAACAGCGGCGGAGGTCGAATTCGAAAATTAGGCAAAGACTTATTGATAACCCTTAGCCTGCAGCCGGAAAAGTTTCGCGTACTGGCCGTCATCGGCCATCAGGCTGTCATGATTGCCGCGTTCCTGAATTCGACCGTGGTGGATCACGACGATCTGATCGGCGGCGCGAACCGTTGAGAAGCGATGCGAGATCAGGATCGTCATCTTGTTCTGACTCATTTGCCGGAAGTGTTCGAATACGGCGGCTTCAGATGCCGCGTCCATCGAAGCCGTCGGCTCGTCGAGCACGAGAATATCGGCATCGGTACGCATGAACGCCCGCGACAACGCGATCTTCTGCCACTGGCCCCCGGATAGCTCGCGGCCATCCTTGAACCAGCGGCCCAGTTGCGTGTCATAACGGCCCGGCAACTCGTCGATGAATGCAGCCGCCATGCCGCTTTTGGCGGCATTGGCCCAGCGCTGCGGATCGTCGATGTGGCGCACATCGCCCGCGCCTATATTCTCGCCGACGGTGAATTGATAGCGGCCAAAGTCCTGGAAAATTACGCCGACCCGCCGCCGCAGTGCCTCGATGTCCCACTCGGAGAGCTCGAGTCCGTCGAGCAGGATACGACCGTCGCTCGGCTCGTAGAGTCGCGTCAGCAATTTGATCAGTGTGGTCTTGCCCGAGCCGTTTTCGCCGACCACGGCAAGGCTTTCGCCCGGGCGAATTTGCAGAGAGACGTCCTCGAGGGCTTTCTCCTCTGAGCCAGGATAAGAGAAGGAAACGCCTTCGAGCTCGAGGCCGCGCTCGGGGCTTGGGCCTGCCTGCTGCGTCCCGGACCGGCTGATTACCGGTTGTTCCAGATAGTCGTACAGGTTCGAGATATACAGGTTGTCTTCGTACATGCCGCTGATAGCGGAAAGAATTGCGGTGACGGCCGCCTGCCCCTGTCGGAATAACACGAGGTACATCGTCATCGCACCCAGGGTGATCCGACCATTCACCGTGGCGAGCACGACCCACGCATAGGCGGCATAAAACGCGGCGGTCGAAATCAGTCCGAGCACAAAGCCCCAGCCGTCGCGACGCAGCGTGAGTTTGCGGTCTTCCTTGAAGAGTTTGCGGAAGATGTCCTGGTAGCGCTGTAACAGCCGCGGACCGAGCTGAAACAGTTTGACTTCCTTGACCCCGTCTTCGCGTGCGATGACTGACTCGAGGTACATCTGCATACGCGTATCCGGGGATCGCCAGCGGAACAGCCGGAAGCGGTCGCCGGAAAACTTCGCCTCGGCGAAGAATGACGGCAGCCCTGCGATGACGAGGATCAGGACGGCCCACGGTGAGAACGCCACCAGCAAGACGGCATAGCTGGTCAAAGACAGCAGATTTTGCGCGAGCCCGAAGGTTCGGTTGACAAGACTCAGCGGTCGGCTCGAGGCCTCACGCCGGGCCTGCGTCAGCTTGTCGTAGAACTCGGAATCCTCGAAGTGGGTCAACTGCAATGTCAGCGCCTTCTCGAGGATCATGACGTTGACACGCTGGCCGAGAAGCGCGCGCAATAATGACTGGCTCGCCGAAATACCACGCTGGCATGCGGCAACGGCAATCACGATGCCGGCCTCGAACAAGATCAGCATCAGGACGCCGCGCGTGTCAGGGTCACTTGTGTTCATCGCGGCGACGACGGCATCGACAATCAGTTTACCGACGTAGGCTATCGCTGCCGGCAGCACGCCGGCCAGGACAGTTAATACGGCGAGTGTCAGCGTCAGTGAGCGGCTGGTTGTCCAGACCAGTTCGAGGGCGCGTCGACTATAGGCGAAGACACCGAGCGCGCGCTTGAGGAGTCCGACATCCGGGGCAGTGGATTCAGTCATTCATAATCAGACAGGAAACGTGTAAGTTGCCGATAATGCCAGCATGCCCGAACGAAGCGAACTGTGACCCCGGAATATTTTGATGTCGTTATCGTCGGCGCCGGACTTTCGGGCGTCGGGGCTGCCTGTCACCTGAAGGATCAGTGTCCCGGCAAAAGCTATGTCATTCTCGAAGGGCGCGAGTCGATGGGCGGCACCTGGGATCTGTTTCGCTATCCGGGCATTCGCTCGGACAGCGACATGCATACGCTGGGTTACAGCTTCAAGCCGTGGCTGGATTCGAAAGCTATCGCGGACGGGCCGTCAATCCTCAAATACGTGCGGGAAACGGCATTCGAGCACGGCGTCGCCGGGCAAATTCGCTATCAGCACCGTGTCATCAGGGCGACGTGGTCGAGCGACGACGCGGTCTGGGACGTCGAAATACGGCGTGCCGACACAGGTGACACCTTGTTACTTCGCTGTAACTTCATGCTGATGTGTGCGGGTTATTACCGCTACGAGCATGGCTATCTGCCCGAATTCAAAGGGCGCGAACTTTTTGCCGGCGATATTGTGCATCCGCAGCTCTGGCCAGAGGTTCTCGATTACAACGGCAAGAAAGTTGTTGTCATCGGCTCGGGTGCGACCGCTGTGACGTTGATCCCCGAGATGGCCAGGCAGGCCGGCCATGTCGTCATGCTGCAGCGCTCGCCGACCTACGTGGTCTCGCAGCCGGATCGGGATTGGATCGCCAATGCGTTGCGTAAGGTCTTGCCGCCGAAAACGGCCTACGCAATCACGCGCTGGAAGAACATAACAATCCAGCAATGGATCTATCGCCAAAGCAGAATCCGGCCGGACAAGGTCAGGCGCAAGTTGCTCAAATGGGTGCGCAAGGAACTGGGCAAAGAGTACGACGTGGAGACGCACTTTACGCCCGGTTACAACCCCTGGGATCAACGCCTGTGCCTGGTGCCGAACAGTGACTTGTTTCATGCCATCCGTTCCGGCAAGGCTTCCGTCGTTACTGATCAAATAGACACCTTTACCGAGAAAGGCATCCTGTTGAGGTCCGGTGAAGAACTCGAGGCTGACATCATCGTAACGGCGACAGGCCTCGACCTGCTGGTGCTCGGCGACGTGCAGTTCGTTGTCGATGGGAACCCCGTCGAAATTGCGGACACCTTCACTTACAAGGGAATCATGAATTCGGACGTGCCGAACCTGATTTCGACTTTTGGTTACATCAACGCGTCCTGGACGCTGCGCGCCGATCTGACGGCCGAGTATGCGTGCCGCGTGATCCGTTACATGCAAGAGCATGGCTATCGTCAGTGCACGCCACGGCTGCGTGACGGAGAGCGGCATATGCCGGAACGGCCCTGGATCATCGGGTTTTCGTCAGGTTACATACAGCGCGTCATGGAACGATTGCCGAAGCAGGGCGACCATGAACCCTGGATCAACCCGCAAGACTACCGTTGCGACAAGAAGATGTTCCGCAACGGTGAGATAGAAGACGGCGTGCTGACATTCAGCAATCCTGTCAGGAGCAAGGAGTGCGCCTGAACGCGGAATTTTCGGAACGAGTCGTCGTTCGGCCGGAAGACTACCGGTGGGTCGACTCACCGATGCCCGGCGTCGAGCGCATGATGCTCGATCGGGTTGGTGATGAGGTGGCGCGCGCAACGTCGCTGGTTCGCTATGCGCCCAACAGTACATTTTCACGCCATGTGCATGGTGGTGGTGAAGAGTTCTTCGTGCTCGAGGGCGAATTCGGTGATGAACACCGCAGGTATCCAGTCGGGACTTACGTGCGCAACCCGATCGGTACTGCGCACTCGCCGAGAGTCGGCGAACCGGGCTGCATCATTTTCGTCAAGCTGCATCAATTTGACAGAGAGGATCAGTCGCAGGTGATTGTCGATACGGCCAGCACGGACTGGTCACCCGGACTGGTACCCGGACTCGAGGTGATGAGTCTGCATGAGCACAAAGGCGAACACGTCGCACTCGTGAAGTGGGCACCTGACACCGAGTTTCAGCCGCATACCCATTGGGGTGGCGAAGAGATCCTGGTTCTCTCAGGCACATTTTACGATGAGCATGGTGCCTATCCGGCCGGAAGCTGGATTCGCAGTCCGCATCAGAGCAAGCATTCACCCTACACGCGCGACGAGGGCGCCCTGATTTACGTCAAGGTCGGGCACCTTCCGTAGCGGCGCAAGCTACTTCTTCTTCCAGTTGCCACTCGTGTCCTGGTAGTAATGACCGGATTTGGTCTTCTCAACGGCCAACTCGTAGAAACGATTGCTGACCTGGCGCGTCGAAATATTCGTTTTTTCGGCCGTGCGCTCGAACTCTGCTTTGCGCTTGGCATTTACATCTGCGATCAGCGCCTTTACCTCGGCGCTTACGGGTTGCTGCACAGCAGCCAGATAGCCGGTGTTGGCCTCACCGACGAGGCCCTGGGACTTGGCATCCTGCAAGTCGATTGCCCACGCTGTCTGCATCGACAGAATCAGGAGGATTGCTGTAAGGACATTTTTCATGACAGTAACCTCAGAATAATTCGCTGTCTTCGTCGAACAGGCCTTGCAGTTCCTTGTCGACCTGTATTCGGATCTCGTGCTCGATCTTGACGTTCAGATTGATTTCGATGGGTTCCTTCGGCGCGGCAACCTGTACCGTTGGTGTGCAGCCAGCCGCGAATCCGAGCGCCAGCAAGCAAAATAGTATTCTTTTCATGGCTTCAATTCGTCTGTTTTGCGGTCTGTTGTTCCAGTATATCCTCAATCGAGCGCACTGCTCGCAGGCTGCGCAATAATTGCGGCACATTGTTCTCGACATTCAGGTTGAGAACGATTGGCTGGGTCGCATCCATGTCCGGGTTGATGCCGGATAGTCGCATCCTCAGGGCAAGATCACCCGATTCATTGTAGTCAACATCGGATGTCAACGAGTCGAACTCGAAATTACTCAAGGCTCGGGCGACTATACTCAGCTGGTTATCCGGCGCGACCGCAGCAAGCGTCCCATCGCCCGAATGATAGCGAATAACGCCGCCGGGCGAGTCGCTCTCGAGCCGGCCACCTTCGATTGTCATGTCCGATCCATGCATTATCACAGGCAACTCACCGGATATCGCGCCGGTCATCTCAATGTTCTCGAATTCTGCAATATCGACCATTAACTGTAACTGAATGGAGTCGGCCCGCATTGGTACGACGTTCACCTCCGCTGCCGGAGAGAACTGAAAAGAATCGGCGGTCAATGCGCCCCCGAGTGCCGCCATGGTCAGGTTGCTGACGAGCACCGAGTTGTTGCTGATGTCGAGTGAATAGTCGGCAGCGATGTGTTCCAGCGGCAGGCCCACATCCAGCAATCGAAGGTCCAGACGGGACGGCTTGACGGTGAGCCCCTTTGCGGTGCCGAGTGATGCGTCTACTGCTGTGCGCAGACCAACGAAAGCAATGTCGTTGTACCGGCCAGCCAGTGCGTCGAGCGTCTGCGTCACTTCGCCGTCGAATTCCAGCATCGCCCCGGTCGTGCGCCAGTTGAACTGCGCCTGTGCTTCCCACGTCCCATCGACGATGTCCAGCGGGTAAGGCCATCCCGGCAGCAAGTCCGAGAGCGCGGCATGATCGAAAAGTAGCTGCGCATCGCTCACTTTCAGGGACCCTGTGTCATGCGCCAGGTCGTGCTCCAGCCTGCCGCTTGCCGACAGTGCATCGTAGCGATCGTCAAGCAGCAGCGATGCTGTCAGCTGTTGCTCACTGAGCGCCAGGCTACCGACAACGCCGGGCAAGTAAACAGCCATGCCGTCCCACGAGCCCTTGGCCCCCGCTGCGACCGACACACGGGTTTCAACAGTCCGGGCGCTGTCGGAGATCGCAAGATTGCTGAACGTCACGGGAATCGACGCAACGAGCTCAGCGACGCCTGCGAATTCGGTAACAAGGAGCTCCAGTTCGTCGATCTGACAACGCCAGGCGTCATCGTCGATGACCAGTTGTGTGCCTGAAAACGAGACAATATCGATCGAGGCAGCCGAAAAGTCCGACGTGCGAATGCCCTTGAAACTGCCGCGAGCACCGGCCGACACATCGATGCGGGTTAGTTCATTCAATTCGAGCTCCATGGGCAGCGTGAGATCGGTTTCTTCTATGTCGTAGCCGTTCCACAGACGATTGTCCGTCTTGACAGCAACGGCCAACGCGCAGCGGATGCCTTTGCGGCACTCGAGGTCATTAATGACGACAGGCAGGTCCTCGATGTCATCGGTATCGACAATCGCCTGAACACGAGCTGCATGCGCAGTCCAGTCGAAAGACGGGTACTGCGACCCGATCTCAAGCTGGTCGACTGCTGAAATCAGTACGTCGGTCGCCTGACCGTCCGACCTTCGATATGTCGCTGTCAAATCTCCGCTCAGCACGAGTTGCGCATCGAAAGCGGCATGGCCTGCTTGCGGCTGATCCAGCGCGACGTGCGCCGGCCCCTGCAGCTGCGCGTCCAGGCCTTCGAGACTGGCAGGCAGCAGCCCGAGCGTCTGCAGAATTGGCGCCCAGGCGGCCAGCCGGATCATCGTTGGACCGCTTGCGGCATAGCTTGCATCGTCGTACGAGAGTTCAAGAGCAGCGGACAACACTTCGCTGTCATCGCCATCCGTCCGGTTTGCGTGAATATTCATAAGGGGGCGCTGGTCCTGCTGCCGCTCGATTCCGACAGCGACTTCGATGTTTTCCAGAACGAAGGACAACGCCTGTTTCTGATCCCGGGTCACCCAGATGACGTCAGTGAGTTCGGGGAAACCGGGCAAGGAAACCTGAGCAACAGTCACCTCCAGGTTCGGGCGGATACGCGGCAAATCGAGAACAGTCTGCAGCGACGCGCTGAGCAGTGCCCGCGTATCTCGAGCTTCGGCGTACTGGACCACGAGGCGATCCGCTGAGATCAGTGCGATGGCAGAGTCGGACGTGCGTAGCGGTATGGAGAGTCCAAAAATCCGGTAACGCGCGCCGCTCTCGCTTTCGATGAGTAGCTTCGAAAGCTGCAGTTGACGGGCTGACAAGTGATCAACCGAGAGTTCGGTGACGACAATATCCTGTTCGTCGAATATTGAGTTGGCGATACCGCGAGCGATCGAGTCACGGCGGATGTGCGCAACGGTCGCAACGACGACGACCACGAATATCAGCAGCGCTGCCCACCTGAGCGTTTTCATGTGATCATGTGACCAGCATTTGTGTGCACAAGCAATAAGGGCTCATGCCAACAAGTAAACCGGAATCTCGACCAGCAAAGTATCGGGCGCTCTTCGCCAATGTACTGTTCATGGTCCTTGTCTATGTTGGCGTGAGTGCCTTTCAGGCACGCAATATGCTGTCGACGAATCGGCAACCGGCGCCGGAACTCCAGGTGGAAACCTTGCACGGAGCAGCATATGACCTTGCCACTGCGGCTTCGCGACCGGTGCTCATGTATTTCTTCGCGCCGTGGTGCCATTTCTGTGCGGCCAGCGCAGATAACATCGTTCGGCTGCGTCGTCTGCGTGGTGAGGAAGAACTGGCAATCGTCATGGTGGCGCTGGACTGGCAGGATCGTGCCGAGTTACACGAGTACTCGAAGCGCCACAAGCTGAATGTGCCGGTATTGCTCGGCGATGGGAAAGTGGCGCATGACTGGAAGGTTTACGCTTTTCCGACCTACTACGTCCTCGATAGCGAACACAGGGTCGCCAAGCGGGACATTGGCTATAGCACGCAACTCGGGTTGTGGTGGCGGAGCTGGATCGTCGATTGATATGCGGATTGCCCCCGGGTCTGTTCACCACGACTAGCGGAATGTACTGAATTACACGAACGCGGGACCCGGTTACCATGACACCCCTGAACAGGTGATTGGCAAGACGCCCTGGGAGCTTGCCGATGAAGATTTCGGTGTTGGGAGCGGGTGCAGGCGGCACCGCGGCAGCAGTTGCAGGCCAGGGCGGCATACATGCCGAGGGCGACATCTCGGGATTTGCCGCGATCGTAATGGCGCGGGACTATCGGGCCTCAGGAAGTATCGGAGAAGATAATGTTCAGGAAAATATTGTTGATTGCGTTGGTGGCCGGTTGTTGCGGTGCTGCAAGTGCGGCCGAACCGAAGGAAAAAGGCTTTTACATCGGGGCTGCCGGCGGTACGTCACTGTACGATGATGACGGAGCATTCAGTTTTGCCGGTTTTGATGACGACGACAACTCGCGTCAGCTACACGCCGGTTACAAGATCTTTCCTTACGTCGCCGTCGAAGTTCGCCATGTCGATTTCGGTACCTATTCGTTGGGTTTCCTCGGCTCCAGCCTCGATTTCACGGCAACGTCTGTGCATGCAGTAGGCATGTTTCCATTCGGCGCTTCCGGTTGGGAGATCTTCGGCCAAATCGGCCTGGGGGACCTGAATGTCGACATTCAGGGGGCGGGTTCGATCGATGATGGCGGTGTCGTCAGTGGCGGGTTCGGTGTGCGCTACCACGCCACCAAAGGTCTTTCGATCGGTGTGCAGGCAGACGTGTATGTGTGGGAAGACAGCGCCATCTACGACATGGGAGTTGGCAGCACACAGTTGTCGATCAACTACATCTTTTAGATACTGCTAATAGACGGACGAGGCAAGAAACTCCACGAGACAGGCTTTTGCGCTCGTCTGATCGTCCCACGGCTCGTAGAATCTTTCCTGTGGCCCGCTTGGTTGCATGCGAACGTCTTGCGCCTCGGCAATGATCCGAAGTTGGTCGACCGTAACCTCGTAGTAAGCGTCGGCAGCCGAAGCGACGGGTTTCATATAGACGGATTCGCTGGCTCCTATCGCCGCCGGCGTCCAGCCTGAAATTTCCAGTGGCAACGGCTCTCCATCCGCGAACACGACGACGGCCTCGAAGCCATCACGGGCATCGGCTGTCGTCGCATCCTGCATCGTGTTCCATATGCCGAACCAAAGGTAATAGCGATACGTTCCGGAGCGGTTGACCTCGACAGGACCCATGTAGACATAGTCGCGCGCGTAGGCGGCGCGCCCCGATTCGTCGCGGTAGAACATCAAAGGCGTCTGGCTATAGGTAATGGTTACGGCGGTAACGGGATCAAACCTGGTGGCAATAAACGCACCGCTGGAGGAGCATCCGCCAAGAAGGCTGATCGCGATCACGGCGGACAGCCAGCACGCTTTAGAATATGACGATCTCAGGATTTCCGACGTCATCAGAAAAACACCTGATAGCCAAGATTGAAAAAGAAGGATTCGCGATCCAGGTCGGCATTGGCTGATTCCCGTTGCGCGAATTGTTTGCCGGCTTCCAGCTCAATCCGAAATCGCTGACCGCGACGATACTGAACGCGAATGCCGGGAGTGTACAGCCACTCGTCGCCGGAGTCGGCCAGGCTTTCTCGTCTGTCGACACGCAGGCGCGGATTGACTCGCCAGGTCCTGCCAAACGGAAAACGGCTGTCGAGTGTCAGGGAAAACACGTTCGTGGTATCGGAGTTCGAATGTCGCAGACCGAATATCGTCACGTCGCCTTCTTTGATCAAGCTACTGGCTACAAGGCTGGTCGCGAAGTAGGTATACGATGTTTCGGGCGTTGCAAAGACACCGCCGGACTCCGGCGAGGCGTCCACAGACGTCTGGTTGATGTCGGCATTGATTTGCAGTTTCGGTGTTAGCGAATGCGACAGACCGAGCGTAACGGTTGTGCTCAGTGGGCTACGATCCATGCCGAGCTGGCGAATCTCGTCCTCCGGATAGATTTCCATCAAGTTGGCGAAGTCCGTGACCGGTTGTCCGATCAGCGCGTTGCCAGTGCTGAGAAACGGGCTGTGTCGCCGATCGATCGATCCATGCAGTGTCAGTCGGTTGGCAAACCGCCAGCTGGCCTGCAAAAAGGCGCTGCCGAGTTCTTCATACAAGGTGTCGTAGTCGATCAGCCCCCAGATGCTCTGATTCGTGCCGAAATAGCGGAATTCGGCGCCGACCGCCTGCCGATCCTCCATGCCTTCGATGTCCTGCTGGATGAAGAACGCCCCGACTTCGAGATCGCCCAGAATCGGGCCGTAGTTGACACTGGCGCCATAAAACGTCCGCGCCGAGTCGATGCCGTCGGTTGCTGAATAGGCCGGTTTGCCAAAGACCGCATTGACGAGTACACGCTCGCCGGCCTGATAGCCGAGGTTGAGTCCATCAAAACGACCCAGCACCCCGCCGGTATTCCTGGACTGGCGACCGATGCGTCCGCGCAAGCCGGTTCTGGCATCGGCCAGATCCGCGTATGCGTACGAGACTCGCGTCTCGTTGCCTGATCCGACACCCTCGTCGAGAAAGTCGTTGCGATAGCCCAGGGACAAGCGGCTGCTGAAATCAAACCGGTCACCGCGTCGCCGCGCATCGAAGTTCACGTCCGAGTAGAGCGCGGATTGGCTGACGATCTCATCCTGGTTATTCTGCTGGTTCGAGTCGCGCCGGTAGTACTGCGAGAAGAAAGTCTGCATGCGCCAGTTACTTGGCCTGGATGACGGCTTGCTGTCCGCCGTGCTGCCCGGGCCGACCGGGTTGCCGGTTCGCCGGCCGCTCGCGAGCAGTGCGGCGAGTCGCTGACTCACTCGCGCTGCACCCTCGGAATTCGGATACAGCGACAGGTAACGCTGATATTCGGCTTTCGCGTGTGCGGTCTGCCCGTTCTTTTCCCGGGCCAGCGCGAGGTATTCCTGTGCTTCCGGCAGGCGCGAGTGTTCGGGGAGTCGCAGTACTTTGGTGTAAATCTGAACAGCGCGGGAGACGTCGCCGGCCGCCATGGCCTTGCGTGCATCTGCCATGAGTAGGTCGACCCTGGTTTCGTCGCCAACAGGGCCGCCTGGCTCGCCCGGCATTTCCTGCGTGTCAACGACGAGTTCGATCGCGGCGCTGTCCGCCATGAGTTGATCGATCCAGGCGCCGGGAAAATCCGCCTGCAGCGCGGCGAGCGCACTCGTTGCCGCGTCGGCAGTCTTGAAGTTACCCAGTCGCAGGCGATACCAGGTTGATCCGTTTACCTCGGCTTCTGAATAATAGACGCGTTGATCCGCAGTCGGCTGCAGCCTGGCTGCGTCGGCCGCGGTCGGCACTCGGCGAAACGACGCGAGGTTGATCACGTAATCCGGCTCTGCGGTTCGCGGGCGCGGTACCTGTCTATGTTCGACGGTCGGCCGCACTTCGGGCGGTGCAGTCTGCGTTGCCAGCGGCAGTACATGCACGACGAGCTTGAATGCGACGCTCGACATGTCCACCGTGCAGGTGACCGGTTCGGTGAAGGTCAGCGTCAGAACGGGCCCGCCCGCCGAGTCGCCGTCGTATTCCAGATCGGCCAGCTGTGCCTGGTCGGAGCCAAGTGGGCGCAGTACCGAACGGGAACTGGCGACAAGCGGCGAGACGCCATTGCAGATACTGGTCGGGTCCAGGTAGATGCGCAGGTGGTCGCCGGCGCCTTGTGGCTCGTGCCGCAGGTACTGTGTCTTGCAGTTGAAAGCGACTTCGATGTCCGCACCGGTCCCGGTAGCGAAGACTCGGGAGCTTTCAATGAAACCCGGCCCGGCCAACGTGACTGGCGCTGCTGCAAGGAAAAGCAGGCCAAGTAGCGAAGAGCGATGGCAGGGAATGACGCTAGAAATCGCCACCGGATATCCTGTGTTCGGGGCCCGACCGACGGCTGCTAATGGTCGTCAGCGAGGAGTCCGTATAGATATGGCAGGCGCCGGTGCAATCGCGGAGCTCACTGGCCGTGTATTTTCTGTCGGGATTTTCGTGCTTCTTGTGCGGTCCCGATTCGTAATCGCCGGCGTGACAACCGGCACAGTCGGGCTGAAAGGCGGGGAACTGCCAATTGACCACGTCCGAATTGTTCTGATGGCAGGCCGTACACAGCAGGTTGCCGCTGTGATCCTGCGGCTCGTACGGCAAACCGGTATGGCGGTAGTCGGCGGGTGTCCACGCAATCGGGCTGTGGCACATGCTGCAGTCCTGCGCGGTGTTGAAGTGGCCCGGGTTCTGACCGATCGCAATCGTGCCGTTGTGGCAGGATGAACAGGAGCCGAGCACCTGGTTGTGGTCCACGTTGGTGACGGGCTGCCAGACAGTCGTGCTGTGGCAGTCTTCGCAGACATTGGTGGTCTGCACGTGCAGCGGACCCTTACCAGTCGCTTCGGTGCCGTTGTGGCAGCTGAAGCAGTTGTCCACGATGTTGACGTGGTCAAAATTGGCAGGTGTCCAGGCGATGGTGGTGTGACAGTCGTCGCAGTTGTTGCCACTCGTAATATGGGTTGAATGTTTGCCTGTCGCCGTTACACCGTCGTGACAGGATCCGCAAGTGCCCACGACCTGCGTGTGGTCGACGACAAATACCGGTGACCACACATTGCTGGTGTGACAGTCTTCGCAAACGGTGCTTGTCTGAATATGCAAGGGGCCCTTGCCGGTCGCGTCAGTGCCGTTGTGACAGCTAAAGCAGTTGCCGGTAATGTTTACGTGATCGAAATTTGCGGGTAACCAGCCGGTGGTGGAATGACAGTCATCGCAGTTATTCCCGCTCGTGATGTGCGTCGGGTTCTTGCCGCCTGCAATGATGCCGTCATGACAGGAGCCGCAGGTGCCCAGTACCTGGGTGTGGTCGACCGTGAAAACCGGCGACCACACATTGCTGCTGTGACAGTCTTCGCAAACATTGCTCGTTTGTACGTGCGTGGGGCCCTTGCCCGTGGCTTCGGTGCCGTTGTGGCAGCTGAAGCAGTTGCCCGTGATGTCGACATGATCGAAATTCGCCGGTAGCCACGCAATGCTTGCATGACAGTCGTCACAATTATTGCCGCTGGTTATGTGCGTCGGGTGTTTTCCGGTTGCAGTGATGCCGTCATGACAGGAACCGCAGGTCCCGATTACCTGTGTATGGTCGACCGCATTGGCCGGAGACCACACATTACTGTTGTGGCAGTCCTCGCAGACATTCGTCGTCTGTATGTGTGTCAGATTCTTGCCGCTTGCATCCACGCCGTTATGGCAGCTGAAGCAGTTGCCCGTGATATTCACGTGATCGAATGTCGCGGGCCGCCAGGCAATCGTCGAGTGACAATCGTCGCAGGTATTGTCGCTGGTGATGTGCGTCGGGTGTTTGCCGATTGCGATGTTGCCGTCATGACAGGAGCTGCAGACGCCGACGACGTGGGTGTGGTCGACGGTAAACACGGGCATGAACACATTGGTGTTGTGGCAGTCTTCGCAGACGTCACTGGTTTGGATATGTGCTTGATTCTTGCCGGTCGCATCCACGCCGTTATGGCAGTCGATACAGTTGCCCGTAATGTCGAGGTGGTCAAAATTCGCCGGCAGCCAGGCAATGCTCGAGTGGCAGTCGTCGCAGGTATTGCCGCTCGTGATGTGTGCCGGATTCTTGCCGGTTGCGGTGATACCGTCGTGACAGGAACCGCAAGCGCCGATGACCTGCGTATGGTCGACGGCGATCACGGGCGTAAACACATCCGTGCTGTGGCAATCCTCGCAGATGTTGCTGGTCTGAATGTGCGTCAGGTTCTTGCCCGTGGCGTCCGTACCGTTGTGACAGGAAGAGCAATTGTCCACGATATCAAGATGATCGAAAATTGCCGGTGACCAGACCATGGTC
>Ga0224512_10000632_pt1 | contig 36490 bp, 30 predicted proteins | sample SF_May12_sed_USG_4_FD_169103 | JGI IMG/M metagenome (GOLD analysis project Ga0224512, IMG submission 169103) | Sediment microbial communities from San Francisco Bay, California, United States - SF_May12_sed_USGS_13 | ecosystem: Environmental > Aquatic > Marine > Sediment | place: USA... | reverse complement strand
GGGCACGCAAGGGCTCCGACGCCCCCCCCGGGGCCCGCTCGATTCGCCTTGCGAAGCCTCCGGGGAGCCCCGAGGTTGCTCCCTGAAATCATCCCCTCCGAGGAGCTACCCGATGCGGACCACGATCGGCACCCTCTCGCTCGTTGCGTGTCTCGCGCTTCCAGCCGCTGCTCAGGACTTGGAACGCCCCGATGGCTGGCACGTGCGCTTCGACGATCCGGGCGCCAGCGAGGCCCAACTCGAGATGTTCGTCGAGATGCCGCCGGGGTGGCATGTGACCACCGGCCCGGCCGGGATCTTCTGGTCCCCCACGAACACCGCGTCCGGGGACTTCCGCGCGGAAATGGAGGTCTTCCTCTTCGATCCCGAAGGGCGCAGGGAGGCGTTCGGGCTTTTCGTAGGCGGACGCAACCTCGACGGAGCGAGCCAGGCGTATACCTACTTCCTTCTCCGTGACGGCGGTCAATACATCATCAAGAGGCGCGAAGGTGCCGACGCGCCCACGGTCCGGCCTTGGACCGGCCACAGCGCCATCAAGGCCTACGCGGATCGAGGGGAGGAGGTCTCGGTCTTGAACGTGCTCGCCATCGAGGCACGCGGGGACCGGGTGCGTTTCCTGGTGAACGGCACGGAGGTGGCCGCCCTACCGCGCAGCGAGGTACCGGTGGACGGCGTGTACGGCTTCCGTGTCAATCACGCGCTGAACCTGCACATCCGTTCGCTGGAGGTCACGCCTCTCGGCTGATGGCCCGCGAGCCCCGATCAGCGCGTGTTCGGGAAGCGGCGCGTGACACGGATGTCGTCGGCCGTCCCCTGGACCCCGTCCGGCCCCATGGTGCCGACGGTGTAATCCCGGCGCCCGGTCTCGAGGTAGTACTGGTTGCCCCACGGGTCCTCGGGCACGCCACTGTAGTCCCGGCGAAGCCACCCGTCGAAGCGCTCGGGTAGGCTCTCTCCCCGGCTCAGGCGTACGTCGAGCTGGTCCGCCATGACCGTGAGTCGGCGGGGGACGAGCTTTCTGCCGATCTCGTCCTTGATGGGCACGAACGAATTCGCGATCTGTGCGCGAGTGCTCGGGATGGCCATTCCGACGGCCAACACCACGAACGCCAGCATGATGAGCTTCTTGAACATCGCTATCGAGACTCCCCCCAGAGTCGGCCCTTCGACGACACGCCGCGACCCGCGACTCTCCTAAGCTGCTGAAGTAGCAAGCGTCTAGCCAGGATTTCCTTCCGGCTCGGCTCGATCGTGCGTGGTTCTGAGCGGCAATTCGGGGATTCTCATCGAAGCCAGAATCCCGCATACGACGAGACCGGCGGCCAGCCAATAGATTCGCGTCGTGGCCCGAGTGAACGCGGCGCGGACCTCGGCGGACGTCTCCTCGGCCTTGCGCGTCCCCTCGGCGCGCAGATCCGCCGCGGTGCGCTCCGTCCCGGCGTCCTCCGCGGCCTCGACGTAGAAGGCTCGGATTCGGTCGGGGAGGTCCGCGCCACCGGTGGAGACGAATCCCTCCGCGGTGGCGTCGGACCCCTCGAGCAACCCGGGTGGGAGCTCGATGGTGGCGAACGCCACCCCCAACGTGGTGGCGAGCACCGTCCCCATGAGCGCTGCGCCGACCGTAGCTCCCGTTTGCCTGAAGAACTGGGACGAGCTCGTCGCCTGACCAATGAAGCGGACGTCCACGGCGTTCTGGATCGCCAACGTGTAGAGCGGAAGCGACGGACCGACGCCGAGCCCCGCCATCACCATGTAGAGAGTGACGCGCAGGTACGAAACGTCGGATCCCATGTTGGCCAGCAGCACGATCGCGACGAGTAACAGGACGGCCCCGGCCACGATCTGGATGCGATACCCGATCTTCGCCACGACCTGACCCGAAAACGTCGCTGCAAAGACGATGCCGATGGAGAACGGGATCAGCGCGGCGCCCGCTCGGGTCGCGGATACACCGAGCACGTTGACCAGGAAGAGAGGGAGGAAGATCGTCACCGACATGAATGCCGCACCGAGAAAGAACGTCCCCAAGTTCGCCCGCCTGAAGACGTCGTTTTGGAAGAGCGAGAAGTCCAGAATCGGATTCTCCGCCCGCTTGCTCCGGGCCACGAATGCGGCCAGAACGACACACCCGAACCCGAAGAGCAACGAGGTCGCCCAGGCGTCGGTTCCTCCGGGGCCTCCCTCGCCCAGCCAGGGAAGCCACGGATAGCGCCGCTTGTCGAGCTGGAGCGAAAGCACGAAGGGCATGAGGCCGGCAAGGAGCAGCGCACCGCCCAGGAGGTCGGGGCGCGCGCGGTCTCCCCTCGGCTCAAAACGAGGCATGCGCCGCAAAATGAACCAGACGGCGACGGCGCCCACGGGGATGTTCACGTAGAAGACCCATCGCCAACCCTCGACGCCTGGAATCAAGCCTCCCGCGTGATCGGTGAGGAGGCCTCCGACGACCGGACCGAGCACCGAAGCGATTCCGAATACGGCGCCCACGAGGCCCTGGTAGCGCCCCCGCTCGGCCGGCGTGAACAGATCAGCGATCACGATGAACGTCATCGCGAAGAGTCCTCCGCCGCCGGCGCCCTGAAGCCCCCGAAAGATCACGAGTTGGCTCATGCCGTCACCGAGGAGCGGCAAGGTCCCGAACTCGCCCGACAATCCGCAGAGCACCGATCCTGAGAGGAAGAGCCCGATGGCACCCAGCGTGACGTTCTTCCTCGGGTAGGTGTCGGCCAGCTTTCCGTAGATCAGCGCGAGCGCGGTCGAGGCCAGCAGATACGCGGTCGCAACCCACGCGTACCGATCGATACCCTGGAGGTCCTCCACCATTTGAGGCAGCGCGGTGGCGACGATCGTCTGATCGAGCGCTGCCAGGAAGAGCGCACTCAGGATGGCCAGATAGACCACCATCCGATCGCGCTCGGAGAGCGGGGCCGCGGCGGACGGGGTCGGGGGTGGGCTCATAGGCGCTACAACGGCTCGGCCGCCCACCCCCAGAAAGGGGCGGACGGCCGTGCAGGTGCGAGAGGGGAGTAGTCTAGCGGCCCTCGGCCAATCGCTCCAAGAACTCCTCGAGGGCCTCGTCGAACGGCGAGTCGGTGCCGCTCATCTCACCCACACGCTCGACGGTGAGCGGACGCGTGAAGGTCCGCCCGCCGACCGTCATCGACACGGTGTAGGTGCCGGGCTCGACCAACGGGGCGCCACCTCCGCCACCGCGTCGGAACAGTGAGCGCATATCCATACCGGGCGCCACGATCTCGGCGATTTCCCGCATACGACCGAAGTTGAACCCGCCTCCGCCCTGGCCGAACTGTTCGCCCGGCCGCTCCTCGAAGGCCTCCGGGTCACCACCACCACCACCACCTCCTCCTCCTCCACGTCCTCCGAAACCGCCGGTCACCTCGCCCGTGAGGCGCTGAATGATCGGCGTCAGCTCGGGCTCGTCCCAGCCCGCGTCGATGAGGGAGTCGCGGACCACGAGCGCCCGCGCCCGTAGCTCTTCTTGCTGGCGTTCCTCGTAGATCGACGGATCGGCCGCCGCGGGTGCTTCACCCCGAAGATTCCACGTGGCTCGGTTCAATCCGGGCTGCGCCGGCCCCTGAACGGTGGTGACGACGTCGCCTTGGGCGTCCGTGATCAAAAGCGCGACGCGCGCTCCTCCGCCGGCGCCGCCTCGCCCGCCGCGAGCCCCCTGCCCGGCTGCAGCTCCCTGCCCCGGATCCTCGCTCGCCAGGCTCTCGACCTGCTCGCGGGTCAGGAAGTACGAAAGCTCGGCCACGGCCCCCGGCGATGGGCGGCCCCAGTGCTGCTGACCGTACGATTCGCCGCCGCGCGCGGGCACGCCGAATTGGAAGGCCGGCTTCGGTGAGAAGAGCGTGCCGTCGGCCACGACCGCGTTCGTGAGCTCCTGGAGGGGCGCGATGTCGACGATCCAAATGGAGCGACCGTGCGTGCCCGCCACGAGCTCCTTGTCGCGGGGATGCACCTCGAGATCGTGCACGGGTACGGCTGGCATCCCATTCATGAAGCGGCGCCACGAGCGGCCGCGGTCGGTCGACACGTACGCGCCCACGTCCGTCCCGACGAAGAGAAGGTTCGGGTTGACCGGGTCTTCTTCGATCACGTGGACGAAGTCGGGCATGCCGGTCGGTAGCCCCGCCGCGATCGACCGAAACGACGCGCCGTCGTCGTCGCTCACGAACACATAGGGGGTGAAGTCGTTGGTGCGGTGCCCGTCGAAGGTGACGTAAACCCGACCCGCGAAGTGGTTCGATGCCTTCACGCGACTCACGTACGTCCCCTCCGGCACGCCACGAATACGACCGGTCAGCTCCGTCCAGCTCCCCCCATCATCGACGGTCTGCCATACTCGGCCGTCGTCGCTGCCGGCGTACAGCTTGCCCTGGACGAGGGGCGACTCGTCGAGCGCCACGATGGTGGCGTACGTCTCGGCCCCCGTGACGTCCGGCGTGATCCCGCCGGTCGTCTCAGTCGACACGGCGATCTTGTCTTCGTCCGCGTACGTGAGGTCCGGCGAAATCGGCACGAGGGTGGAGCCCCAATCGGTGCTCTTCACGACCCTGTTCCCCGCTGCATAGAAGTGGCTCCGATCGTGCGCCGACTGCAGAAAGGGGGTATTCCAGTTCCAGCGGGTCACGGCATGGGCGGCCGAGTCGGCGGACGCCCGCGCTCGTAGCGCCCGGATGCGAGCATCGTCGTCGGACACCCCCTCGTCCTGGAGCATGAGGATCGAGTCTTGGTACGGCAGCCACTTGGCGCGCCAGTCGGGCCGTTCGAGACTCTGTCGCTCTCCGGTCGCGAGGTTGGACCGGCCCATATTCCCACCTTGGGACTCCGACCAGACGATGTTCGGATCGACCGGATCCTGCGCGCTCACGAAGCCGTCGCCCCCGCTGATCGTTGCCCAGTGGTAGCCCGTGATGTCGCCCTGAGGAACCCGACTCGGACCGCACCACGTTCCGTTGTCCTGGAGACCCCCGCAGACACGGTACGGCACGTCCATGTTCACGCTGATGTCGTAGAACTGGCCCTGGGCGACGTGGTTGAGGTACGACCAGTTTCCGCCCTTGTCGAAGGTGATGGCCGCGCCACCGTCGTTGCCGACGACGATTCGGTCCGGATCGTTCGGGTCGATCCACATGGCATGGTGATCGACGTGGATATCCACCGTGGTCTGTCCGTAGGTCCGCCCGCCGTCGTCCGAAACCTGCACCGGCGTCGACGAGAAATAGACCCGATCCGGGTCCTGCGGGTCGACCCGCACCTGCGAGTAGTAGAACGGACGCGTGTTCACGTCGTTCATCTTCTCCCACGAATCGCCACCGTCCTCGGAGCGGTAGAGCCCGTTCGCCCCGAATCCGTCGGTTTCACCTTCGGCTCTGGCCTCGACGAGGGCGTACATGACGTCGGGCACGCTACGGCTGATCGCGAGGCCGATGCGTCCCTTCTCCGCCGTCGGGAAGCCGTTGCCCGAAACCTCGGACCAGCTGTCGCCGCCGTCCTCGCTCTTCCAGAGCGCCGACCCCGGTCCCCCCGACTGGAGGAAATAGGGCCCCCGGACGCGCTCCCATGACGACGCGAACAGGACGTCAGGATCTCGTGGGTGCATGACCAGATCGACGAAGCCTGCCCGGTCGCTGACGAACTTCACCAGTTCCCAGTTCTCCCCGCCGTCAGAGGTGCGGTAGATCCCGCGCTCGGGGTTGGCGTCCCAGATGTGTCCTAGGGCCGCCACGTAGACGATGTCCGGATTCGTCGGATGCACGACGATGCGCGCAATTACCTGCGTCGCTCGGAGGCCCTTGGATTCCCACGTCCGCCCGCCATCCGTCGACTTGAAGATGCCACCGCCCGGCGAAATCGAATTCCGGGAATCCTCCTCTCCGGTACCCGCCCACACGATGTCGGGGTTGGAGGGGGCGATCGCGAGGTCGCCCATGGAGATCACGCGCTCGTCGGTCCACAACTGCTCGAAGGTGGTGCCGTTGTTCGTGGTCTTCCAAATGCCGCTGCCGGCGCCGGCCACGTAAAAAGTCTTGGACGGACTCGGTAGCCCCTCCACATCGGTCACCCGACCGCCCATGTTCGTGGGCCCGATCGAGCGCCAACGGAACTGATCCATCATGTCATCGATCGGTTCGGTGAGCTGCGCTCCGATATCGGACGCGCCGATGGCCGTGGTGAGCACGGCGAAGAGAGTAATGACCCGCACGTTCATGCTTCCCCCTCTGGTCGGGGAGTGGATGGATCCGAGGCTCTGAGACGCCATGATCAAGACACGCGGCGAGAAGCTAGCGTTCAGGGAACGGCCGGGCACCCGACCTCGAGCCGTCGGAAGACCCGTGGTGGCCTGCGTCGTGCTCGGGCTCGCGCTCGCCGCGAACGCGGCCGCCCAGGCGACGCCGACCGAGACGGACAGCGCGCGCGTGTCGGACGTGCGTACTCCCGGCGCCTTCTTCTACCAGGGTCGGGCGTGGGGGAACGACGCGACGGAAGGGCCCATCGGCGTCGTGCTCAACAAGGGGTACGCGGTCGCGCAGTTCAACAACCGCAACCGGTACATCTTCGACTACGACTACGGCTCGCGTCATGTGCTGAACTCGATCACCGAGTTCGGCGCCAACGTCGATCGGTACGGCGGATGGAGGGAGTACATCGGGGACGAGATCTTCCCCACATCGCTCGACTGGATAGGGTGGAAGTGGGCGCCGAACTATTTCGGCCACGTGTTGGAGGGGGGAATGACCTACCGCCGCCTGACGGAGTGGAACCGGGCCCATGGTCTCCCGCTGCCGTCGGTCACGGCCGCGATCGTGACGATGGGATCGGCCGTCCTCAACGAGATGTACTCGCACCCCGGGTGGATTCAGGGGACCGCGGCCACGGCGACCGACCTGCTGTTCTTCGACCCCCTCGGCATCCTGCTCTTTTCATTCGACGGCGTGGCCCGCTTCGTGAGCGGCCCGCTTCGCGGCAACATCTGGGGGTCGCAGGCCGCGCTCACCTTCGACGGAGAGCTGGTGAACAACGGCAACAACTTCGTGCTCAAGGTGCCGTTCTCACCCATCCCACGGACGTCGATCTTCGTCCGCGGCGGACTCGCGTTCACACCGGGCCTGACCTTCCACAGGAGCGACGGCCTCGACGTGAGCGTGGCCGTCGGTGGCGAGGGCCGCATCCAGAACATCGATCCGGTGACCGGTGAGGAGACGCCGGAGATCGCCGTAGGCGGCGGCGTGTTCGTGGACCGCGACGGAACGCTGCTCTGGAGTGTGATGGCCTCGGAGACGGCGCATCGCCGCTTCGTCGTGAACGTCTACCCGGGGGTGTTCGACGTGGCCGGTGGCCGGCTCGGGGGATGGCTGATCGTGCGAAGGGACTGGCACGTTCGGTTCGGCATCAGTGTGGCCGGCGCGCTCGGCCTGGGACTCGGGACCGGATTCGGCCCATAGGCGATTCAGTTCTCGTCGAAGAAATCCGCGACGAGGTGAAGCCAGCGATCCGGTCGCTCCAGGTGTACGGTGTGCCCGGCGTCCGGGACGATCGCGACCCGGGCGTTCGGGAGTCGTTCCGCCATCCGCTCGGCGATACCCACGAACTTGGGATCGAGGCTACCGGCAATCAGGAGGGTGGGCGTTCGAAGGTCGGCGAGACTGCTCCAGAGCGAGGGCAACGCTCCGGTCCCGAGACCTCGTAACGCCGCCGCAAGAGACTCCGGAGCGTTCGCCAGCCTCCGCGCGCGATGAGCGGCCCGCACCCCATCGTCGAGTCGACGCTGTGACGCAAACAGCGGGAGCGATGCCCAGTATTCCACGAACGCCTCGATCCCCTGATCCACGATGCGGTCGGCCAGAGCCTCGTCGCTCGCGCGACGCCTCGCCCTCGCTTCCTCTCCTTCGATCCCCGGAGAGGCCGACTCGAGCACCAACCGTTCGACCCTTTCCGGGTGCGCCAGCGCATGGTGGAGTGCGAGTCGCCCCCCCATCGAATAGCCGACGACCCCGAAGGGCTCGCCGACCCGGCGCGGGGTGTCGGAGACGGACCCTTCGTCCCCCTCGTCGGAGCGACTCGCCCCGTCCACGATCGCCAGCGCGGCCTCGAGCGTGAACTCCGACGCGTCGGTTCGACCGGCACGTGTCCCGTGCCCGGGAAGGTCGATCGGCTCGGGCTGGACGCCCGCCCGTGTCAGCCCCTCCAAAATCGGTCGCCCCCAGGAGTGGGCGGACCCGGTGAACCCGTGGAGGAGGAGGACGCGCCTCGGGTCAGATCCGCTGGTGATCGGCCCTCCAACTCTTCACTGCGGCCTTGACGGACTTCCGGTCGCTCAGCTCGCCGGCGAGGACGCGACGTACCAAGTCGGCCAGCTCTTCGTCGGACGCGAATCGGAGGCCAATGAGGTGACTCGTCGAGACTTCTTCGATTCGGCCCTTCAGGTCGTCGGGGAGAACCCGCTCCATCCGGAGGCGCTCCTCCAGCCGAATCACACGATCCTGGACACCCAGCGGAAAGACCCGGCTGAAGAAGCCCACGAGAATCAGCCCGATGGCCAGCATCAGGAGCATGAGGTGCATCGTCGAATACGACGTCACGGTGGCGTACAGGAAGTAGAGCGTGGGAACGACGAGGAAGATGGTCCCCCAGTAATGGTAGAGCGGGACCATTTTCGCGTGCTTCTCGAAGCTCTGGGGCGTGTCGCTCATGAAGAGTTCTCCGGAAAGGGCTGGCCTACGGGCGGTGGAGGGACCAACGTAGCCGGCACGAGTTCGGTGTCCAGATCGATCCACCGAAGCCACAACGCCAGAATGCCCGACGAACCCCAGCTCCCAGCCCGAGTCTACGCCGACGAGGAGATCGGGAAGATCCTCAAGCGGGCGACGGAGCTTCAACACAGGGAGCCCAGCGCTCCCGCGGCTGGTGTCACGCTCGCCGAGCTCGAGGAGATCGCGGCGGAAGCCGGCATCGATCCCACGTACCTCCGTCGCGCCGCGATGGAGGTCGACGCCGGCACCTCCGATCCCACCGTCTGGACGAAGGTCGCCGGAGACGAGCTCGTTCTGGTGCGAGAGATCACGCTCCCCGGCGAGTTCGGCGTAACGGGCTTCGAGCGGATCGTGGCGGCGATCCAGGCGGCTTCTTCGGAGCACGGCCAGCCGAGCCTGATGGGCCGCACGCTCACGTGGCGCGCCGAGACCGCGAGCAAGACACGCACGATCCAGATCGTCGTGAGCTCCCGTGACGGCAAGACCAACATCCGGGCGGAAGAGAACCTCATGCAGATGGCGAGTGGGCTCTTTGGCGGTATCACCGCGGGCGCGGGGATCGGCGTGGGTATGGGTTTCGGGCTTCCGATCGGGCTCAACGTACTCGGCTCGGTTCTCTTCGCGGTCGCCGCTCCGGTAGGCACCGTTGCCCTCAGCTACATCGCCACCCGGGCCATCTACCGCTCGATCGTCGAGGGTCGTCGGAGGGGCATGAACAAGCTGTTCGAGGCGATCGTCACCGAGGCCAAGGCCTCGATCGACGAACACGCGACGTTGGCGCTTCCACCCGGCGAGGACGCCCCTACGTAGCGCCCCGGTCGCTCTACGTACTCCGCCCGGAGCGACTAGACACCCTGACGTACTGAGGCCACCCGGTGCGAGCGACATCCTTCTCGTGTGAACACGACGACGCACGTCACACCGGAGAAGACCCATGTCACGCTCATGCAGAGTCGCCGCCCTGGCGATCCTCGCCGCCAGCATCATTCCCGCCCACGCTACCGCCCAGGCCGACATCCCGGCCGAGATGCAGGCGCGCACCCTACCGCGTCAGCACCTTTCAGGGCCTCGCTTCGGTTTCACGGCCTTCACCGGCGACGTGGCGGCTCTGCGGCAGGCGGCCGGAAAGCAGCCCATCATGAGCCAATTCGGCTGGCAGTTCGAGACCCAGATCGTCTCCACCACGAGCGGGAACCAGGCCCTCATGGAATGGGTGGTGCTCGTGGGTGGAATGGAGCAGGACGAGATGAACCTCTCCCTCGGATGGCTCGCGGGATATCGGCTCCCCAACGGACTCGAGCTCGGCGTCGGGCCGAACGTGAGCGTACGGAAGGAGGCCCTCGACGACCCGACCACGTCCATGCTCATCGCGGTCGGAGCCACGCTGCCGTTCGGTGAGCTCTACGTCCCGGCGAACATCGCCGTGGCATTCGCGGAGGGAGGGCCGCGGATCACCACGCTCCTCGGATGGATCATCGGCTGACCGTCCCGAACGGGGCCGGTCACGATCGCGGCCGGTCCCGGTGGGATCAGTCCCTCAGCAGCACCCCTCCGGACCGCACACATCCCCGGTCGGCTCGATCGTCGCCTCGTACTCGAGCCCCTTCGTCTCCCGAGGGTGACGCAGGCCGGTCCGGGTACAGTCGAACGGCTCGGCCTCGTGCAGCACGACCGGCTGGAGGGGCTCCACGAGCTCGAAATGCTCGGCGTACGGTGCCTGTCCGTATATCCCGAAGGTCTTGTCGCAGACCGCGGCCCGCTGCCCGCGAACGAGGCGATGGCCGTCGTCGTCGAGCACCTCCTTGAAGGGTCCTTTGTAGATCACGGCCTGCCTGCGCTCGAAGCAGGGCCCCTCCCTGCCCTTGAACGCTTCCACGGTGACCGAACGGAACTCGATGCCTTCGACCGTCCGCCAGGGCTCGCCCTGCCGGACGAGGATGCGAACGCCATAGAAGCCCGCGTCGGTAAAGGCCTCGAGGAATCCCTCCTCCGTGAGGGCTCCCGAAATGCATCCACTCCAGAGCTCGGGATCGTTGCGCATGGGCTCCGGCACGACCTCGTCGCTCACGATGTCGGAGATGACCGCACGTCCACCTCGGCGCAGCACGCGGAAGATCTCGCGGAACAGCTCCGGCTTCTCGCGTCCGTCGACGAGGTTCAACACGCAGTTCGACACGACGACGTCCACCGACTCGGTCGCGACGAGAGGCTCCGTCCGCCGAAGATCGTCGGCGAGCTGCTGCGCCTCGAACAAGCCATCGACGTTGGCGATCGGATCCGCCGCCAGTCTCTCTTCGAGCGCGTCGAGATCGAGGGCCAGGTCCTGGATCCGACCCCTTCGGAACTCGACGTTGGCATACCCGATCCGCTCCGCAACGACCGGGGCGTTGCGGCGTGCGACGTCGAGCATCTCCGGCGTCATGTCCACGCCGATTACACGACCGGTCGGACCCACGACCTGGGCGGCGATGAAGCAGATCTTCCCGGTCCCGCTTCCAAGATCGAGCACCGTCTGGCCCTGCGCCAAATGGCGGCTCGGATCTCCGCAGCCGTAGTCGCGCTCGACGACTTCCTCCGGGATGACCTCGAGGAAGATCGGGTCGTAGTCGACGGGACAACAAAGCGATTCTACGCGCCGTGCCGCACCGTCGGCGTAGGCTCCTTTGACCACGGACTCAGCGGGGGTCGTGCGCATCTTGCTCCTGAATTGGAGGGAGGGGATCCCACAACGTAAGCCGAAAGGTCCGCGTCCAGTTCCCGCCAGCCCTACCGAATGAGAAACCCGTGGGCGACGGGGTCGGAGGGATCGATCAGGATCTCGTTTCGACCGGTGATCCACGCGCGACCCGAGACCTCCGGTACCACCGCGGCGTGGCCCCCGACCGAGGTGACGTGGGACACGACTCCGGAAAAGTGCGTCCCGAGGATGCTCTCCACTACGATCGACTCGCCCGTTCCGATCTCGCCGCGCGCGTGGTGAATCGCGAGTCGGCCGCTGACGCCGGTGCCGGTGGGTGATCGGTCCACCTCGCCGTCGGCGAACACGCACACGTTGCGACTGTGGTGCGCCGGATCGTGCGCCGGGCCGACGAAGATCGTCCCGTACACGAACCCCAGATCTTCGTCGTCCGGGTGATTGGGCGGATCCGAATTCTGCACCGCGTTCTTGATCGCCCGCCCGAGGTCGATCAGGCGCCCGTACTCGTGCGGGGAAAGGCTGAGCCCGAAGTCCTCCGCCGCCACGTACGCATAGAAGGCACCTCCGTACGCGAGGTCGTAGCGAGTCGTGCCGACCTCGGGCACGTCGGCCTCCGCGTCCAACCGGGAGGCGAACGACGGCACGTTGATGAAGGACGTCCGTTCGACGTGGCCCTCGCGCACCGAGGCGGTCGCTCGGACGAAGCCCGCCGGGGTATCGATCCCGACGCTCGTCTCCGGCTCGGTGGGGCGGATGAGCCCGACATCGAGAAGCACTTTCACGACGCCGATGATCCCGTGCCCGCACATCGTGCTGAAGCCCTCGTTGTGCGTGAAGAGCACGGAAACGTCCGCCTCGGGCGTCAGTGGTGGCCCCACGATGCAGCCGTACATGTCGGCGTGCCCTCTCGGCTCCCACATGAGGGCCCGTCTCAGGAGATCGTGGTCGTTTCTGGCCTCGCGCCGGCGCTCGAGCACGGTCGTACCGTCGAGGTCGGGAAAGCCCGCCAGCACCACCCTGAGCGGCTCACCCTCGGTGTGCGCGTCGATCGTCAGGAGGCGGGTCCAGGTCCCCGGCGGAGTCCACGCGCGCACCGCCTCAGCCCACTCGTTGCTCCGACGAGGATTCATCCTTGAATTACCAACTCCATTAGGGGATCTTTAGGGTTTCGCGTGAGCCACTCCGCAATCACCGGAAACAGCCATGTCCGAGCCCAAGAGCGAAACCTCCACCGCGTCGATCGACACCGAGGCACGCACGACGGCACCTCGGGTCGATATCGACGAGGTCGCCCAGACTCAGCCCGGAGCGCTCGAATACGACTATACGAACTTCTACTTCGGTGCGGGCGAAGACGCCTTCGCCCTCCTCGAGCCGTTCGACGACTGGTGGCGTCAGGTCAAGCCGGCGGGATACTACCTCTACGAGCTTCCGCTGCACTCGGCACCGGGCACGCGCGTCGACGTGGAAGACACCAAGACCGGCGAGATCCGTCGGGGACTCGTCAACTTCGCCTCGTACAACTACCTCGGCCTGTCGTACCGGCCCGAGGTGAAAGAAGCGATCAAAGAGGCCGCCGACGTCTATGGAGGTGGCTCATCGGGCTCGCCGATCCTCAGCGGGACGACCGCGTTGCACATGCAGTTCGCCCAGGAGGTCGCCGACTTCAAGGGTCAAGAGGCGGCGATGGTCTTTCCCACCGGCTATAGCGCCAACGTGGGCACGATCGCTGGGCTGATGCGCTCAGGAGACTTGATCGTCGCCGATCAGTACGCGCACGCGAGCATCGTGGACGGCATGATTCTGTCGAAGGCGAAGTCGAGATTCTTCCGGCACAATCGACCCGATGATCTCGACCGCAAATTGGCGGGCTTCGACGGTAAGAAGCTCGTGATCGTGGAGGGCGTGTACTCGATGGACGGCGATACGCCGCCTCTGGCCGAGATCGTGGCGGTCTGCCGCAAGCACGGTGCCCGGCTCATGATCGACGAGGCCCATTCCGCGTTCGTCTTCGGTGAGACCGGCAAGGGCGTAGCCGAGCATCAGGGGCTGGACGACGAGATCGACATCCATCTCGGCACGTTTTCCAAAAGCCTCGGTGGTCAGGGTGGTTACATCGCGGGCTCCGAGCAGCTGATCAACTATCTGCGCGGCTTCTCCCGCTCCCGTTTCTTCTCGTGCGCTCTCTCCCCGGTCGTCGTCGCGGGACTCCGTAAGGCGCTCGAGATCGCCACCGACGAACCCGAGCTCCGCAAGAAGCTGTGGGACAACGTCGCCTACATGCAGAAGCTGCTCGGCGACGCTGGGGTCCCGATGGGCGATTCGACGTCGCAGGTGATTCCGATCATGGTTCGCGACGACGCCCGGATCTTTTCCATGGGTGAGGAGATCTTCAGAGAAGGAGTCTTCATCAACCCGGTGAAGTACCCTGCGGTCGGGAAGCACAAGTCGCGCTTCCGGATGTCGATTTCGGCGGCACACTCGAACGAAGAGCTCGAGGAAGGAGCCGACAAAATCATCACGGTCCTGCGACGGTACGGGATATGCCAGTAGTCAGCAGCCATCGGTTCCACACGGGCGCCAGCGCCTTCTTCGAGATGGCGACGTCCGATGCCCGCGCCCTGCTGCCCGAGCATCTCGAACCGATCGAAGTCACGCATCAACGCAGCGTGCTCTCCGTCACCGCGTTTCTGTTCGACGACAGCGTGGTCGGGCCGTACACGGAGCTCATGTTCTCCGTCATCGTCCCGCCGACGGTCGCCCAGTGGGGCAAGCACGCGAAGGCGGGCTTCTATCCGTTTCTCGCGGCAACGAGCTCGGCCGTAGCACGCCGCATCAAGGCCGAGCGGTTCCACTTTCCCTACCACGAGCAGTCGATCGACGCGCAGTTCATCGAGACCTCCGATCGCCTCCGGGTTCGCGTCTTCGGCGCCGGGGACCCGATTCTCGACCTCAGCGTCACGCTCGGCGCGTGGGAGACGACGACGCATCTGCTCCAGGGCTTCATGATGAACGGTGAGCAGCGGCTCCGGACGACGCTGCAGATCAGCGGCGACTATTCGGTTCACGAGGAGGAAGGGGGTGCGATGAAGCTATTCCCGCACCCGATCACCTCAGAGCTTCTCTCTCAAGAGGTCTCTCCGCAGCCGTTTCGGGAGCATTGGTTCAAGAACGGGACCGAAGTCTTCCATCAGCTGGAGACGATCTGAGGCTTCCGCACGCCTCCCTGGAGGAGACGACCAGGCCGAAGGATCTCGTCTTCACGCTCTTCGGCGAGTACTTGCTCGCCACGGACCGACCCGTCTGGGTCGGGAGCCTCATCGCCCTATTGGAGCCGTTCGGCCTGAGCGGCGGACGGGTGCGCACCACGCTGTCGCGCATGAGCAAGCGCGGGTGGCTGAGGGGCGAACGAATGGGGAGGCATGCCTATTATTCGCTGACTTCCAAGGGCCGCCGCCTGCTCGAAGAGGGTCAGGCGAAGATTTTCCACCCCACGTGGGACCACGACTGGGACGGGCAGTGGGTGCTCCTCGCGTATTCCATCCCTCAGGGGGCGCGAAGCCTGCGTGACCGCCTGAGGGACCGTCTCGCCTGGCTCGGGTTCGGCTCCATCGGCAACGGTCTCTGGATCAGCCCGCACGATGTGGGCGACGAAGTGGGAGCCCTCGCGGAGCACATGGATCTGGGCGATCGCCTCGTCTGGTTCCGCGCGACGCGCGCGGGTGGCGAGACGACCGGAGACCTGGTGGCAAGATGCTGGAACCTCGCGGCACTCGGTGCCTCGTACACCGCGTTCGTCGCACGGTGGGCAGCCGTCCGGGATCGGGCGCGCCTCGATCCGCGCGATCCCGCCTCGGCCTCCGAGCGCGCGTTCGTCGACCGATTCGCGCTGATTCACGAGTTCCGTCGATTCAGGCTCGAGGACCCATTCCTGCCCAGGACGTTGTTGCCGACTCCGTGGCCAGGCGACGCGGCGTCTTCGCTCTTTTTGGAGCTCCACGACGCGCTGGTCGGTCCGGCGGACGCGCACGTGGAGTCGGTCCTCGACGCCGCACCATGACGAGAACCCCGTAGCTCACGCCGCATCTTCCTCGTGGCGCGACCCCTTTCTAATCTTCGCCATGCATCGAACCCACAAGCACGCGGCGTTCGCGCTGCTCGTTGCCGTTCTGGCCGCTTCGTGCGTCCCGGACGCGAGTCGCCGAGAGCGCGCCGACGTCGACTTCCTGAGGATCGTCGTCGCGGAAGACGCTCGCCCCTCGGAGGGAGCCGATTTGGACTTCCTCGTGGCGAACACGGACCATCACCTCGCCTTTGTCCGGCACGCGGCCGTTCGCGCTTTGGGGCGCCTGGAGAATCCCGCGCTTCTCGACGACATTGCGCCGGCGCTCGACGACCCCGCTCCCCTGGTCCGACGCTCGGCGGCACACGCGGTCGCGCAGGCGGTCCATTCCTCTTCACACAGGGACGGGCGGGCGGCCGACCTGCTCCTGTCACGCACCGCTGTGGAGGCCGACGGCATCGTACGCGGGACCCTCGCCCGCTCGCTGGGCCGACTCGAGCTCAGCCCCGACAGACGCGGCGACGTCATGAACGTGCTCGTCGACATGAGTCGAGACGGAGTCGTCGCGGCGCCCGACGAAACGCTCATCGGCGTTGCACTCGGACTCGAGGCGATGGTCCGGCGGCAGCCCGACGAGGACATCCCCGAGCCCGTCGTTCGTCGATTGCGGGAGTTGGCCACGCACCCCACGGTCTTTGTCGACGACCCCCTGCCGGCGCTCATCCGCGGACTCGCCCTGAACGCGCTCGGGACCGTACGACGCCTCGATGGCCCGCTCTTCCTGGTGGCGCTCGCGGACGAGGCTCCCGGGAGCGGAGTGGTCGCCGCGCGCCATCTCGATCAGGCGCCGCAACTCCAGAGGCCCGAGATCCTGCGTAGGGTCATCGGGAACCGGCGGCTGCTCACCGTGATCGAGGGGTTCCTCACGCTGCAGCGATCGCCACGCACGGAGGAGCATTGCCGCTACCTCTTCGCCGGGGCGATGGAGCCGGTCCCCAACGGACCCCGCGTCATGCCCGGGGTCGCCGTTCCGGCCTTCGATGCCCTGTCCCGCCCGTGCCCCGACCTCGCACAGCAGCGCGACCTGCTCCTGTCCGGCGCATCGCGGTCGGCGGCGGACGAGCCATGGCAGGTGGCCGCTCATGCGCTCGTGTCGTTGGCCATGCTCTTCCCCGCCGACGCCGCCCCCCTCGTGCCGAGTTTCGCGCAGATCGCCAACCCGTTCGCGCGCGCGTACGCCGCGCGGGCCGCAACGCTGGTGGGTGATCGGGCCGTGCTCGAGTCGCTGGCGGGTGACCCGGAACCCAACGTCCGGACCGCCGCGATCCGTGGGCTGGCGGAGCTCGTCGGCCACGAAGTCGACGATCTGGCGCTCACGCAACTCGAGTCCCTGGACGACCCACAGCTCCTCATGACTGCGGCGGGCGTGCTGCGGGGCACGCCGCGGCCGGATCGGGCCTCCTCCGTGGCGCTCGACGCGTTCGAGCGCATCTCCGCGGCGGAGCGCGAAACGTGGCGGGATCCGCGCATGGCCTTGCTCGAGTTGATCGCGGCGGAGGGGGCCCCCGAACTCGCCCCCCGGCTCGTCCCGTATCTCGGAGACTACGACGCCGTCGTCGCCCAGCGGGCCGCGGAGATCCTGTCGATGTGGGGTGTCCGGAGCCCGAGAGCGGTGCCGCGTCCCCTCCCCAGGGCCGATCTGCCCTCGGTCGAGGAGCTGCGCGCAATGGCCGCCGCGGTCGTCCGGCTGCACATGGCCGATGCCGGCACGATCGATATCGAGCTCGAACCGTACGAGGCGACGACCAACGCCTATCGCTTCTATCGGCTGGTCGCCGACGGGTACTTCGACGGGCTCACGTTCCACCGCTGGTCGCCGAACTTCGTCATCCAGGGCGGAAGCCCGGGCGCAAACGAGTACCAAGGAGACGCGGCGTACACTCGTGACGAAGTGGGGCTGCAGCCCCACTGGCGTGGTACCGTCGGAATCTCGACACGCGGCCACGATACGGGAGACGGACAAATCTTCGTGAACCTACTGCACAACGTCCGCCTGGATCACACCTATACCGTCATCGGTCGCGTGGTGGACGGAATGGACGTGGTGGACACCCTGCTCGAAGGAGCGGTCATCGAACGGGCGGAGCTCGTGTCGGACACGTCGGTTGCAGGGATGTAACGGCGGGGTCTATTCTGGCGCGTCGGTCACCCCGCGGAACTTCCGGAAACGAACCTAAGGAACGGCATGCAGCTCTATACGAAGATTCTCATCGGCCTCATCGCCGGCGCGGTCGTGGGAGCGGTCGCCAACCTCGGCGGCTTGGTTTGGCTCCAGAATCTGCTCGGTGGTGTCGAGATCCTCGGGACTGCATTCATCAACCTGATCACGATGATCGTGATCCCGCTCGTCGTAGCGAGTCTTCTCGTGGGCACGGCGTCGCTGGGTGATCTCAGCAAGCTCGGCAGAATCGGCGGCAAGACGCTCGCGTATTACATGATCACGACCGCGATCGCGGTCACGATCGGGCTCACACTCGCCAACGTCATCGAGCCCGGCTCGGGTGTCGCACCGGAAACCACCGCCGAGCTGACGGAGCGATACGGAGGCGACGCGGCGAGTCGCGTGAACATCGCGGAGCAGGCGCCGAGTTGGCAGGAGACGCTGCTGCGTGTCATCCCGCGAAATCCCGTTCGCGCCGCCGCCGACATGGACCTGCTCCCCTTGATCTTCTTCACCATCTGCTTCGGGGCGGCGCTGACCGTCATCGCACCGAAGCGCCGAGACGCGGTCCTCGAGTTCTTTCACGGCATCAACGAAGCCTCCATGACCTTGATCAACTGGATCATGGAGCTCGCCCCCTACGCCGTGTTCGTGCTCATCGGGTCCGTCGTGGCCAACTTCGGCTTCGACCTGCTCCAGAGTCTGCTCGTTTACACGCTGGTCGTGGTCGCGGGGCTCATGATCCACGCGTTCGGTACGTACGCGATCATCCTTCGATTCTTCGCGCGCCTGAACCCGGCGAAGTTCTACCCGACCGTCGCGGCGGCTCCACTGCTCGCGTTCTCGACCTCATCGTCGAATGCCACGCTCCCCCTCACGATCGAGACCGCCGAGGAAAAAGTCGGCATCTCAAACGAGGTGGCGAGCTTCGTGCTCCCGCTCGGCGCTACGATCAACATGGACGGGACGGCCCTGTATCAAGCGGTCGCGGTCATGTTCATCGCGCAGATCTACGGCGTCGATCTGGCGTTGGCCGACCAGCTCGTCATCGTCCTGACGGCGACGCTCGCTTCGGTGGGCGCGGCGGGGGTGCCGTCCGCGGGCATCATCACGCTGATCATCGTCCTCAACTCCGTCGGCATGGGCCAGCACGTCCAGGCAGGGATCGCCCTGATCCTGGGTGTCGATCGGATCCTCGACATGATCCGGACCTCGGTGAACGTGACCGGCGACCTGACATGCGCGGCATTCATCGCGCGCACGGAAGGCGAGGATCTCGGGGGCGTGAAGGGGCTGGCGCGCTAAGGGCTTTCCCGCGAAACGAAGCTCCCCCAGATTGACTGATCTGAACCCCACCGCAGGAGGACGTATGGATCGCCGAGGTTTCGTAACCTCCGGTATGGCCGCCGGGCTTGCTGGTTTCACGGGTGCTGGAGGGGCCCTCGGGACGCTCATCGAGCGTACACCCGGCCTTCGTCAGGGGCGACGCGACGAGAACGGCAACATCCGTCTGAGCTCGAACGAGAATCCTCTGGGCGTTTCGCCGGCCGCGCGCGACGCGATCATCGAGGCGATCGTCGAGTCGAACCGCTACGGCGGGCGGCGGGCCGAGGTCATCGAGGCGCTTTCGAACTACCTCGGTGTCAAGCCGGAGAACCTCACGCTCGGCTTCGGCTCCACGGAGATCCTGCAGATTTGCACGCAGGCGTTCCAGGGCCCCAACACGCCTCTGATCGCCGCGGTGCCGACCTTCGAAGACGTCATGGACTATCAGGACACCATGCCGTTCGAAGTGAAGACCATCCCGCTCACGCCCGACCTACAGCACGACATCGGCCGGATGCGCGAGGAGTCGAAGAAGCGGCCATCCGTGGTCTACTTCTGCAATCCGAACAACCCGACCGGCACGATCACGGCGTCGGCCGACATCGACGCATGGATCGCCGAGGCACCCGAGTCCACCATCTTCTTGATGGACGAAGCGTACCTCGAGTACGTGACCGACGATCGCTACTGGGACTCGCTCAAATGGATCGAGCAGAAGCCCAACGTGGTCGTGATCCGCACCTTCTCGAAGATCTTCGGGATGGCGGGCCTGAGGCTCGGATATGCCGTCACGCATCCGACGACGGCGACGCGTCTCGCGGAGCACGCGGTTCAGAACAGCCCCAACGTTCTGGCAGGCGCGGCCGCCGTGGCCTCGCTGAACGACCAGGGCATCGTCCAGCGCGCGATCGCAGTGAATACGGAGTCGAAGGCGATCGTGCACCAGACGCTCGATGAGCTCGGTCTCGAATACCTGCCGACGAACACGAACTTCATCATGCACCGCATCCAGGGCGACCTGGCCACGTACCGGAACCGCATGGCGGACGCCGGGCTGCTCGTCGGGCGCAACTTCCCGCCGATGCTCGATTACAACCGTCTCTCCTTCGGCCTGCCGAACGAGATGGACCAGTGGGCGGACACGATCAAGGGATTCCGGTCGAAGGGCTGGATCTGATCGACGGCCCGCGCTGAGCGCGGCCACGAAAAGCCCCTCCTCCGGTCCGCCGGAGGAGGGGCTTTTCGCGTCGTGGGCTCGGGGTACGCGGCTCTGACGTCCGGGGCCCTCGACGTAAAGCTTTATGCTGCAAACCATTAAACTTCAGACACTTAGCTTGCCCGTGGCCCCGCCGGCGGTATTTTGGCTGGCCCTGCCGTCACCGACGGTTTCCACGTCCTCCCGCCGTGAGGTGGCCAAGTGTCTCGATCCTCCCGATCCCGTTCGATCTTCGAGCCGGTGCTCCCGTTCTGCCTGGCCGTCCTCGTAAGCAGCTGTGGGGGCAGCACCCCCACGGATCCAGACCCCGATCCGGATCCTGCGACCATCTCGATCTCGATCGATCCGAGTACCGGCACCGTAGAGCAGGGAGGCTCGCTCGTCGTGACGGGTACGGCGACGATCGGGGGGGCCTTCAGCGGGGGCGTCACGTTCGCGGTGACCGGGCTTCCAGCCGGAGTCACGATCTCGGTGGGGACCATTACCACGAGCGGAAGCACGGCGACGGCGCCGATCACGGTCACCGTCGGCGCCTCGGTCGCCGCCGGTACGTATAGTGGCACGATCACGGCTTCCGGGTCCGGCGTGTCCGATTCCGTCGCATACTCCCTCACGGTGACGGAGGCACCGGGCTTCTCGCTCGGAACCGTTGAGAACATCAGCATCCAGCAGGGAACCTCGGGCTCGCGAGCCGTCGCGATCGAGCGCACGGGCGGCTTCGCCGAGAGCGTCACGATCACCGTCGAGGGAGCCCCCGCGGGCATGACGGTCACGCCCGATCCTGGCTCTACGGCCGGGACATCGTCCACGCTCGGCATTTCGGTGGGCGGCGCGGTGGCGGTGAATACCTACACGCTCACCGTGCGCGGTGCCGCGACCGGCCTCCCGGACGCCACGACGACCTTCGACGTGACGGTGACGGCGTCGGTGCCACCGGACGGTACGAACTTCCGCCTCGACTTCTCGCTCTGCACGACCGACGAACGACCCACCTGGCTCGCGGTGAAAGACGGGATGGCGGGGAGCTGGACCGCCGTGACCGGCGTGGCCGACGTCTACGAGTTCACGATCACGCAGAGCACGCTCGGTGTTGCCGTCGTCTACGACGCTCCCGCGGAGACCGACCTCTCCGTCGACTATTTCGCCACGACCGAGGCCGTCGTTGTCGCTGCGGCGTTGTGCGCGGACGGCTCGGGCAAGGCCGTCACAGGAACGGTCACAGGCACCGTCGGTCCCACGAACCTGTCGCTTGGCGGTAGCTCCACGACGGCCTTCCTGGACGGGATCTTCGGAATCACGAACGTTCGAGATGGCCTGCAGGACTTCGTCGGTTACTCCACGAACCTCGGCGCAGGATCCGACCGGATGTTCATCCTCCGGGACCAGGACATCGCCGACGGCGGCGACATCGGAACGATCGACTTCACCGCGGACGGATTCGATCCGGCCACCGCCACGATCACCGTAGGCGGTTTGGTGGGCGGTGAGGACGGGGCTATCGGCACCAACTACGCGACGTCCTCCGCGGGCTCCTTCTGTGCGGTCGCCCCTCTGAAGGGTGACCTGCTCTCGGGGTCATCGTTCACCGCGAGCAGCGCACCCGCGTCTCAGCAGGCAGCCGGAGAGTACCACGTCGCCAACATCTCGACCGTGTTGGGTAACGCGGTCAAGACCGTCCAGGAGGCATTCGAGGCGCTGACCGCGCGGACGGTCGACCTACCCGCGGACATGCCGGCGCCCACGCTGACCGACGTTACGGGTAGCGCCAACTACCTGCGGCTCCAGGCAGACTTCACACTGCCCGCCGAGTTGGACAGCAATGTGTTGTTCGATTATGCGGTCGGCTCGTACAACATGACGGTGTTCGCGACCGCGGCCGTGATGAGTGGCTCCGTTTCGCTCACCATGCCCGACTTCTCGGGGCTCGCGGGCTGGGACGACGCGTGGGGTATCCCTCTCGGGACAACCGGGATCGAATACGTCGTGTCGGGTCGGGGTGGCACGGGCCTTGAGAGTGAGACCGCCGGATTGTGCACCGACGGAGGCCGTGTCGCGTCGTCGACGCTCACCGGATCCTACAACTGACCGCTTAGTGAAGAGGGTGGGGCCGTTCGCTCGAACGGCTCCACCCTTTCGTCCTGTCTCCCAGAGGTGCCGGGCCCGCCGCGCCCCCCGAAGGCTCTACGCCGGGTGGGACATCTTCGCCCACAGCTCCTCGAGCTGAGACGAGACCTCGCTCATCGCTTGGTCGGCGATCTTGTCGAGCCGCTGCGTGATCGCCGGCCCCATGAGCCGCGCGAGAAATCGCGCCGGATAGTCGAGGTCCCAGTCGAGATACTCCTCGGGTCCCTTGTCGAGATTCTCGATGACGCGGATGACGAGGTAGGAGTCGTCCAGTAACCCGGGCAGACCCTGCGTCATCTCAGGGATGAGGTCCATCGGCTGCAGGAAGTAGCGTTCCGCGTGGTCCAGGAGCGGAGTGACGACGGAAATCAGCCCTCGTTCGCGGCCTGCTTGCCGGGCCCGGGCGAGGAAGATCGGGATGGACTCGATGATCTCGACCGCGACGGAGGCCGCTTCCCGTACCTCGAACTCCTCGGCCTCCGGAAGCGCCTTGGCGACGAAGCGCTCCAGCGCGTCGACTCCTCCGCGCGCCTTCGCGCTGTCGATGATCGCGACGATGTCCGGGATGCTCCCCCCGGCACTCGCGATGACGTCGTCACGCTCCGGTATCGACTCCACCCTCAGCGACCGGCAGCCGAATACACGACTTCGCCGCCAACGATCGTGTACACCACTTCGGTGTCGGGGATGGCCGACTCGTCGATGGTGAGGATGTCCTGCGAGAGCACCGTCACGTCGGCAAGCTTCCCGACGGCGAGCGAGCCCTTGATGTCCTCCTCGAAGGCGCCATACGCGCCGTTGATCGTGTAGCTGCGCAGCGCCTCCATTCGGTCCAGCGCCTGCTCGGGTGTGAACTTCTGGCCCGTGGCCATCATCCTGGACACGGTCGCGTAGTAGCTGGGGATGGGATCGACGTCCTCGACGGGCGCATCGGTACCGTTCACGATGACGGCGCCACTGTCGACGAGCTTCCGCCACGCGTACGCTCCTTGGCGCGTGCGCTCTTCGCCCAATTTCGGTTCGACCCAAGGACCGTCGGACGTCGCGTGAACACCCTGCATCGAAGCGATCACCCCGAGCTCGGCAAAGCGCGGGATGTCGTCCGGGTGAAGGTGCTGCGCGTGCTCGATGCGCCAGCGAAGGTCCCCTTCCCCGGCCTCACGGTACGCGGCCTCGAAGATGTCGAGGGTCTCTCGGTTCCCGCGATCGCCGATGGCGTGGACGTTGTACTGATAGTCGTTCTCCATCGCGAGCTGCGCGGTCCTGCGCACCACGTCGAGCGGCGCCGTGTTGAGACCCGAGCTGGAGGGTAGGTCGTCGTACGGCTCCAGCAGCCAGGCTCCGTGTGACCCGAGCGCCCCGTCGATCGACACCTTGATGGCGCGCACGGTGAGCCTGTCGTCGCCGTATCCGACGACGCGAGCGCCGGCGAGGTTCTCGCGAAGAGAGGCCGTGTCCGCGCGGATCATCGAGTAGATGCGGATCTTCAAGCTCCCTTCATCGACCATCTGCTTCCACACGTCCACGGTCGAGAACCCCGCGCCGGCGTCGTGGAAGCTGGTGATTCCCTTCGAGAACGCCTCCTCCTGCGCCAGAAGGGCAACACGGCGTGGATCGGGATCGGGGGAGCCGGCACGCGCCGGCCCGAGGAGACCCGAGGCGGTCTCGCGGAACGCCCCGATCGGGTTGCCGTCGGGATCGCGCACGATCTCGCCGCCGTCGGGATCGGGCGTCGCCGAGGTGATCCCGGACAGCGCCATCGCGTTGGCGTTGGCGAACGTCGCGTGGCCGCTGGCGTGCGTCAGGATCACCGGATTGTCGGGCGAGATCACGCTCAGTGACCCGTGGTGGGGCAGGCCTCCGTAGTGGCGCTCGGGTCGCTGCGCCCACTTCTCCTGATGCCAGCCTCGTCCGGTGATGAGCTCACCTGGCTCGGCCTCCCCCACGGCCACGGCGACCATGTCGACGATCTCCTCCCAGCTCTCCACGTCCATGAGGTCGAGCTGGAGCTGCGCCTGACCCACGCCCATGTAGTGCGCGTGGCCCTCGATGAAGCCCGGCATCGCGAAGCGCCCGTCCAGGTCGATGACCTCCGTATCGTCCCCGATGAGGCCCTCGACGTCGGCGTCGGAACCGAGCGCCACGATTCTCCCGTCCCGAGCGGCCAGCGCCTGCGCCTGAGGAAGCGACTCGTCCACCGTCACGATGTTGCCGTTGAGTAGAACGAGGTCGGCCGCGTCGGACGTGGGCCCTTCGGCGCACGCAGCCGATCCTGCGACGAGCGCGAACGAGACGGAGGTGAGGAAACGACGATTCATCCGGATGGAACTCCAGTCACTGCGGTGAAGCGCCCGGGATCACCGTGATCCGGGCATGAGCGGGGAAGGCGAACTTAGCACGCTCGCGCCACGCTGTCTTGCACACGGCACCAGTGGGCCACGTTCGAGTCCGGGGAGGGCTCTAGAGCGGGGCGCGCCGGAGCCGCAGGCTGTTCCCCACCACGCTGACCGAGCTGAACGCCATCGCCAACGCCGCCAATACGGGGTGCAGCGCCCGCAGCATCATCGGCAGGAACGTGAGCGAATAAAGCGCGCCCGCCGCGACGGGGATCAGCGCCGCGTTGTAGAAGAAGGCCCAGAAGAGGTTCTGCTCGATCGTCTTCATGGTTCGACGACTGAGCGCCAACGCTTCCGGGACGACACGGAGGTCGCCGCGCATGAGCACCACGTCGGCCGTCTCCATGGCGACGTCGGTTCCGGTTCCGATCGCGATCCCCACGTCGGCGATCGCCAGCGCCGGGGCGTCGTTGATTCCGTCGCCGACCATGGCGACCGCCCCGTCCACCTCCGCCTGGATGGCGCGGATCGCGTCCGCCTTCGCGCCCGGAAGAACCTCGGCCCGGATCTCATCGATGCCGACCTGACCCGCGATCGCGTGGGCGACGCGTTCGTTGTCGCCGGTGAGCATGACCACCCGGAGCCCTTCGGCCCGCAGCGCCGCCACCGCCTCCGCGGAGCCCTCCTTGACCGCGTCCGCGGCACCGACGATGCCCTGGACGACACCGTCGACGGCGACCCAGAGCGGTGTCTGCGCGCGGTCCTCGACCACTCGCGCTCGCTCGTTCCACGCCGGCTCCCAGCGATCGTCACCGAGCTCCGCGGCGAGCAACGCCCGCGTCCCGATCACGACGGCCCGACCGTCGACCTCGGCGCGGACACCGCGGCCCGGCACCGCCTCGAAGGCGGTCGGCTCGAGCAACGCGATACCGCGCGCCTCGGCCTCCCGCACGACCGCCTCCGCCAGCGGATGCTCGCTGCGCCGCTCCGCCGAAGCGGCCAGCCTCAGCAGCTCGGACTCCGGCAGATCGCCGAGCTCGATGCCGAGCACGGCCGGCTCCCCGCGCGTGATCGTGCCCGTCTTGTCGAGCACCACGACCCGGATGTCGCGCGCGCGCTCGAGCGCCTCGGAGCTGCGGAAGAGGACGCCTCGCCTCGCCGCGCGCCCGGTTCCGGCCATCACGGCGGTGGGCGTCGCAAGACCCAGCGCGCATGGGCACGCGATCACGAGCACCGCCACGAGCCGTAGCAAAGCCGCCGTGACGCCGGCGTCTACGACCAACCACCAGATCCCGAAGGTCAGGAGCGCGAGACCGATGACCACCGGCACGAAGACCGCCGCGACCCGATCGGCGAGCCGCTGGATCGGCGCCTTGCTCCCCTGTGCCTCGCGAACCATGCGCACGACCTGCGCGAGCGCGGTGTCCGACCCGACCCGCTCCGCGCGCATGCGGAACGCGCCGGTCCGGTTGACCGTGGCGCCGACCACGTCGTCGCCCGGAGCCTTTTCCACCGGCACGCTCTCTCCGGTCAGCATGCTCTCGTCGATGGTCGAACGACCGTCGAGGACGACGCCGTCGACCGGCACGCGGTCGCCGGGGCGCACGATCAGGACGTCCCCGACCTCGACCTCTTCGATCGGCACGACCTCTTCCCCACCGTCCGAGCCGACGCGTCGAGCCGTGGCGGGGCTCAGCTCCATGAGCTCGCGGATCGCCGAGCCCGTCTCGCCCTTGGCCTTCACCTCGAGGAGCTTGCCGAGCTTGATGAGCGTGATGATGAGCGCGGCGGTCTCGAAGTACACGTGCTCACCGGCCGCCGTGCTCCCCAAGGTGAGGGCCGTCGCCGTCACCACCGAATACAGGTAGGCGACGGTCGAGCCGAGCGCCACGAGCACGTCCATGTTGGCGGCGCCGTTGCGAAGCGCCTTCCACGAACCGACGTAGTAGTCCCACCCCACGTAGAACTGGACCGGGGTCGCGAGCGCGAACATGAGCCAGTTCACCCAGGGCGCGTGCGCCCACGCGCCCAGCAAGCCGAAGTCGCGGGACATGCTGAGCACGAAGAGCGGCCCGGCGAGCGCAGCGCCCGTCCAGAACTTGCGCGCCTGGTCGGCGATCTCGGCGGCCCGGGCCATGGCCTCCGCGTCTTCGAGCTCTCCCTCGTCCGCGAGCACGACGCCGTAGCCCGCCCGCTCGACCGCGGCCGCCATGTCCTCGAGCGTGACGAGCGCCGGGTCGAAGCGCACCGAGGCGCGCTCGGAGGCGTAGTTCACCCCGACCTCCTCGACGCCCGGCTGCTTCCGGAGCGTGCGCTCGACCGTCGCGACGCAGTTCGCGCACGTCATCCCGGTGATGGGAAGAAGAACCTCGCGCGTCCCGTCGGAAGGCACGCTGTGTGCGCTGGATGGCTCGGTCGCGGTCGCGGTCGGGCGCTCGGCAGAGCGCCCGGTGGTCGTGTCGGGGGTAGCCACGCGGCGGCCGAGGCGCCTAGGCCTCGGGGGGATAGTTGATCTCTTCGAGATGCCGCTCGATCACGACCCAGTCGGTCGTGTCGGGGTCCCACGAGATGGTCACCTTGCGACTCACCTGCTCGGCGGACACCGAGGCAACACCGTCCAGCTCGCCGACCTCACGCTCGATCGTCGCGACGCAGTGCCCGCAGCTGATGCCGGGAACGTTCACGGTCTTCGTCATCATGTCGATTCCTCTCTGGGTGCCTGTGAACTTCAGATCTTTCCGGACGCCTCGAACACCTGGACCAGCTCGTCGAGCACCTGCTCGCGCGCCGACGCATCGGGCCCGCGCATCGCGTCCGTGACGCACGTGTGGAGATGATCGTCGAGCACGAGCCCGCTCACCTTCTTCAGGGCACGCTGGATGGCGACGATCTGGTTGACGACGTCGATGCAGTACGCACCCTCGTCGACCATCCTCTGGACGCCGCGCACGTGTCCCTCGACGCTCTTGAGGCGCCGTAGCACGTCGTCTTTTCTCGCGTGGGGCACGTTCAGACCTCTCGGTTCGAGTCCCACCCCCCCTGGGGGGGGCCAGTCCATGGGAGAAATATCCCGACTTCGGGGTTTATCGTCAATGCCGCGTGGCCCGATCGAGGGCACGCAGTCCACAACCGACCCACCCCGAGTCCTCACGATGTCGCTCAAGTCGTCGATCAAGACCGTGCTCACCCTCGGCAAGGGAATCGCCGGCGGGATGCCCGAAGCCGCCGAAGACGCCGACCCGATCGAGCTGTTCCACGCATGGTACGGCGCGGCCGAGGAGTCGGGCATCGTTCACCCCGAGGCGATGGCGCTCGCCACGGCGACCCCCGAAGGGCGGCCCTCGGTGCGCATGGTCCTTCTCAAAGAGCTCGACGAGCGCGGGTTCGTCTTCTTCACCAATTACGAGAGCCGGAAGGCAGAAGAGCTCGACGCCAACGCGCATGCCGCGCTCTGCTTCCATTGGGGGGTGCATGCGCGGCAGGTTCGGGTGACGGGCTCGGTGGCTCGGACCTCGGACGAGGAGAGCTTCGAATACTTCCGCACCCGCGCCCGAGGGAGCCGGATCGGCGCCTGGGCATCGGAGCAGAGCCGCCCCCTCGACGCGCGAGCCACGCTCGAGGCTCGGGTGCGCGAGATGAAGGAGCGCTTCGGCGGCGACGAGATCCCGTTGCCTCCGTATTGGGGCGGCTACCGCCTCGTGCCCGACACGATCGAGTTCTGGCAGGGCCGCGCCGACCGGCTTCACGACCGGCTCGTCTTCACGCGCGCCTCCGGCGGATGGAGCGCGCAGCGGCTCTACCCCTGACGCACCGAGCGCGCCCCGGCCCGTCGGCCGAGGACGCGAGACCCTCTCCGATCAGGACTTCGACTTCCACAGGGCGGGGCTTGTGGTCCAGACGCACGGCGCGTCCTTTGTCCCGATCGTCACTCCGGCTGGAGGTGGGATTTGGGGGCGCACCGCTACTTCTCCGACGAGACGTTTCGCTTCTTTCGCGACCTGAAGGAGAACAACGACCGCGAGTGGTTCGCGGAGAACAAGCACCGCTACGAGAGCCACGTGAAGGCTCCCGCGCTGCACCTCATCGAAGACTTCGGCTCCGAGCTCCAACACATCAGCCCTCACTTCAAGGCGACGCCCCGCTCGCTCTTTCGGATCTACCGGGACACGCGCTTCTCGAAGGACAAGACGCCGTACAAGACCGCCGCGGGCGTGCACTTTCGGCACGACCGAGCGAAGGACGCGCACGCGCCCGGCTTCTACTTCCACGTCGCACCCCGTGAGGTCTTCCTCGGCATCGGGATCTGGCACCCGCCCGGCGACGCGCTCAAGGCCATTCGCGCGCACATCGTCGAGCACCCCGAGGAATGGAAGCGGGTCTCGCGAGCCAAGCGCTTCACCAACGAGTTCTCGCTCGAGGGCGAGAGCCTCAAGCGGGCGCCCCGCGACTTCGACGCCGAGCACCCGCACGTCGAAGACCTCAAGCGAAAGGACTTCATCGGGGTGCGCAACGTGAAGCAGGACTTCGCCACACAGGCCGACCTCCCCAAGGCGCTCGCGAAGAGCTACAAGTCCGGATCGGACTTCATGGCCTTCCTCTGCGACGCCCTGGGCGTGCCGTTTTGACGCTCGGCGTCCAGGCCGCGCTCGCGCTCTTCCCCATCGCGCTCGGGGGCGTGCTCCTCATCGGCTTTCGCATCGCCGCCAAGCACGCCATGCCCGCCGCGTACGTCGCGGCGGTCGCCGTGGCCTACAGCGCATGGGGCATGACGCCCTCGCGCATCGGCGCCGCGTCGGTCCAGGGTCTTTTCCTGACCTTCGACCTGCTCTTCATCATCTTCGGCGCAATCCTGCTGCTCCACACGCTCGAACGATCGGGCGGGGTCGCGGCGATCCGCCGGTCGTTCAGCGGCGTGAGCGACGACCGCCGCGTGCAGGTCGTGATCGTCGCGTGGCTCTTCGGATCGTTCATCGAGGGCGCTGCGGGCTTCGGGACCCCCGCCGCGGTCGCCGCGCCGCTCCTCGTCGCGCTCGGCTTTCCCGCCGCCGCCGCCGTCATGCTCGGCATGATGATCCAGAGCACCGCGGTCACCTTCGGCGCGGTCGGCACGCCCGTGCTCGTCGGGGTGCAAGGCGGGCTCGGGGGCGATGCCTTTGCGGCCGCGCTCGCGACGGCGGACATGAGCATGATGGACTACCTGCGCGCCGTGACCGCGAAGGTCGTGCTGCTCCACGCGGTCGCCGGCATCCTCATGCCGACGTGGATGATCGTCATGCTGACGCGCTTCTTCGGCGCCAACCGCTCATGGACCGAAGGGCTCTCCGTGCTTCCGTTCACACTGCTGGGCGGCTTCGCGTTCGTGGTGCCGTACGTGCTCTTCGGCACCTTCCTCGGGCCCGAGTTCCCCTCCCTGCTGGGTGCACCCGTCGGCCTCGCGATCGTGGTCATGATCGCGCGCAAGGGATGGCTGCTGCCCGCCGACCGGTGGGATTTCCCCGCGCGCGCCGACTGGGAACCCGAGTGGATCAGCGGACTCGAGGACGAGCTCGCCGACGTTCCGGAAGGACGCGGTGTCTCGGCGGCATCCGCGTGGGCGCCGTACGGCCTCCTCGGAGTGCTTCTCGTGCTCACGCGCCTCCCCTCCCTGCCGCTCGGCGCCTGGCTGCGCGCGCCCGCGATCTCGTGGGCGGACATCTTCGGATCGGGCATCGTCGCGACCACGACGCCGCTCTATCTGCCGGGCTTCGTGCTCGTCGTCGTCGTGTTCTTCACGGCGTGGCTCCATCGCATGGACGGCTCGGAGCTACGGGCGGCGTTCCGATCCTCGACGTCGGTGCTCATGGGCGCCGGGATCGTGCTCGTCTTCACCGTTCCCATGGTCCGGGTCTACATCAACTCGGACGTGAACGCCGCGGGCTTTCTGTCGATGCCCCTGGCCATGGCCGAGTGGGTCGCGGGCAACGTCGGGGCCGTGTGGCCGTTCTTCGCGCCCATGACGGGGGCGCTCGGCGCGTTCATCGCCGGCTCCAACACCGTCAGCAACCTCATGTTCTCCGCGTTCCAATACGGCGTCGCCGAGCGACTCGCCATGTCGACCGTCATGATCGTCGCGCTCCAGGCGGTCGGTGCCGCGGCCGGCAACATGGTCGCGATCCACAACGTGGTCGCCGCGTCCGCCACCGTGGGGCTGCTCGGCAAGGAGGGCGCGACGCTGCGAAAGACCATCCTGCCGACGATCTACTACCTGCTTGTCATCGGGACCTTGGGGCTGATCGCGGTGCACCTGCTCGGCGTGACGGATCCGCTGATGGGGGTGGGGGCGGCTCCGTAGGGGATCGCCGCGCGGGCGGGCTCCCTGGAGTCGACGGCTCGCGATCAGGGCAGCAAGACCGCGGTGTAGGGGACCAGTCCCAGGTCGGCGGTGTCCATCGTCCCGGAATGGGTCTCGCGGCGGAAGTTCGGGAAGGTCACATCGTCCCGCTCGAGGCGGTACGTGCCGTCCCCATTGTCGATGAAGGTGCTGAAGAACGCATCGGGCGTGAAACCGGGGTTCCACGCCTCTCCGGGCGTGAAGTATCTCCGGACGTACGCCTCGATGAAAGCACCCGTGGATGCCTGGAAGTTGAGCCCGATCGTCGCGCTGTTGTTGATTCGGTATCGCTCGACGACCGGAACGAGCCCATCGTACGCCGCGACCACGGTCGGATACGCCGAGCACAGGTAGGGTGTCACGTTCGGGTCGGTTACTGGGCTGCACGTGAACCCGATATTCGTCGGAGATTCGGACGCCGCGTAGGCGATGTCCCGAATATCGAAGTACAGGCGGAGCACCACCGTCGCTTCGGTGTCGGCGTCGACGATGAGTGGCGGCTCGATCGGGAAGCCGCTCCCGCACCCATGAATCGGTAGGGCCAGAGGCTCCGCCGGGCCCGTGTCGTCGAGGCCAAGGCCGGTCCGCGAGTAGTAGGTCGTACCGTCGAATCGGGCTTCCGCCGTCACGAGAGCATCCCACTCCTCCTGGGCGGACCTAGCGCAGTAGCCCACTGCAACCTGGTCGTAGGTGCCCGGCGAGACCGTCACCTCCGACGTGGCGATCAGGTTCTCCAGCTCGGGCCCGTTCAGCTCGACGAGGCAGTCCTCGCCCGGACCCGTGATGCAGGAGTACAGCTCGCCCCCGCCCTCGCCGGGTCCCCGGAGCTCCACGCTCGTGATCGGAATCCGGAGCGAGGACACAGTGACGTCGCTGGTGACCCCGGCGGGAGGGGGCGAGAGGGCGGCGGCAGACGGTGCAGATCCCACCGGCGCGGTCGCGGACTCGCCCGGCAGCCGGACCAGCTCGACGCGCACCCCGGTGTTCGAGTCCGGACCGAAGATCCCGCACCCGGGCAGCACTAAGCCCGCGGCAACGACGGTCACGAGGCGGAAGGAGATTCTGCGCTCGCTCATGACATCCTCCTCCGAAGACCTACGACGGATCCGCTCCACGGCCTCATGCTGCGCCCCGGGGGAGCCAGCGGCAAGACCCGGGCATTGGCCACGTTCCACGAGAGAACCGCTACGCATGCCTCCTTCGGTTGCGGGGGACCTGGACGCGGCGGACATGAACTCCACGTTGACGCGGTGTAACCACCTCAATGCATCCTGACGTAAGGGCGTACAACGCCTCACAGGAGTCGGAGGCGGCCGCGCTGTGCAACGCGCTTGCGGCGGAGATCGACCTGGGGCTACCGCTGGCCGAGAACAAGATCTGGCATCGACATCCGGTGTGGTTCTTGGATGGCAATCCGATCGTCGGCTATAGCAGGCTGAAGAACTGTGTCCGGCTGCTCTTCTGGAGCGGCCAGTCGTTCGAAGAGCCCGGGTTGACTCCGGAGGGCAAGTTCAAGGCAGCCGAGGCGCGCTACACGAAGCGAGAGGAGGTCGACGTGGAGCAGCTTCGGCGATGGCTCAGGCAGGCCGAATCGATCCAGTGGGACTACAAGAACATCGTGAAGCGAAAGGGGCGGCTCGAGCGGCTGAAGTAGACCTGATGATGATACGCGGTTGTACGCCGCGCCGCCGTACGCCGCTCCGGGCGTACGTCGGGCGCGCCATGTCCGGTTACGCCTGATTCACTCGCTCGCTACGACACCAAGGCCCGAGCCCAGCCGAACCCTTACGGTTTCCCTCCCCGTACTGTCGCATGTCAACTCGACCAAGAAGGCCATAGATGATCTCTCACCTCGACAGCGCCGGCCGCTGTTCTTGCACCATGCTCATGGCCGCGTTGATCGTCGCGGCCCTCCGCCCCGGACCCGCCGGGGCCCAGAGTTGCCCGTCCGCGCTGGAGGGCGCGTGGACCGGGACGCTTCCTGCCACCGAGGTGCTGCGGCTGGAGATCGACCTCCGCGAGCGGCCCGCCGGGGCAGTTGAAGCGGTTCTGCGGTCGGCGACGGAGAGCGAAACCGTCCCGGTCTGGACCGACGGGACCCGGTGGCGATTCCAGGCCGGTCTTCGCCCCCTGGCGTTCGAGGGCATGCCATCGGCGGACTCCGCCGTCGTCGATGGATTCCTCTACCACGGATCGGCGCTGATCCGCAGCCAGCTCCGAGCCGTGCCGGGCGCCTCGGTTCGAACGTGGTCCGGTACGTGGAGCGCGCTCGGCGTCACCGCAGATGCCCCACGATTGGATCTCTACGTCGGCGATGACGACGCGGGTGGCCTGGGCGGCTACTTCTTCTTTCGCGACGACCGTCTGCCGAGCCTGTTCGGAGAAGGGATGGCCTGTGCCGCCGACACGGTCACGATGTACGAGCGCGTGCTTGGTCTGCGGCTCACCGGCCGACTCGACAACGATCCCGACGTCTTGGCGCTGACCGTCACCGGGCCGGGTGGGTCGGCTCCGATCACCTTCCGACGCATGCGACAGGAGGAGGTGCCGGGGAGCCCGGACGCACCGCTCGCACCGCCCCGCGCTGGGGGGCAACCAGTGTACGACGGCGACGCACCCCCTCCAACGGACGACGGCTGGCCAACCGCAGCCCCTGCCGAGCTGGGTCTCGACGCCGCAATTCTGCGCGCAATGGTCGACGCCATTGCCGCGGGGGACTTTCCGCGCACCCACAGCGTGCTCGTCGCGCGCGGCGGAGCGCTGACCGTCGAGGAGTACTTCCACGGGTACGATCGCGACAGCTGGCACGACCTGCGATCCGCGTCCAAGACCGTCACGTCGACCCTGATCGGACTCGCCATTGGGGACGGGTTCATTCCCGATGCCACGGCACGAGCGCTCACGTTCTTTCCCCGATACCACCGGTACGCGGCGTGGGACCCGCGAAAGGCCGACATCACGATCCGGCATCTTCTCACCATGAGCTCCGGATTGGACGCCAACGACGCGGACCCACGCTCGGTGGCGTCCGAGGCCGCCTACCAATCGCAGCGTGCTCAGCCGGACTGGACCAGACTGGCCCTGGACGCGCCCATGATCGCGGACCCCGGCACACGGCTCATCTACGGCGGCGCCAATCCCTTGATCCTCGGCGGTATCCTCGCCGCCACCGTGGACGAGCCCGTGGAGTGGTTCGCACACCGCACGCTGTTTGGTCCGCTCGGAATCGAGCGCTATCGCTTCGTCGTCGACCCAACCGGCGTGCCGTACATGGGAGGGGGGTTACATCTCCGACCGCGCGACTTTCTCAAGTACGGACAGCTCTACCTGAACGGAGGTGTCTGGAACGGCCACAGGATCCTGTCGGAGCGGTGGATTTCGGAGTCGTGGGATACGTACGGCCGCCTCGAGCCGATCGACCGGAATGGCCAGCAATACGGGTATCTCTGGTGGCACCATCAGTACGAGATCGACGGACGCACGATCGAGACCGTCGAGGCGCGCGGAAACGGGGGTCAGTACCTCTTCGTGGTGCCGACGCTCGACTTCGTCGCGGTGATCACGGCCGGCAACTACCGCGGGGGTCTGCGCATGACACGACAACCGGAGGAGATCCTGCGGCGCTACCTGCTGCCGGCGGCGCTCGCGGTGCAGCGCTGAGCGCGAAGGGATGCGCCAGATGTTCGAACCGACCGTAGGAGGTGGCTCCGCCGGTTGCACCCTCCACCCCGCATGGCAATTAGGCCTCCGGCTCCAAGCCTCGCGGCGCTCCGTCCCAACCGGCCTACACGGGTAGGTGAGTCTTTACGGGACGCCTGGGAGCGGAGGTGCGAAAGACGATCCTGCCGACCTTCTGACGCTTGCTCGTCATCGGAACTCCGGGGCGGATCGCGGTGCACCTGCTCGGCGGACGGATCAGACGTGGCGTGGCGGCAAACCATGGCGTCGCGTCGGGGCATGGCGGCGCCCGGGCCCCAGGCCCTTCATGCCCCATGCCCAAGGAGCCCATAGCCGCGGTCCGCGTCCTCGGTGCCGAGGACCGAATCGAAATCGAGTTGCTGCCCGGATTCGGGCGGCAGGAGCTCGACCTCGTGCGCTCCCTTCCCGGCCGGGCCTGGGACGGGAGCCGAAGGGTGTGGATCGCTCCGCGAGCGGAGAGAGCGCTCGCGTCGTTGATCGAAGCATTCGGGCCAGAGGGGGTGGTCGTGCGCGGCCCGGGTCGGAGCCACCCTGACGGCGATACCCCGGTCGCCCTTCTCGATCAGGCGAAGCGGGCGATGACGTTACGCGGATACAGCCCGAGGACCCGGAAGGTCTACCTCGGGCACATCCGCCGGTACCTCGAGTGGCGCGCACGCGGAGGGTCGCAGACTCCCGACGAATCCGCGGAGCGGGCCACGGCCTACATCCTGGAGCTTATGGGGCGCGGGGTCTCACGGAGCTACCACAGCCAAGTGGTCAGTGCCCTCCGGTTCTTCCTCGAGTCCGTACTGGGCCAACCTGCCATGGCCCAGGACATCCCGCGTCCGCGTAAAGAGAGCCGGCTACCGACCGTCCTCAGCCAGGCGGAGGTGGCCGCCCTCCTCGCCTCCGCCCGGAACCTGAAGCACCGGGCCCTACTCGTGCTACTCTACTCGGCCGGGCTCCGAGTGGGCGAAGTCGTCCGACTTCGCCCCACGGACCTCGACGAGGACCGCGGTCTCGTCAGGGTCCGAAGTGGCAAGGGGAACAAGGATCGGTACACGCTACTCGCGCAGGGGGCGAAGGGCGCGGTTCGCGCGTACCGAGCGGCGTACCCTGCCAAAGCGTGGCTCTTCCCCGGCGAGCGCCCCGATCGTCACCTCACCACCCGCTCCGTCCAACGAATCGTGAAGCGGGCGGCCGCGCTCGCGGGCATCCAAAAGAACGTGACCGCGCACATGCTCCGGCACAGCTTCGCCACGCACCTCCTCGAGGGTGGCACCAACCTCCGGATCATCCAAGAGCTCCTCGGGCACCAGAGCCCACGGACCACGCAGATCTACACGCACGTCAGCCGATCCACGCTCGAAAGCGTGCGTAGCCCGCTCGACAACCTGCCTCCCCCACGGGAGCGGGAGTAGTTTGCGCGGTACGGAATCCGATTGAAGGTTGGAAGCGCGATCGGCGGATGGCGCGACGCCGGCGGGCACGACGGACACCAACGTCGGGAATCCCCGGAGGCATGAGGCGCTATCGACACTGATCGTCGGCAAGAAACACGTTAGACGGCAAGCTGGGGACTTGGTGACGTACACGCGGTGATTGGTCGATCGAAGTCTTTGGAGGGACGTATGGGCACTTGGTGGCGAAGGGTGAGGGGCGTGCTAGGAATCGGGACGTT
>Ga0224512_10000631_pt1 | contig 36565 bp, 32 predicted proteins | sample SF_May12_sed_USG_4_FD_169103 | JGI IMG/M metagenome (GOLD analysis project Ga0224512, IMG submission 169103) | Sediment microbial communities from San Francisco Bay, California, United States - SF_May12_sed_USGS_13 | ecosystem: Environmental > Aquatic > Marine > Sediment | place: USA... | reverse complement strand
CCGCCGGACAGGCTCCGCGCGACGTCGCCACGCCTGTCCCACAAACGAAGTTCGCGCAGGTATTTCTCGGTTCGTTCACGCGCGAGCTTGCGACCAAGCCCGTAATAACCCGCCTGGTTCAGAACGACATTTTGCACGGTTTCCCACAGGTTCATGTTGATTTCCTGCGGAACAAGCCCGATACACGTCTTCGCGGCTTCAAGCGCATTATCAATATTGTGGCCGAATATCTCGACTTCGCCGCTGGTCTTGTTAACGAGCGAACTAACGATGCCAATAGCCGTGGTTTTGCCGGCACCGTTTGGGCCAAGCAACGCGTAAAAATCGCCTTCTTCAACCGAAAAGTTAATGCCCTTGAGCGCCACGTTGCCATTGGCGTAGGTTTTTTTCAGGTTCTTTATTGACAGCGCTTTCATGAGGGCGGCTATTGTACCCACCCTGCTCGCGCGGCGTCACGAAAGCTGTTTGTCAGGATCGACCTGGTTTCTCGGCGACGCGAAATGCAGGGGGTTGGATCTTGCATGCCGCGGCTCGAACATCGCGATACTGCGCTGCGCGATCGATTGTCAACATCGACTGCAGTGCTGACAAGTGTGCTGCTGCTCGAATTCCCGGCTCCGAGCTCAGACCAGGCCCCAACAACTTGCGCCAAAACTCGAAGTTGTCTGAGAGCCGCGGACGCAGCAAGTCCGTTCGATCTGCCGTGCGTTTTAGCAGGCGAAGCAACGTGCAATTGGCCAGGCGGTCGCACCACTTTATAGTCGCACCCGATATGAGTCGCACCGCATATGGATTGTGCTGCGCCAGCTGCCACAAGAAGCCGAGCGCCGCCGCAGCGAGGTGTCTGTCGCGACCGTCGCTTGAAGCCAGCGCAAAAAGGTCCCCGTTTGGATCGTCTGCAAACAGCGCACTCCAGTAGCCATCATCTTGTTCGCGCAGCGACAGGAGCAGGAATGGCGCTTCGGAAAGTCGTCGCGCTTGCAGATCGGTCAGTCCCTCAACCATCGGGCGCAACTTCGGCGAGAAAGCCTGCCGAAGTCCAATTGCCTCAGACGGTGTTCGCAAACTGTTGAGGAACGCCTGGTTCAGGGATTGAACGTTATTAAATTCCGCTTTTTGCGGCCCGGAAAAGTCCATATCAGTCTCCTTTTGCTGCAATTCTCGCGAGATTCACGAGTTACTGTATTTATTATTGATCGACCATGTATGGATCATATATGCTTTTATATCACTATATATGGTCTATAACTATCATAAAGGGATGAAAATGCGACTGACGGATGACCGCTATGCTGCTGAACGCAGCCAGTTCGAACTAGCTCTTCGAATGATCGGGCATGAGGCCCGCACGAGGACAATTCGCGAATGCACTGGATTATCGGACGATCGGATCCGCAAGGTTTATTCGACGTATTTTCTCAACGCCGGTGCCTCGAACGTACGACGACGGCGTGGCAAATCACCACGACAGGTAAGCAGGTTCGTCAAGAATCCAGAGAACCAGCTGCAGGCAACAACTCTCGTGGCCCTGTATTGCAGTGGCTTGCTGCTACAAATTGACAGCAACAATGCGGTAACCCCGTGCTGGCCGAGGCCGGACATTGAATTTGGTCATCGTGTCTGCCGCGCTTTCGAGACTTACCTGTTGCTGCATGAAGATGCTCAGCTGAGTTTTGAATGGGCGTGGAGCCTGCTGAAGAACATCTCCTACAATGACGAGCTTTACCTCGCGGTTTGTGCGAGCTGCGAGACGCGCTATGTCCAGGATGCTTACGCCCTGGATCACAGGTCCTGCCCATCCTGCGAGATCGAAGCGAATCGGCTTCGCCGCCCGAGCGCGCATAGTTTCGGCAGCCCCTGACCCTATCAGTACTGGCGATTTTCAAATGAGTCTGTACCCTTGCGAGCAGATGGAGAATTACAACGTATTTGCCGGCGCGTTTGTCGACAGAAGTGGTGAACGGCGCAAGGACCTTGACTGGCTAGCGGACGCAGTAAGCAACGAAAACAGTCGCTTCGTACCTGTCTGGGGAGATCAGTGCCTGGTCGATAGAGACTTGCAACATGCGGTGTTACTTGAACATCAACATATCGAGCCGTTCATCGACGAACGTGAGCTAATATTTCTTGGTGTGTTTCGCGACCATCCTTGCTTCGCAGTTGCGATCGATTCATCTGGCGACGCACCGTTGTCAACCTTCGGTGAGTTTCGGCAACTACGCTTCCTGGGCACGGTGTTGCCACCTGACGAATCAAACCTGCTGGCGCATGCGCGTGCTCTCGTGCTGTGGCATGCATCACAGGTTTTCTGCGGCACCTGTGGAACAGCGGCTCAACCCGGAGCCGGGGGCAATTCTCGTGTCTGCACAAATTCGGAATGTGGGCGAGTAATTTTTCCTCGCGTGGATCCGGCCATTATCGTACTGGTTACCGACGGCAAACGTTGCCTGCTCGGCAGGCAGGAAAACTGGCCAGAGGGCAGCTACTCGACCATCGCCGGTTTCGCCGAGCCGGGAGAGAGCCTGGAAGATGCCGTGCGCCGGGAGGTCTACGAGGAGACCAATATTCAAGTGGGCGAAGTGACCTATCACAGCTCCCAACCCTGGCCGTTTCCTTCGGCCTTGATGCTCGGTTTTTTTGCCGAGGCGACATCTGAAGATATCGTGCTCAATGACAAGGAACTTGAAGACGCGCAGTGGTTTACGCGGGATGATTTGAGGTCGGGGTTTCCAAAACTACCGTTTCGAATTTCCATTGCACGTCGGCTCGTCGATCACTGGATGCAACTCGGCAACGACAACTGACATGTGCCTGGTCGTTCTGGCGTTTGACGCGCACCCGGAGTTTCCATTGATCGTCGCCGGCAACCGCGACGAGTTTCATGCTCGCCCTACTCAGGACGCTGCCTGGTGGCCCGACGATGCGAATATCCTCGGTGGGCGTGATTTATTGGCCGGCGGTACCTGGCTCGCAATGCATCGCAATGGGCGTTTTGCGACGGTTACAAACTACCGCGATGCGGAAGCGAAGAGTGGCAAGCTTCGATCACGCGGCCACCTCGTCGCTGAATTTTTGCAAAGCAAGCTCTCACCGATCGATTATTTGCGAGGCATCGATGACACCCTTTACGCGGGATTCAATCTGCTGGTTGCCGATAGGGGACGGCTCGCCTACCTGTCGAACGAGGGCGGAGAGTTGAGAGAGTTGCCGGCTGGTATCTATGGCCTGAGCAACGCCACGCTTGACGCGCCCTGGGAGAAAGTTAAACGCAGCAAAGCCCGTCTTCAGGTATTGATAGATCAAGGCGACGTCAACCAAACGCAGTTACTACGACTGCTCGGTGACAGGGAAAAGGGACCGCTCAATGAGGTGCGGCCCGGTCGGCTGCCCTACGCGACCGCGCATGCGATTACCGCACCGTTTATCGTTTTACCGGATTACGGCACACGATGTTCAAGCATCGTTCAGATGCGTAGTGATGGCCGTTGCGAGTTCCTTGAGCGGCGATTCGACGCGAGTGGAAAGCAATCCGGCGAATCGCGAATGTCATTCAGCGCCGGCGTAAACCGATAGCAGCCAATTACGGATGTCCTGTATTTCTTCGGCGCACACGGCGTGTGCCATCGGGTATTCGTGCCACTCGACGTTGAAACCCGATGCTACAAGCAAATCCGCAGATGCGCGCCCCATTTCCATCGAAACCACCGGGTCAAAACTGCCATGCGCCATGAAAATGGGCAGACTCAGGTCACCACATTGCGGGTTATCAATGACCTCGGACTGGAAATACTTGGGTATCGGCATATACGTCGACAGCGCCATCAAGCCTGCGAGTCTGTCCGCAAAACGCAGCGCAACGTGAATCGCAATTGCACCGCCCTGAGAAAACCCGGCCACGACGATGCGATGAACATCGATACCTCGCTCAATCTCTCTTTCAATCAGGGCATTAACAATGCTGGTGCTTTCCCGGATGCCGGCGTCATCGGCCGGACCATCGCGATCAAAATTAAGAACGTCATACCAGGCACGCATAGACATGCCGCCATTCAGGGTCACCGGCCGCACCGGCGCGTGCGGAAACACGAAGCGCAGCGGCAGGCTCTCCGGCAGCCTGAGTTCCGGCACGATCGGCTCGAAGTCGTGGCCATCGGCACCCAGGCCATGCAACCAGATCACGCTGCCTATGGGCGTTTCGCCGGTTTCAACTTGCACCGTTTCAGGTAAGGCCATCCACAGTTCCCTGTATTCGTAGAGTCGCGCAGTGTAACCCGAAAAATTGTAAAAAATATGATTCAGGGGCTTGACCTATTATGCGCATTGTCGTTATTCTATGCGCATATTTATGCGAGCAATATGATGCCGAACTCAACTCGGGAACAAACGCTACGCCGCGACGCAATCCGGCAGCTGCTGTCGCGCGCGCCAGCCGATACCCAGCAATCGCTTGTCCAGGAGCTGATTGCGCGCGGGCTCGTTGCGACGCAATCCAGTGTTAGTCGGGACCTCAAGGACATCGGCGCAATCAAGACCGGCCGCGGCTACGAGCTGCCGAACGCGAATTCAAGTGACGACGATCTAACAGGTGTTGCTGAGTTTATCCGCGGCGTTACGCCGGCCGGCCCCAATCTAACCGTCATCAAAACCGCCATCGGTGCGGCTCAACGCGTGGCACTGGCGCTGGATCGTAGCGACTGGCCCGAGATGATTGGCAACATCGGTGGCGATGACACCGTGTTTGTCGCATCAGATTCCGGCAGTAGCCAGAAAATTTTGATCGCGAAAATCGAACGCGCCTGCGCGTAAACAACACTTTCAGGGAAATATTGTGAGCACAGATCAATCACCCATTATTCTCGCGTTCTCAGGCGGCCTCGACACCTCGTTTTGTGTGCCGTGGCTCAAAGAAACCTACGGCCGAGAGGTAATCACCGCCACAGTCGACACCGGTGGTATCGACGCTGGCGCGGCCGTATCGCTCAGGGAGCGGGCGATGGCGCTCGGTGCGACTGAACATGTTGTCGTTGACAGCAAGCAGGACTTTTTCGACTCGGTCATTCGCTACCTGATCGCCGGCAACGTGCTTCGCGGGCAAACCTATCCGCTGTGCGTTGGAGCAGAGCGCGGCTTGCAGGCTGCCCGGCTCGCGCAACTTGCGAAAGACAGAGGTGCAACGACCGTGGCCCACGGCTGCACCGCAGCCGGAAACGATCAGGTTCGATTCGAAGTTGCGCTTCGCACACTCAATCCTGGCCTGGAAATCCTCGCACCGGTGCGCGACAACAACTGGGTTCGCGAAGAACAACTCACGTACCTTGAAGATCAGGATATGCCGTTGCCGACGCAAGGTTCTGCGTATTCAATTAATCGCGGCCTGTGGGGCATAACGATCGGTGGCCAGGAAACGCTGACATCCAAAAACGCAATTCCCGAAGACGCCTGGGTGCTATCGGCGAACGCGTTCAGCAATCCGCAGCCGCCGTCACAACACACCCTGGACTTTGAGGCCGGTGTGCCAGTCGCGCTCGACGGTACCTCGTATTCGCCTGTCGAACTCATTGAGAAACTCGAGGAGCTGTCTGGCAGTTATGGCATTGGCCGGGGCATTCACCTTGGCGATACCGTATTGGGCACAAAAGGTCGCGTGGCTTTTGAGGCACCGGCAGCAATAACTCTGCTTACTGCCCATCGCGAACTTGAGAAGCTCGTGTTAAGCGCGCAGCAAATGCGCGTCAAGGATACGATCGCAGCCATCTACGGCGACCTCGTGCACGAAGGCAAGCAGCTGGATCTTGTGTGCGATGACATAGAAGCCATGCTGAGCTCGTCGCAAAGACGCGTTACCGGAACCGTCCGGTTTTCCTTGAAACCTGGCAACCTTTTTGTCGAGGGTGTTGAATCACCTCATTCTCTGCTCGCCGCTACCAAGGGCGTGTACGGCGAGACTGCCGGCGAATGGACAGCCGCCGATGCGCTCGGCTATGCCCGCATCCTCTCGTTGCCTGGCTCGCTGCAAACACGCGCGGCCGGAGGCCGGCAATGAAAAGTATTGTCGTAGACAAGATTGCCTCTGTTGCCCAGCACTCAGAACTCGGGCACGAGTTGCGACTGTCTGCGGACATTCCGTGCGAAGAAGGTGTGCTCGTAGCTGTCCGCGTACTCAATAACAAGGCGCGCTATAACCAGTTGGAGCTGACGTCAGGTCGCATGGCAACGGTAACCCAGGGCGACATTGTCGTCGGGGCGCTCGGTCACCGCAACGCATTGCGCGGCTACTCCGGTCGTTTGCCGACCGAACTCACGCCAGGCGATACCATCCAGCTGCTCAACATCGGCGGCGTTCTTGGCCATTGTGACTCGGCAAATCCCGACGTGGGACCACCGTTCGATTGCAAGGTTCTCGGAACCGTACTGCATTTTCCGTACCTCGGCGAAAGAATCGGCATACCGGCACGTGCAGGGATGAAAACGCTTGATGTAAACGCACTACTAGACTCGAAAGGCGTGCCAGTTGTCGCACTTGCCGGTACCTGCATGGATTCGGGTAAGACAGCCGCCGCCTGCGCGATCGTCAGCCGCCTGAGACATCTCGGCCTGCACGTAGCCGCGTGCAAAGCGACTGGCGTTTCACTGCGGCGTGACATCCTGACAATGGAAGACGCCGGCGCGTCGGAAACGATGATCTTCTCCGACCTCGGAGTCGTTACGACAACTGCGAGGAATGGGCCCGCACTGACGCGCGCATTACTGACGAGCCTTGCAGAGAAAAATCCCGATGTCATCGTGCTTGAGCTCGGCGACGGCCTTCTCGGTGCCTACGGTGTCGAAGCGATATTGTCCGACGAGGCGATTCGCAATGCGTTGACCGCCGTTATCCTGTGCGCAAACGATCCGGTTTCTGCCTGGGGCGGCGCGAAAATTCTTCGCGAGAGTTTCAACATTGAACCTGCTGTCGTAACCGGGCCGGCGACTGACAATGCCGTCGGTGTTGATCAAATATCCGAGCGAATATCGTTGCCGGCAATCAACGCCTTGTCGAATGGCGTGGCTCTCGGTGACCTGGTCGCAGACTTGCTGCGGCACAAGGACGTAGCATGAGCAAAAAAATACAGGCCGTCATCCTGGGTGGCACCGGCTATGTCGGTGGCGAGTTGCTGCGCCTGATTTCAGCGCATCCCCGTTTTGAACTCGCCGCAGTGGTGTCGGAAAGTCGTAGCGGTGAGCTGATTGGCGAAACGTTCGCGAACCTCGCTCACGCTGTTGCAGGCCAACGATACGTATCGCACGAAGACTGGGCAGATTTTATAGACGATGGCGGCCAACTGGCTTTGTTCTCGGCTGCACCGCACGGTGCTTCGGCCGCGTTGATCGCAAAAGCGCTGGCGACAGCGGAACATAAGAAACTGACCGTACACGTTGTCGATTCCTCGGCCGATTTTCGATACGCCAGCCAGCTGGACTATGAAGCAGTCTATGGTACCGAGCACGGTGCGCCTGAATTGCTGCCACAATTCCAATCAGGCGTTCCCGAGCACGTCAGCGAGATCACGGCACAGCACGTTGGTCACCCCGGCTGTTTCGCCACGGCAATTCTGCTGGCTTCTGTGCCGCTCATTCAGTCGGGCCTGACAAATAGTGAAATATTCGTCACTGGCGTCACGGGCAGCACGGGCTCAGGAAGAAACCCGCAGCCCGGCACGCACCACCCGGAACGTCACAGCAACATGTATGCCTACAAGCCGCTGGCGCATCGACACGCGCCAGAGATTGCGAGGCTGACAGAAGCTGCAAGCGGCCGCGAAACTAAAGTCAATTTCGTACCGCATTCCGGCCCATTTTCGCGCGGCATCCACGCGACAGTCCAGGCAAAAGCAATGCAACGCGTCTCTGACCAGGTGATTCGCAACGTTTACGAGAAAGCGTACGCCGAGTCCGCATTTATCGACGTCGTGAGCGGCACGCCGAGACTCAAGAATGTTGTTGCCAGTAACTATTGCCAGATCGGCGTCGCCGCGGCGGAGGATACCGTTGTTGTGATGAGTGTTATCGACAACCTTGTAAAAGGTGCCGCCGGCGGTGCAGTGCAGTGGATGAACCGCCTGTGGGATCTGCCGGAGACGACGGGGCTCACCGCCACCGCGCCAGGATGGACCTGAGAGATGCTTAGTACAACAGGCGCAATTGCGGCCATCGATCCGCGCGTACGCGAAGCGGCGACTACGCTGTCCGTATACGGCCAGCTGCCGTTCGTTCCCGAGCGAGCGAGCGGTTGCAACATCATTACAAACGATGGCCGCCGAATCCTCGATCTGTATGGAGGACACGCTGTGGCTGCGCTGGGATATGGGCACCCGCGCCTTACGGCTGCCATTAGCGAACAAAGTGCGAAGCTGCTGTTTCAAAGTAATGCTGTTGCCCTCGAGGTTCGCGCTCAAGCGGCCGAGAAACTGCTCGGCATTGCGCCGGACGAACTCAAGCGCGTGTTTTTCGTAAATTCCGGCGCGGAGGCAAACGAAAATGCATTGCGCATGGCGTGTGTCGTGACGAATCGCAAAAAGATACTCGCCATTACGCGAGGCTTTCATGGCCGCACCGCCGCTGCGGGAGCAGTAACCTGGAAATCACAAAAGTGGTACGGTTTTCCATCGACTCCGTTCGACGTTGAGTTCATACCACGCGATGATTGTGACGCTGCCGCAGCGATGATCGGCCAGGATGTTGCCGCCGTCATTGTCGAGCCGGTGCAGGGTGTCGCGGGTGCTTACGACCTGTCACACGAGTTCCTGACCACGTTGCGTAAATTGACGCGCCAGGTCGGTGCGCTTTTTATCGCTGACGAAGTGCAGTCGGGCATCGGGCGATCGGGTCAGTATTTCGCCGTACAGTCGCACGGCATTTCACCGGACATCATGACCGCTGCAAAAGCGCTGGGCGGAGGTGTGCCCTGCGGCGCCGTTTTGTGCGCTGACGAAGTCGCCGCGCATTTCGGTCCTGGCGATCTCGGAACGACTTTTGGCGGAGGACCATTGGCCGCAGCAGCAATTATTGCAGTCATTGAGTCGATCGAAGCTGAGGGTTTGTTGCATAACGTCCGGCAGCGGGAAACACAGATTCGCGAACAGTGCGTCAAGGGCCCCGTGCAGAGAATCCAGGGCAAAGGCCTGCTGCTCGGGCTCGTTTGTGACCGCCCGGCTGTCCAGGTGCGCGATGCGTTACTTGAGCACGATATATTGACCGGCACGAGTGGCGACCCGAACGTATTGCGTATTCTCGCCCCGCTCGTCCTTGAATCGCATCATGTCGATCACCTTGCAGATGCGCTGGATTCGATCGCTCCGCCGATCGCATAATGGCCGATCGCACAACCCCAGAGAGACAAAAATGAAAAACTTCAACGACCTTGCCGACTTCACGAATGATCAAATTCAGGGCTTGCTGGAACTGGCCAATCGCCTTGATGCGCATCCGGAACCACACGCGCTGCAGGGCAAGGTTCTGTCGCTATTATTTCTGAGCCCATCGTTACGCACGCTGGCCTCGTTTCAGGCGGCGATGGTTCGGCTCGGCGGTGGTTCATTTGTCATTTCGCCGGAAATGTCGATTCACGGTATAGAGACGCGCCCTGGCATCGTCATGGACGGCGCAGCAGCAGAACATATTCGCGAGGCCGTACCGGTTATTGCTTCCTACGGCGACGCGATTGGCATTCGTGCGTTCGCGCAGCGCAAGAGTCTGGAAGCGGACATAGCCGAGACGGAGTTCAGTGCCCTCACGGATCTGATCGATACGCCTTACATCAACATGGAGTCCGCGATGGGCCACCCTTGCCAGAACCTCGCAGACTGGAAAACGCTCGATGACCTCGGCGTCCCGGCCAACGGCGGTAAATTCGTTCTGAGCTGGGCTTATCATCCGCGGGCGCTGCCGCTGGCAGTGCCCTCTTCAACGCTGCGCATGGCCGCACAACGTGGCATGGACGTCACGGTGCTTCGTCCGGAGGGTTTCGAATTACCCGACCCCGTGATGCGACAAGCCAGGGACGCGGCGGAGGCCAACGGCGGCTCTATTCATGAGACAGATGACAGGCGTGAAGCAATGCAGGGTGCGCAGGTCATTTACGCGAAGTCCTGGTCATCCACCCGGCATTACGGCGACAGGCTCGGTGACGAAAAACTACGCAACGAGCTTATCGACTGGTGCGTCGACGAGCCCTGGTTCGACAATGCCCGGGACGATTGCCGCTTTATGCACTGTCTGCCGGTGCGCCGCGGCGTTGTCGTTAGCGAATCTGTGCTCGACGGACCACGCAGCGTCGTTATCCACGAAGCGCGCAATCGGATGCTCGCGCAAATGGCCGTGCTGCATCAGATGTTAGGTGCTCAGTCATGACGGCCCGTAAAGACCGCGCCATCGTCGTGTCAGCGCTCAAACACGCGGCACCGTACATTCGTCTTTTTAAAGGCAAAGTGTTCGTCCTGAAGGCCGGCGGCGAGATCTTCGCAGACGCCGCCCAAACCCAGGCGTTTATGGAGCAGGTTGGCATTTTGCACCAGGTGGGCATCCGGGTCGTCATGATTCACGGGGGCGGCCCTCAATCAACCGCACTTGCGACCGCACTCGGACTCGATACGACATTCGTCGACGGCCGCCGTGTTACTGATGGCCCATCACTCGATGTTGCAACGATGGTCCTTAATGGTCAGATCAACACACGCGTGCTCGCGGCTTGCAGGGATCTGCAAATTCCGGCCGTAGGTATCAGCGGTGTTGATGCAGGACTCATCCGGGCACACCGCCGGCCACCGGTCGAGCGAAAAGGGGAGTCTTCAGTGGACTATGGATTCGTCGGCGACATCGATTCGGTCGATGCTGACATCCTGGTCAAGCAGCTCGATAACGGCCTGATGCCAGTTGTTAGCCCTTTGTCCTGCGACGAATCGGGAACCGTGCTGAATATCAACGCCGACACCGTCGCGGCCGCGATCGCGGCCGAGCTCAACGCCGAAAAGCTCATACTCGCGACCGGGGCTCCCGGCATCCTCGAGGACGTCGACGACCCTCAATCGCTGATCAGCTACGTCGACCGAGCCGCCCTCGACAAACTCAAGGCCGAGGGAAAACTGGCCGACGGCATGTTGCCCAAGGCCGCGGCCATCGACGCGGCGCTTGCGAACGGCGTGAAGCGCGTGCACGTCATTTCCTTCAAAGTAGCGGACAGCATCCTGCTCGAAGTCTTCACCAATGAAGGCACCGGGACATTGGTCGTGAATGACATCGCTGCGCTTACGCCAGCCGAGCAAGGCGGTAATACCGCATGAGCCGGCTGTGGGAAAAAGGCCTGCCACTGGACGAGCGCGTATTGCGCTATACGGCTGGCGAAGACCATCTTCTGGATGCGCGGCTGGTGTCTTACGATGTCAGGGGCTCGATCGCGCACGCCGAAATGCTGGCGACGGTTGACCTCATCAGCGCAGACGATTGCGCCGCAATCTGCGACGGTCTCAAAGCGCTTGAGGTTGGTTTTTCTCAGGGGGAATGGAGCATAAGCCTCGAGGACGAGGATGTGCACACCGCCCTCGAATCACGGCTAACCAAGGAGATCGGTGACGCCGGCGCGAGACTGCATCTCGGCCGCTCGCGAAACGACCAGGTGCTAACAGCATTGCGCCTGTATCTTCGCGATGCGGCAGACGACCTTGCAGGACGCGTGATTAGCTTGCGCGAGTCGACTGGTCAACTGGGCCAGCGACAGGGTGAATTGCAAATTCCCGGTTACACGCATATGCAACATGCAATGCCCTCGACTGTCGCGCTGTGGTGTGGCGGCTTTGACGAAGCGTTCGGCGACGCTGTCGACGGGCTGCAATCAGCCCAGCGACGCATTAACAAGAACCCGCTCGGTAGCGCAGCAGGATACGGTACGCCGGGCCTGCCCCTGGATCGGGACGTAACTACTGACAAGCTCGGTTTTGCCGTCACGCAAGCACCGGTCACGTCTGTGCAATTGTCACGCGGCAAGGCTGAGAGCACGCTGCTGTTTGAGATCACCCTGCTGATGCAGGACCTCGGCCGCATGGCCACTGACCTGTTGCTGTTTTATACGCAGGAGTTTGCCTATATCTCGCTGGCGCCAGAGGTGACGACGGGCTCGTCAATCATGCCGCAAAAACGCAACCCCGATGTCCTCGAGCTGCTGCGCGCGTCGTCGGCTACGGCCCACGCCTGTCTGGACGAGGCGATGATGATCACCGCAAAACTGCAATCCGGCTATCAGCGTGATCTACAGCGTCTCAAGGCACCATTATTTCGCGCCATTGACCTGGCGGCGGATAGCGTAGACATCATGGCCTACCTGCTCGATGGCATGAAATTTCGCCCGGAGAACATAAAGTTGGACGACGGCATTTTCGCCACTGAAGAGGCGTACCGGCTCGTTCGCGAAGAAGGCATTCCTTTCCGCACCGCATACAAGCAAGTCGCCAAACGCTATTCAAAGTGAGCGGTGGCGCTTTATACTCGACGTACCTTCCAAACAGGTCGACTCAAATGAAATCAATTTCCGCAACGCTTGGCTTGCTGCTCCTTATCCTTACTTTCGCTGGCTGTGGTCAGAGCGGACCGTTGTACGTTCCAGGCGACCCCAGTTCGATTCAGGCACCGCCTGAGGAACCGAAACAAAGCGAAGAGAAAGACGAAGACGCTGAGGATGCCGACAGGCAATAGCGCGGTCGTTTCCTGATGTCCGAAGTCGACCTGGTACTTGTTGACGGCTCGTCCTATCTGTATCGGGCGTTTCACGCATTGCCGAACCTGAGCAACGCGCAGGGTGAGCCGACCGGCGCCCTGCACGGCGTATTGTCGATGATCAACAAGCTGCGGCGCGAACAGCCGACAGCGCTGGTGGGAATCGTTTTCGACGCGCCAGGCAAGACATTCCGTGACGATTTGTATGCCGACTACAAGGCTACCCGCCCGCCAATGCCGGATGATCTTCGCTCACAGGTTGAGCCGTTGCTGCAGGCGATCAGGGCAATGGGGCTGCCGTTGCTGCAAATCGAAGGTGTTGAGGCTGACGACGTCATAGGCACTTTGTGCCACGCGGCTGCGGCAAAGAACCTCAACGTGTTGGTATCGACAGGTGACAAGGACCTCGCTCAACTCGTCAACGACAATGTGACGCTCGTGAACACCATGAACGAAAGCGTTATGGATCGCGATGGCGTTAAGGCGAAATTCGATGTATGGCCAGAGCAGATCATCGATTACCTGGCCCTCGTTGGCGACAGCTCTGACAACATCCCAGGCGTGCCGAAGGTGGGCGCGAAAACTGCGGCCAAGTGGCTCAATCAGTACGACAGTGCCGATGGCATCGTCGATCACGCAGACGAAATTGTCGGCAAGGTCGGCGAGAGCCTGCGTGAGAATATCGAGTCGCTGCGTCTTTCCCGGGAGCTGGCAACCATTCGGCTTGACGTCGAACTACCGATCGTACTCGATGAACTCAAGCCGGCTGAATCAGATACCAGCCGCCTGCGCGACCTCTACAGCCGATTCGAATTGCGTACCTTGCTAAGAGGGCTCGATGAGCAGGCAAGTGAGGCGCCACCCGACGCCGAAGACGTCGCTACAAACTACGAGACCGTCGTAACGTGGGCGGCATTTGAGCGCTGGCTGGAAAAAATTGAAGCTGCAGAACTGGTCGCGATTGACACGGAAACAACGAGCCTTGACTACATGGCAGCCGAAATCGTTGGCGTGTCACTTAGTGTCAAAGCCGGAGAAGCCGCCTACATACCGCTGGCCCATGACTATCCCGGCGCGCCCGACCAGTTGCCGCGCGAAGAGGCCCTCGAGAAACTACGGAGCTTTCTGGAAAGCGACGACCATAAAAAGGTCGGCCATCACCTCAAGTACGATGCCCACGTGCTCGCTCGCCACGGCATTCACTTGCAGGGCATGCAATTCGACTCAATGCTCGAGTCATATGTCTTGAACAGCGTTGCGACGAGACATGACATGGATTCCACGGCGCGCCTTTACCTGGGGCGGGAAACCATCCATTTCGAAGACGTCGCCGGCAAAGGTGCCAAGCAACTGACGTTCAACCAGATAGATCTCGAGACCGCGGCTCCGTACGCGGCCGAAGACGCCGACATCACATTGCAGCTGCACAAGACCTTATGGTCCAAGCTCGGAGAAGTCGACTCACTGCGTGATGTCTACATCAATATCGAGCAACCGCTGGTTCCTGTTCTTCTCGAGATGGAAGAGACCGGGGTACTGATCGATCGGCAGATGCTTGCCAAGCAAAGTGCCGAGCTCGCCAAAACAATGATGTCGCTCGAGCACGAAGCTCACGAGCTCGCCGGCGGCCCTTTCAATCTCGGCTCGCCTAAACAGCTGCAGCAGATTCTGTTTGAAAAGCTCGAGTTACCGGTTGTTCGCAAAACCCCAAAGGGGCAGCCATCAACCGCCGAAGATGTCCTCACGGAACTCGCCGGAGACTACGAGCTGCCGCGCGTCATCATCAACTATCGCAGTGTCAGTAAACTCAGAAGTACGTACACGGAGAAACTGCCGCTGCAAATTGCCCCGAGTACCGGCCGCGTGCACACGTCTTATCACCAGGCTGTTGCTGCAACAGGTCGCCTGTCATCGACCGATCCGAATTTACAAAACATCCCTATTCGCACGCCCGAAGGCCGCCGTATTCGCCAGGCGTTCATTGCCCCTGAGGGCCACGTTCTGCTGGCTGCCGACTATTCCCAGATCGAATTGCGCATAATGGCTCACCTGTCCGGCGACAAGGGGCTGCTGGCTGCGTTCGCTGCGAACCTCGATGTGCATCGCGCAACCGCGGCGGAAGTGTTTGAGACGGAACTCGAGGCGGTCAGCGACGATCAGCGGCGTTCGGCTAAGGCTATCAACTTCGGTTTGATGTACGGCATGTCGGCCTTCGGCCTCGGCAAACAACTCGGCATTCCCAGGGGACAGGCGCAGGAGTACGTGGACCTCTATTTCGATCGCTACCCGGGCGTCAAGGCCTACATGGACAACACCCGCGAGTCGGCCAGCAAACACGGCTATGTCGAAACGGTGTTTGGTCGCCGCCTGTATCTTCCGGAGATTAACGCGCGCAACGCGCAGCGGCGGCAATATGCGGAGCGCAGCGCCATCAATGCGCCTATGCAGGGAACCGCCGCCGACATCATCAAGAAGGCCATGTTGGCTGTATACGACTGGCTCGAAAGCGATCCTTCAGGCTCGCGCATGATCATGCAAGTGCACGACGAGCTCGTGTTTGAAGTGCCGGAGGCGGCGGTCGACGCCGTCAAAGAAAACGTTATTGACCTTATGTGTAATGCCGCCAAGCTGTCCGTGCCGCTGCGTGTTGACGCGGGCATGGGCAGGAACTGGGACGAGGCGCACTAGGCGCCCGGATCATGATTTAGACAAAGTCCAGATAATAACCTTCGAAAAATCAGCGGTTTACGATTTTCGAGGAACTCCCGGATCGTAATACACTCCAATTATCCTGAGTGCATTAGTCACTCGCCTGTTTACCTCCCTAAGCAGGCGTGCAACTTGGTGACCCCAAGCCAGTTGCTTTTTCTTACCCCGGGACACGTAGTGTCTCGGGGTATTTTTTTAGTTTTTGTTCCCGGCGCCAAGAAACTTCTCAAGCATTGCACGGGCTTCATCCTCGCCCTGCCGATTGAGCGCCGAGAACGCCTGCACAGTGGCTCTGTCGCCCACTTCCTTTTGCACCTGCAAAACCGCGGTAGCCATCTGCCCCCTTTTCAACTTATCGGCCTTGGTGAGGAGAATATGAATCGGCAGTTGCGCTTCGTCGGTAAAGGCCATCATCTGGCGGTCATAATCCGTGAGTTTACGGCGTATATCGACGATCAGGAGCAGGCCATTGAGGCTCTCGCGCGACTTGAAATACTGGCTCAGCAGTTCGCCCCAGTGGCGGCGCATCGAATCCGATACACGTGCGAAGCCATAGCCAGGCAAGTCTACGAGACGCCGTCCCTCTTGCAGACTGAAGAAATTGACAAGCTGAGTCCTGCCCGGCGTCTTGCTTGTCCGCGCAAACTGCCTCCGATTGACGATGACATTGATCGCGCTGGATTTGCCTGCGTTCGAGCGCCCCGCAACCGCAACCTCGCTGCCGTCATCGGGCACGAACTGGTTCAAGGCATTTGCACTCTTGATAAATTGAGCTTCTGGGTACTGTGACATGGGGGAATACGCAGGATTTCTGTGTATAATTTGGGGCTGCTAGTCTGACGGCTTCGGCGCCACGCGGCAAGGCAGTTTCAAAATCTCGCCGCCCGTCACTGGCCAATCATTTGCTACGAATTGTCGATAGAACTGTTGCGCAGGCTCAGGCCAGCACAAAGAAGATACGGATAAAGAAAAATGAAACCAAATCTCGCTCCGATCGTTTTACTAGCAGCTTTTACGCTGTTCGCAGCCCAGGCCCATGCCGAAAGTCTCGTCGACGGTTCTATTGATGCCGGCAAAGCAAAAGCCATGACCTGCACAGCTTGTCATGGTGCCGAGGGCAACAGCAGCATTCCGACTTGGCCGAATATTGCCGGTCAGGGCGCCAGCTACATCGTCGCCCAGCTGAATGCATTCAAGGACGGCACGCGTGCTGACCCGCTCATGGCGCCACAAGCAATGATGTTATCGGACGAAGATATGCGAAATATCGCGGTCTACTTCGAGAGCCTGCCCGCCGCCGCAATGGCAGTCGCCAACCCGGCTACTATCCGTAAAGGCGAAGCACTTTATCGTGGTGGAAATGCCGACGCCGGCATCCCGGCTTGTCTTGCCTGCCACGGCCCGACGGGGCGCGGCAATCCAGCGGCTAACTACCCGGCAGTGCAGGGGCAGCATGCAACTTACACTGCAAAGCAATTGCGAGACTATGCGTCCGGTGGGCGAACATCTGATGGCAAGACGCGCATGATGCGCGACATCTCCGCCCGGCTGAGCGCGGACGATATCGAGGCTCTCGCCTCTTATGTACAAGGCTTACATTGATGAGACAACCATTCGTAATGAAACAATTATCGTTCTTAAGCATCGTTCTCCTGTTGCTGGCCGCGTGTGGCCAGGAAGAACCAGCAACTCCCGCCGTCGAGGAACAGCCAGCCGTCGAGGTTGAGGCCGTCGAGACCGTTAGCGACGAGGTCACCGCTGACGAAGTCGTCGAAGAGGTGCTTGAGGTCGTTGAGGAGTCTGCCGCAGAGCCGGAGGCCGGCGAACAGGCCATTTTGCTCGCTCGGGCCGACACCAAACCCGCACAGCAGGAATGGAAGTTTACCGAAGGTGAACATTTTGTCCGGCTGGTACCGACACAACCGACGCTTGGTGGAGCCGACAAGGTCGAGGTCGCCGTATTTTTCTACTATCAATGCCCACACTGTTTCACCTTCGATCCAATAATCAAGGGTTGGACCGAGGACAAGCCGGCCAATGTGCGTTTTGTGCAGATACCGGCAATGTTTAACCAGGTGCTCGTCTTGCACGGGCGCATGTTCTACACGAACGAGGTCCTCGCTCGCAACGGCGTCATCAAGGATGGCGAGGCTTTTAACACTGCCGTGTACCAGGAGATTCACCGCCGCAATAACCGCCTGTTGTCTGAGGCAGCAATTCAGAAGCTGTTTGAACGCTTTGGTGTCAGTGCCGACGATTTTGACGCCACCTGGAACTCCTTCGAGGTCGATCAGAAAATGCGCGTCGCCGCTGACCTGGCGCGGCGTTACAGCATTGCGAGCACACCAACTATCGTGGTCAATGGCAAGTATCGTACCAGCGGTGCCGAGGCTGGCACCTATGGCAAGCTGCTTGAGCTCATCGACGAACTCGTTGCCCGCGAAAGCATTCGCTAATAGCACCAGTCTAATCAACACCTTAGCGGCGCCTATTTTGGCGCCGCTTTTTGTTGTAATAAATGTCCCCCCCGCCCGTTCTACTTAGGTAACGGGGCGCGGCACGGCTGCGCCCGATAAATTTCGGGACCGTGTTAAGGGGACAGTCTCCATGAACAAAAAGAGTTTACCTGGCAAATCCTTTGTAGCAGCCATTCTTATGTCACTCGTAGTAACTGCGTGTGGCGGTGGCGGTTCCGGTAACAAGAACCGAGAACCAGCGCCACTGCCCGACATCGGCGAATGGTTGCTACCGCTCGATCGAATCGCGGATGGCGGGCCAGGCAGAGACGGTATTCCAGCACTGCAAAACCCTGAGTTCGAGTCCGCGGCAACTGTCTCGCTCCGCCTCACAAACCTGGCTGTTGCCATAAGGCACAACGGCGCAGTCAAAATATACCCACACGACATCCTGAATTGGCATGAGATAGTCAATGATGGTCCGGCTGATGACCCTTATTCGCTGAGTTACTGCCCGCTAACGGGATCCGCGTTGGCATGGAAGGGGTTGATGAGCCATGCTGATCCGTCCTTTGGTGTATCAGGGCTGCTGTACGACTCAAACCTGCTGCTTTTCGACCGCGAGACCTCCAGCGTCTGGTCTCAGATGTTTGGTATTTCGGTCAGCGGCCCACGCATCAGGGAAATACCGCAGGCAATGCAGGTTTTGGAAGGCTATTACGGCACGCTGCGCGGCATGTACCCGGACGCAATGGTGATGACCCGCAACACCGGATACATACGCGACTATATCGAGTACCCATATAGAGACTATCGGACCAGCGCCGACCTGTTATTTCTCGTCTCCAATATCGATAATCGCATGCATCCGAAGACACGCGTTATCGGTTTTCGCTCTGGAACTGGTATTGAGGCCAACGCCGTTTCCAAGGTTTACCAGCTGGGTGCATTCGGTCCCACGTTGCAGGCGATCAACGATCAGGTTGACGGTCAGGATATCGTCGTCGTCGGCAGCACCGATCTGAACTTCGCGGTTATCTACAGCCGCGAGCTAGCCGACGGTACTATTCTTGCGTTCTCGCCGGTAATCGACGATCTGCCAAACATCATGAGTGACGATGAGGGCAATGTCTGGGACTCGTTCGGCACTGCCGTCTCCGGGCCACGAGCGGGCGAACAGTTAGCTATGACAAATTCCTACGTAGCGTACTGGTTCGCCTGGGCAACCCACTTCCCCGATGCTCAGATCCACTTCAACGACTTATGACCATGAGGACATCAGGGACTATTTCTGCAGTTGTTTTGGTGCTTGCCAGCTCTTCAGGCTCGGCGTTTGCGTCGACTTGTAGCTGCGCAAGTGTACCTCTGCTCGGGGCAATGCAATCGGCGTCGCCAAATGACAAGCAGTGGTTTTTTGCGAGCACTTACGAGTTTCATGAGCTCAGCGAGCTCGTGAACGGATCGTCAACGATCCCCGACCAGACCGGCCGCGACCGGACGTCGCAGGCAATGGTCCTGGAACTGAGCCATGGCTTGTCAGAAAAGTGGTCATTTTCAGCGCTTGTGTCAGCCGTCGAGCATGAACGCGAAATTGGTGGAGATAGAGACAGCGCAACCGGGCTGGGCGACGCCGTCGTCATGCTCAAGTACTCACCAAGCACCATATCGCTGTTTTCAAAGGACACGCTCTCGTTCGGTATCGGCAGCCGGCTACCGATCGGTGTGGATGATGCGAAAGATGAAGGGCTGACATTAGCTGAAGACCTCCAGCCATCGACCGGATCCTACGCCGGCATGGTTTGGGCTTACTATGCAAGGGCACTCAACGAATCCAGAGGGGCGCAGATTTATGCGAGTGGCAGCTACACTTACAACGGCGATAATGACCGCGACTACCAGTTTGGCAACAACGTAACGCTGGCTTTCGGTGGTAGCTACCAGACTGCAACACCCTGGGGATTCAATCTCGAATTGCTTTACAGGAATGCGGATCGGGATCAGCGAAACAAAGTCGATATTCCGAACACCGGCGGAACATGGCTGGATATTAGCCCGGCTGTCCAGTACCACGTTTCGGATACGCTGGCACTGAAAGCATCTGCGAAGATCCCCGTCGCTCGCAATTTGAACGACACGCTGCAATTCACAACCAAGTACGCCGTACGCGTGTCGTTGTCCTATCTCTTTGGTAACTGACGGCCGATCTAGCCATTATCTTCAGCGACAATACGGAGATTGCCATCGGCTGATTCCCGCCAGTAAAGGCGCTTGATGGTTACGACGGTGTGGGTTGCATCGACGATGGTCTGGCGGAAGCGGCTCAAATACAAACCGTCCTCCTCCGGATCCGCCAGCAAGAGCACATCGTCCAGCGAGAAGTCTAGAATTTCCGCCGCGCCGATAGTCTGCAGACGATAAGCGGACCACTCATTTTCATTCATGCCGCGGTATTGAAACTCATTACTGTACAGCCTTAGGTAACGATACAGGTCTCCCGATAAATAGCTGTCTGTCCATTCGTCGAGCGCTGCATGCAATCGCTCTCGAATCGAAAACACCTGCTGTGGATCAATCCACTTGAGGTCGCGAGTGATGATTACCGGAGTGACCAGCGGTGTGAGCAGACCTGCAACAGCGAGCAACTCATCATTTGGCAACGCGATGCAACCGTCTGTATCGAGGGGTGGTCTGCGCTCACTGTCAGCCGCAACACCATGTATCCATATGCCATCGCCTGACCTGCCCAAGCGATGATCCCACGCATTGGGATAATCCAGCGGAAATGCAGTTGGACCGTACTTCTCATGCAATCTGCTGGTGTCCAACTGTTCATTGATGAAATAAATCCCAAGTGGCGTGCGCCGGTCCCATGCCCTGTATTTATCGACACCGTTTTGCCCGACGGAAATATAGCTTCCACCGTCAAGCTTCGCGCCCTGCTGCGTGACGACAAACCGATGCAATGTCGACGAGTTCGTCTCAGCGATGAGAACAGTCGATATCGAAGCTGGCAGCTGCAGCAAATAGCCCGGTACTGATCCGGGCTGCTGTGCTTTGGCCAGGCAGGAGAGGGTCAGGACGGCGAGTATGAATAGGCGCTGCATGCTTCGATATTACAGCTGCCCGTATGGCATCACCATGATATGTTGTCCCGGACAGAAATACGGCTTCAGGAACCCACAATGAAACGAATCGTTACTACTGCCGCACTTGCTCTTTGTCTGGGCCCGGCGTTGGCAGACCCAGCCACAGACGCATCATTTGAGGTACTCGCAGAGCAGTATCTCCAGGACTTGACGAGATTTTCGCCTGTCGGCGCAACGCTTATCGGCAATCACAACGCCGATGACCAACTCGACCAGGTCGATGCCGAAGCTCGCGACAAGAATCGTGCACTTTACAGAAAGTACCTGGCGGCACTTGATGAAATCGCATTCGACTCTTTGTCCCGCGCTAACCAGGTTGATTCAGAGATGTTGCGTGCGGAGTTGCAATCGAGCCTGTGGTCGCTCGACGAACTGCAACAATGGGCATGGGATCCGCTCGTATACGTTCGCATCTCTGGTAACGCGATTTACGGGCTCGTCGCCCGGGACTTCGCACCGATTGAGCAACGGCTTGCGAATGTTGCTTCGCGACTGGCACAGATGCCACGATTCCTCGAACAAGCGCGCGCTTCAATCGAGTTCGAACGCGTCCCTAAGATCCACGCCGAGACAGCCGTGCAACAAAACCCCGGGCTGCTGTCGATCATCGAGACAATGATCGTACCGCATATCGATACTCTGGCACCGGAAAGCCGGGATCGCCTCAACGCCTCAATAGAAACAGCCAGGGGTGCCGTAGCTGAACATCAATCCTGGCTAGAAGAAGAGCTATTGCCGCGAGCCGCCGGAAACTTCCGAATTGGCGCGGAACTGTTCGATGCGAAGCTTGCGTTTGCTTTGAATTCTCCGCTCGATCGAAAGGACATTAAGGCACGCGCCGAAGATGAGTACGAGGCTGTACGTAATGCGATGTATGAAATTGCGAAGGACGTTTACGCCGGCCAACACCCTTATACGACGTTTCCGGACACGCCGGACGAAGCCTACAAGCAGACCATTATTCGTGCAGCCCTTGAACAGGCCTATCAGCAACTTCCGCCACGCGACGGCATCGTCGCCATAGCAAAAGAACAGTTGCAGCAGGCGACCGAGTTCGTCGTCGAGCACAACATCGTGACAATGCCCGAGGATCCTGTCGATATCATCATCATGCCCGAGTTTCAGCGTGGCGTATCCGTCGCCTACCTGGATCCACCGGGCCCGCTGGACGTTGGCCAGAAAGCATTCTATGCCGTAGCACCGTTGCCGGCAGACTGGACCGAGGAACAGGTCAATTCGTTCCTGCGCGAGTACAACATACTGTCGATCCAGGACCTCACCATTCACGAAGGCGTACCTGGGCATTATTTGCAGATTGCACTGAGCAACCGCTATCCCTCTGCGCTTCGCAGTACCCTGTGGTCCGGACCGATGGTCGAAGGATGGGCGGTTTATGCCGAGCGCATGATGATTGACGAAGGTTATCTGGATCATGATCCGCTGATGCGGCTTATCAACCTGAAGTGGTATCTGCGTGCCGTTACCAACGCGATCATCGATTCTGCGATTCATGTTGACGGCATGACCCGTGACGAGGCGATGAAGCTGATGATCGAGGGTGGTTTCCAGGAGGAGCGTGAAGCTGCTGGCAAATGGATACGCGCGCAGTTGACGTCGGCTCAGCTCTCGACCTATTTCGTCGGCTACCAGGAACACGCCGAGATGCGTAAGGCTGTAGAATCCGAGTGGGGTGATGAATTTACGTTACGCCGCTACCACGATCAGGCGCTGTCCTACGGCTCGCCGCCCGTTAAGTTCATTCGTGCCCTGATGCTTGGCGAGCCTATCCCGAGAACAGCGCAATAAGACACAAAAACCTCGCGCATAAAAAAACCCCGCGACAGTTACCTGTCGCGGGGCTGGTTCTACCTAAAACGGTAGAGAGCTAAGTAGCAGCTCTTTAGAACCTCAAACGTGCGCTCAAACGAATCGTTCTCGGCTGCTGGTACTGCTGGATCAGACCGTAGTCAGAATCAGCGACCCCACCGTCAGTTTCAAAGAACTCGTTGTACAGCGTCGGGTTGGCGCTGTCGAAGATGTTAAAGACATCCAATGTCCACAGCACGCTGGCATTACCCATTTCCATATTGTACTGAGCAGTACCATCAATGGTCATGATGTCCGGCGTGGTGCCAAGCGAGCCACGTTGCACGGACTCTCCACCACAGAAGTGTGCGTCAGCGCCGTAGGCCTGGGCAAACACGTCTGTCGGGTGAACACCAAAACAGCTAACCGGGCGACCAGACTGCCACAGGATATTTGCGCCAAAACGCAGCCCGTTGTCCAGTTGATACGTACCGAAGGCTTTAATCGTGTGACGACGATCGTTCGGCAGATTGCCGTCCGAGTTGTCGGTCAGCCCTGGCTGGTCGAAGTTCTGCGTGATGCCTGCATCGTCCTGGCCATTATCAGACTTGACGTAACCTTCATGGTTACCCCAGCTGTGCGACCAGGTGTAGGACATCTGTGCGCCCCAGCGACCGTCGAATGGACGTGCCGTTGTGAACTCAAGAGCAGCGTATTGACGCTCTGCTTCCGGATAACCCAGCTGAGCAGCTGTCAGATTGATCGTCTCATCCTGTTCAGGGATGTAGATCGTCATGTCGTTACCAGGATTGGTCAGCACGTACTGGTGGAAGCCAGTGAAGTAATCAGTCGAATTACAATCTCTGGCTGGCGTGCCTGCACCGTCATCACAAGCGAGTTCGTCGCCTGGAATTGTGGACCAACCATTAGCAGCGTAGTAGGTGTTTACGGCCGCGTCGATGGCGATGTCTTCAATCGTGGTCTCGAGGTTACGGTAGATCGCCTTGACGCCGAGCTCTACGCCCGAGTCGAGGAAACGCTGGTAACCAACAATAAACTCGGTCTGGTACATTGCATCGAGGTTCTCGTCAGTTACAGAACGTGTATCAGGTACCGTTCCATCACCGAATAAGTCCTGGTCGAACTGCGCGCCAAGTCCTGTCGGTACAAACTGAGCATCTACGCTGACTCCATCCCAATCAAAGTAATCCTGGATGTAAGTCTCGTTACCAGCCATACGAATGTTCGTATTAGCTGCGATCGGCAGGTAGTACAGGCCGTAGTTTGCGAAGAACTTCGATGTACCGTCACCTTTTGGATCGAAAACAGCAGAAAGGCGCGGAGCCCACTGGTTGTCGACCTCGACGAAGATATCGCCGTCAGCGTTCAGGTTTTCGAAGTTTTCGTTACGCAGACCAAGCTCCAGCGTCCAATTGTCGTTGACTTCCCAAACGTCCTGGATGTAGAAGGCGTCTGAAACTGTCTCAAATGAACCACCAACGCTGTAGGTACGACGGCGAGCATTTGCGCCCTGCGGACATTCTGTAACTACGTCACAACCGTTGTACTCGTTCAGCGGATCAAGCAACCAGTAAGCACCACCTGAGTTGATCGTTGATTCGTCAGAGAAGTTATCTTCCGAGTCAAAGCCAAACGACAGGTCATGGTTACCAACAACCCAGTTCAGGTCAACACGTGTCATTTCGCGTGTATCGGTACCTTGAGAAACCGTGAAGTTCGACCACTCGCCCTGAGCGGCAAAACCGCCAGCGTCCGTGTATTGGTAAACAACAGGAATGCTTGCACTTGCAGGAGCCGTTGTACGAGCCTGCTCATTCTCACCGTAAGAAACGGATAAGCTGAAGTTATCACCGAAATCACCGGTGTAGGTAGCAATCCAGTTGTCGCCGCCACGCTCGTACAGCGTGTCACCAACATACGCACCACGTGTTTGCGTGGCGCCGTCGAATGCGTAAACCGCTTCTACGCCTGTGCGCTCATCTGAGAAGTTCGTGTACTCGAGGTGATGGTCATCGGTAATGTAGGCATCCAGCTTGAAGCCATAGAAACCTTCGTCGACTTCGTAGTCGAAGTCACGACCGCTCTGGATACCGGCATAACGCTGGTCCTGACCGTTGTCGCTGTACAAAGCGTAAAAGAACAGGCGATCTTTGATGATCGGGCCCGATGCGAAAACGTCAAATGTCGTCTCGTCGTCCTTGTCCAGCTTGTTAGCCGCGAGGAACGTTTCAGGACTTTCATTGATTTCGCTTTCGTAATAGACGTTGGCACCGAAGTTCCAGTCGTTAGACCCACTCTTTGATTTGGCGTTCATTACGCCACCGAGTGAACGACCGTACTTGGCGGAGTAGCCACCGGTCTTGATCTGCAGAGTCTCGTAGAACTCGAACGGAACCTGTGAGAAGCCAACACCTGTGCGGAAGTTGGTTGTATTCAGGCCGTTGATGAAGCTCGTGTTCTCGGCGATTGACGCGCCAGCAAATGCAACGTTGCCGTTGCCGCCGAAGCGGTAGTCACCACGACTCGTGCCTGGTGCCAGCAGTGCAACCGATGTCAGATCGCGTTGTACAGGCATTTCAAGCAGTGCATCAGCTGTGATTACGAGGCCAGATTCGGCAATGCTCGTATCCAGAGCCTCAACACGAGTACCGGTAGTTACGATCTCTTCGATCGCCTCTACTGTGGTTGCCATTGCAACTGTCGTTGCGCTACCCAGTGTAACGGTAACCGTGGCGCTATCAACCATGTTGCCGCTCTGCAGAACGCGCACTTCGTACGAGCCCGTTGGCAGACCGTCAAAACGGAATGCGCCATCAGAAGTTGATTTGGATTTCGTTGTACCACGCGAGTCGTCCGTAACTTCTACCACAGTACTCGAATCAGCACCGACTACTGTTCCACGAATGGAACCGCCGGACTGTTGAGCTTGGGCAGAGGTTGCGAGACCCAGAATCAATACAACAGCCGCAAGGCCGCTGAAAAGCTTCCGGGTGACAGACGCAGCAGATTTAATGCTGATCATTAGTGTGTCCCCTATGCTGTAAAGAGTGATCTCTAACTATATGTACTTGAGAAGAACGTCTTAACCGTCTGTTTTTTACACTTGCGGCCGTGAACGGGCTTTCCCACGTAGAGCAAGCGTAACATAAATGCCACAAACGCCAAATACATCTGGTTATAAGGCGATTTGCGGCCTTTTCGGGGACTATACAGACACCATCTTTTACACCATAAAGAACCTATATCTATTTGTTTTCACGCTGTTTTTTGTCATTTCACGTGATCGAAAGCAAGCCTCGTCCAGCTATGCCACAGGCGTGATATGTCAAGCTTTTCCGGGTCGATTTGCGCACCGTTTTGCGTGCCCGTTGCATTTTTACAACAAAGTTTGAGTGCTTATTCGTAGCGTAAAGCATCGATAGGATTCAGCCTCGACGCCTTGACCGCAGGCAGCATCCCGAAAATGACACCAACGGCAGTGCAAAACAGCAGGCCAACTACCGCCCATCCAACGGGAACAACCGCTTCGAATGATGACGAAATTCCCATCTTCACCATCATGTTGCCAATACCAAAGCCGACGGCAACACCGATGACGCCGCCGACGTTGCACAACACAATAGCTTCGAGCAGGAATTGCCGCAAAATGAAACGTGGTTTTGCACCGAGAGATTTGCGGATGCCAATTTCCTTTGTTCGCTCGGTTACTGAAACCAGCATGATATTCATGATGCCGATACCTGCGACAAGCAACGCAATGATGCCGATGATAAATGCGCCTACCTTGATGCCGGCTGTCATTTGATTGAACTCATTAATAGTGCTTTCGGAATTGAAGTACTCGAAGTTGTCTTTCTCTCCGCGACGCACACCGCGGACGCGGCGTAACACCTGCCTTGTCTCTTCAATAGCGTCATCAATTAACTCCGGTGACTTCGCGTGCACCGTAATGTTGACGGATCGTTCAAAGCCATTCCTGTCCGTCATTCCATAGGTACTAACGAATGTCGAAACAGGCATCAGGATATAGTTGTCGTACTGACCTCCGAATGCCGATTTCTTCTCGTCGAAAACACCAACAACCTGGTACTTGCGTCCGTCGACACGGATATCGCGGCCAACCGGGTCAAGAAACGGATACAAGCTCTGCGCAATGGCGCTGCCAATTACGACAACCTTGCGACCCGCGCGTACGTCCGTCTGTGAAATGTTTCGGCCATAAGCCACGAAATGCGTGTTGTTCTGCGGGTATTCGGGCGTACCACCAACAATCGAAATGTTGTCGTTTGTTTCCTCACCGCGAAATTCCGCCTTAAAACCGAAATCCCAAATCTCGGAACCGACGATATCTACCGACTCCACATTATCCCGAATAGCCTTTGCATCACTCAATGTCACGGGCGGGCGTCGCATTGCCTCACGACGCTCCTCATCAGTTGAAAATCCACTTGGCCATTTTTGTACCTGAAAGGTCTGTGCGCCCAGGACGCTCATCTCCTTTTCCATCGTGCCCTGAACTACGGAAATACCGGTCATCACCGCAATTATCGAGGCAACACCGAGGACGATTCCAACCAGCGTCAGCGACGACCGCAACTTGTTAGCACGGATAGCTTGTAAGGACATGATGACTGAATCAATTCTTTGCATAGCTCTTTCCTTCGGGCCTATTCGTAGCGCAGCGCTTCAATAGGATCGAGACGCGCGCCTTTGTAGGCTGGCACGATGCCGGCAACAACGCCCACCAATGCAGAAATCAGGACCGCCGCAACCATAATTCCAGGTGACAAACTTGCCGGCATTACATCCAACTTGTTGATGAGGGCGGTTATGGCCGCAGCGATACCGATTCCTATCAGTCCACCGGCCACGCAGATCACGGCCGACTCGAAAAGAAACTGCATCAATATGCTGCGCCGTTTCGCACCTATCGCCTTGCGGATACCTATCTCTCTGGTTCTCTCGGTTACCGACACGAACATGATGTTCATAACACCGATGCCACCGACGAATAGCGCGATACTTGTGACCAGCAAACCAATGGCGAGGACAACTCCTACGACGCTGTTAAACGCGCCTAGTAAGGAGTCGAGCTTGTTGATCGAAAAATTGTCTTCTTCAGCCGGCTTGAGCTTTCGAATCTTGCGCATTTCACCAATGACTTCGTACTCGAGTTCGCTCAGGTCTGAAATCGTCGACGCTTTAACCGCAATATCGACATCCGTGAATCGACGACCGCCGAAGGACTTGACGAAAGTTGATATCGGAATAAACACCTGGCGATCAAAGTTCGGACCACCCAGCGTGTTGCCACCTTGTTTCTCGAGGACTCCAGCGACGCGAAAATGATAAGCACCAATATTGATTTCTTTGTTTAGTGGGTTGACCGATCCAAAAAGATCCTCGGCGACCTCCTGACCGATGACAACCGTATTCTTCTTGTACCGGACATCGAATGCCATCAGGAAGCGGCCTATCTCGGGCATGCGGCTTGTAATGATGGGCATTTTCTCAGTCGTACCAATCACCGGTATGGCATCCATCGTAGTCGACCCGAAACGCAGATCCCGTCGCGTATCCATGCTCGGGCTGACGATCGCTCGGCCTTCAAATGCCGCCTCGAGTTTGGTCGCTTCATCGAGATTGAGATTGGGGCGATTCCTGAAGGAAAAGAAATCGTTCATGGTGATCCACGGCATGCGTGATACATACACAACGTCCGCGCCAATAGCCCCAGCAGCCTGGGCAAACGACGACTGCATGCCGTTGAAGGCTGTCATCGTCGTGGTCACTGCAACGATTCCTATAATGATGCCGAGCGTAGTCAGTGCGCCGCGCGCTTTGTTGGCGACGATTGCGCTTAACGCTATTCTCATCGATTCGCGAGTATCGAGAATTACATTCATCAGATAGACCTTTATTCGGCCGCTTTACCCGACACTGGCCGTTCCAACCTCATACTCAGCCGGCACCGGGCCAAGGTATGAGTCAGACAAGAGTTCGTCTGCCGAGAGAATATCGCTCTCGATTTTTCCATCGCGGAGGCGGATCGACCGATGCGCATGCGCCGCGATGTAATCCTCATGGGTTACAAGAATGATGGTCTGACCATCGGCATGGAGATCGTCAAACATTGTCATGATTTCATCGCCGGTCCTGCTATCGAGGTTACCCGTCGGCTCATCCGCAAGAATGATCGAAGGGTTGAATACCAGCGCTCGTGCTATAGCCACACGCTGACGCTGGCCACCCGACAACTCGTTTGGTTTGTGCTTCATACGATCTGCAAGCCCGACCTGGTCAAGTGCTCGCTCCGCACGCACCCGACGCTCGGCTTTCGCCATACCTCCATAAATCAGTGGCAGCTCGACGTTGTGCAGAATGTCTGCACGAGGAATGAGGTTGAATGTTTGAAACACGAAACCGATCATGCGATTCCGAATTTCGGCAAGATCCGACTCATCCTTGTTCGCCACCGCCTCACCGCCGAGCGCGTAGCTGCCGCTCGTTGGCACATCAAGGCAGCCGATAATATTCATCAGCGTGGACTTGCCTGAACCTGACGGACCCATGATAGCGACATACTCATTCTCACCGATGTCGAGTGAGACGCCGCTTAGTGCGTGCACTTGCTCGTTGCCCATCTCATACGTCTTAACGACATCCCGCAGCTCAAGTACTGCCGTTTCCGGTTTCTTGTTTTTCATCCGTCTAGCTCCGTCTCTTCAGGCGTTATCCGATTCTTCATCGCCGTCATTGTTGACGACGACTTCTTCTCCATTGCCGAGATCCGCTGAGATCGCCCGGTAACTGCCGGTAACGACTTCCTCGTTTTCCTCAACACCCGAAATAATTTCGATCATGTCATCGCTCTGAATGCCGGTTTCTACCTGCCTGGCAATAACACGCCCGTCTTCCTCAACACAAAATACGATCTCGACAAAGCCATCGTCGTCCGCCGTGAATCGTTTTTCTGCTTCGGAAACCTCTTCGCCTTCGAGCGTTAGCTGGTCAATCGTGCGGACCGCAACGCTCTGGATTGGCACGCCAATCACGTCAGTTTTCGTCATGGTGCTGACATCAGCGCTGGCGGTCATGCCGGGCCGTAATTTGGAGATTTCGCCGCTTATGGCGATCTTCACCTCAAATTCGGTCTTCTGACTGGTCGTGCCCTGTGCGTCTGTGTTTGCAGTATTCGAGATTTCGTAAACAGTACCTTTCAACGTTTCGCCGAACAGCGCGTCGACTTTTATCTCGGCCTCCTGGCCCAACTGCACATTGACGATGTCATTTTCGTCGACATTGACCTGTGCTTCCATTTCCGTCAGGTCCGCCACAATCATGATGAGGTCTTCCTGAAACTGCGAACCGATCGCCATCTCGCCCTGCTCCTTATCGAGGTCCGAAATGGTGCCGGCCATCGGTGCATAGATCCGCGTCTTCGCCAGGCTGTCCTCGGCTTGCTTGAGCGTGCCCTTCGCCTGCTCTACCTGGTCAAGCGCGCTCTGATAGCGCGCGATTTCAACCTGGTAGGCCGCGTCATTGGCGTCCAGGACCGATTGCGACTCGAGCTTGCGGGCAACAACATCCCGTGCCCGGTCATAGTCTTTCTCGGCCTTGAGCATGTTCTGCCGGACGAGCTCTGCATTTGCCTGCGCGGATCGAACACTTGCCTGAGCGCTCTCCACAGCAGCGAGATACCGCTCGCTGTCGAGCTCGGCCAGCAACGTGCCTTCCTCGACCCAGTCACCTTCCTCCACATGCAACGCGATAATTTTGGCGCTGACATCGGCGCTGATACGGATTTGGGTCTTCGGCTGGATACGCCCGGTTGCGTTGACGGTTTGGACAATCGTCTCGCGATTAACCGTCGCGGTCTGGACTTCCTGAAGCTCTTCTTTGCCGCCGCTGACAATCATGGCCCCAGCACCAGCAGCGACAACCAAGGCACCGACTGTTATCCATAGGGTTTTCTTTTTCATTATATGTCTCAAAGAGTTAGTGATCTGGTGATGTAGTGTACTATAACACTAAGTTATCAGATTGCAATCGCGCTGAAGCTTAGACGTGTCAAAACGGCATCGTTCTGACGATCTCCATATCAAATGGCTATTTGCCGGCGCACCCGAGCAGCGCCGCCGCGGCCGCACCCTATCAATTAGATGCATGAAACCGGGATTTGGTTTAGCAAAATTCAGCCCGCGGCTGGCGATTCGGAACACTACACAGCCGGCAGACGGCGCATTTCTCTCGGTCATGGCTCCCTGCGGTCCGCTTTACTTCCCTCGATAAACGCCCCGCCCGCCGGCTCTACGGTGATGGTCGTAGGGCCGGGAGCGTGGGATCTTTTTTTCCGGAAATAAAGCGCAGCGTAGCGAGCCATTCCGGAAAAAAATGATGCCACGCTAGACGGCCGTGCGCTGTTCCGGATCGCGGGAGTTGACCGTGTGGTGAGGCGCGCCGTCTGCCGGCTATGTAGAAAACGCATCGCGGTCGCAGGCCGCGCGGGACAGATCAGATCGGTAGGACGGTTGTGTGTTTGATGTCCGAGAGGACGATGCTCGAGTTGACTTCCTGGATCCCCGGCAACTGCGACAGCTTTTCGAAGAAGAACTGCTCATACGCTTTGATATCTTCAGTCACGATGCGCAGCAGGAAGTCCACGCTGCCCAGTACAACGTAACAATCGAGGACCTCCGGGTAATCGCTGACGGCTTCCGAGAACGCTGCGAGATTGCTGCGGCCGTGAGAGGTCAGCTTGACGTGTGCGAACACCATCGTGTTGAGGCCGACCTTCTCACGATCGATCTTGACGGGTTGATCCATGATCACGCCCTCGTCACGCAGACTCTGTATGCGTCGCCAGCAAGCGGACTGGGACAGGCCGATCTTCTCGCCTAGTTCAGACGCATTTATGCCCGGCACTTTCTGCAGCCATTCGAGTATTCGGCGGTCCGTCTGATCCAGGTCAATTGATTGCATTATTAATGTTCAATGATTGATATAATTGCATAGATTATGCGCTTTTTGTTCATATATCAAATGAAAAAGCAACGAAAATGCCACTTCAGCCGGATATCATAGGTGCCACCCTTGTGCACGAGAGAGCATCACCATGAGCGTTTTCGACCATCCGGAATTCGATCAACATGAGTCGCTGCATTTCGTTCAGGATCCAGAATCCGGGCTCAAAGCGATTATCGCTATTCACTCAACGGCGCTCGGCCCCGCCGCAGGTGGTTGCCGTCGCTGGCAATACGCGAACGACGACGATGCGCTGACCGATGCGCTGCGGCTTTCACGTGGCATGACCTACAAGAACGCAGTGGCCGGCCTTAAATTCGGCGGCGGCAAGTCGGTCATACTGGCCGCCGACAACGCGCCCAAATCTGCGCAGCTTTTTCACGCTTTTGGACGACAAATCGAAGCCCTGGGCGGACGCTACATTACGGCTGAAGATGTCGGTTGCAGTGTTGAGGACATGCGCCTCGTAAAGGAACAAACCAACTACGTGTCCGGATTACCCAAGAGTGGCGACAGCGCCGGTGGCGACCCGTCGCCACACACAGCACTGGGCGTTTTTCTGGGCATTCAGTCGGCGCTCAAAGCGAAGTCAGGTAACGATTCTCTGGACGGCGTTCGGGTTGCCGTTCAGGGCGTTGGGCATGTTGGCCTGCATCTCTGCCGAATGTTGCACGAAGCCGGAGCCACCCTGGTGGTTTCAGATGTCAACGGCAACAACATAAAGCTGGCTAGCGACGAACTTCCGGTCACAGTGGTTGCTCCAGCCGAGCTGCTCTATAGCGATGTCGATGTACTCGCCCCGTGTGCACTTGGTAATATCCTCACGTCGCAAACCATACCTTCGATAAAAGCCAAGATCATCGCCGGCGCTGCCAACAACCAACTCGCGACCGATGACGACGGCAAGCGATTGGCAGAACACGACATCCTGTATGCGCCTGACTACGTCATTAACGCCGGCGGTATTATCAACGTCGCGCACGAGTACTACGGCGATGGCTCCGAGGAAAACGTGCGCGCCGATATCGCGAGAATACCCGAGCGTCTCGACGCAATTTTCGCCGAAGCGCTTAAGACCGGCAGACCGACCAATGCCATTGCGGATGAATTGGCAAGACGCCTCGTGTCAGGACAAGTGCTACAGGAGCGGCGCTCAGCATGAATAAAAAATCGAGGCTCCATATTCCCCGGCCATCAGCTCGCCCGGGCGAAAAGCCAGACTTCAGTTACCTCAATTTGTCTCCGGCAGGTAGTGTCGACAAACCGCCGTTCGATTCCCGCACGCGAGACATCGAGAACCTGAGTATTGAACTCGTGCGTGTTCTCGACGACAACCATGAAGCCATTGGTCCCTGGGTACCGGACCTCGACCCCGGAAAGCTGCAAATCGCATTGCGCTGGATGGTGATGACTCGAGTCCTCGATGCTCGCATGTGGCAAATCCATCGGCAGGGGCGCATCACTTTTTACATGGAGTCAAAAGGCGAGGAAGCGGTATCGATCGCGCAGGCGATGGCGCTGCGGCCCGGCGACATGTGTTTCCCGTCATACCGAAATCAGGGCATTTTCCTGTATCGAGGTATGAAGCTTGTCGACATGATGTGCCAGTGCCTTTCGAATACCGGAGACATGTGCAAAGGCCGCCAGCTGCCGATCATGTACCACAGCAAGAAAGCCAACATGTTTTCCATCTCCGGAAATCTCGCCACACAATATCCGCATGCCGTTGGCTGGGCGATGGCCTCGGCCATCAAGGGTGAAGACCACATCGCCGCATCCTGGGTCGGTGACGGCAGTACCGCGGAAGCAGATTTTCACCATGCCCTGACCTTCGCGGCAGTCTACCAGGCGCCCGTTATCCTCAACGTCGTTAACAACCAGTGGGCTATTTCGACGTTCCAGGGAACGGCTGGCGGCCAGCGCCGCCCGTTCGCCGCACGTGGGCTTGGCGTCGGAATTCCAGGCATCCGTGTCGATGGTAACGACCTGCTCGCCATTTACTCAGTCACCCTTTGGGCGGCTGAACGTGCACGACGAGGTGGCGGCCCGACACTGATCGAGCTGGTCACTTACCGCGGCGGGGCGCATTCGACGAGTGACGACCCCTCGAAGTACCGTCCCAAGGACGAATGGTCGGCTTTCCCGCTTGGCGACCCCGTAGAACGCCTCAAGCAACACCTGATTGCCGGTGGTCACTGGTCCGACGAGCAACACGGAAAAATGGAAGAAGAACTCAAAGCCGAAGTATTAACTGCGTGGAAGGAAGCGCAGAAATTCGGGACGATGACCGAGGGACCTTTCCTGGACCCAAGCACCATGTTCGATGACGTTTTTGCTGAAACTCCAGCGCATCTTGAGTCGCAACGCCGACGCATGATTGAAGTGGAGAGTTCTTAATGGCGCAAATGAACATGATCGAGGCGATCCGGTCCGCGCTCGATGTCGTTATGGACAAAGATCCGAATGTCGTCGCGCTTGGCCAGGATATTGGCTATTTCGGCGGTGTGTTTCGATGCACTGATGGATTGCAGCGCAAGTATGGTGAGCACCGGGTTATAGACGCACCTATCGCTGAGGGCGGCATTATCGGCACGGCCATCGGCATGGGCGTTAACGGCTTGCGGCCCGTGGCCGAGATCCAGTTCGCAGATTACATCTACCCGGGCTTTGACCAGATTGTCAGCGAACTCGCGCGGCTGCGTCACCGCTCCTGTGGTGAATTCTTCTCGCCCGTAACGATTCGCACGCCCTGTGGCGGTGGCATTCGCGGCGGCCAGACACATTCACAAAGCCCCGAGGCAATATTCGCGCACATCAGTGGCATCAAAACCATCATGCCGTCGAACCCCTACGATGCCAAAGGACTGCTGATCAGTGCCATCGAGTCTGACGATCCCGTTGTTTTCTTCGAGCCGAAGCGCATTTACAACGGACCGTTCGATGGCGATCCGGATAGACCAGCGGTCTCCTGGGCATCGCACCCCAAAGGTGAAGTGCCGGAGGGTCACTACACGGTGCCAATAGGCGAGGCCGAGGTCGTTCAACCGGGCGAAGAGCTTACGATTATTACCTACGGAACGCTGGTGCACGTCGCTGTCGCGGCGGCAAAAGCAACCGGTGTCGCTGCCGAAATCGTCGATGTGCGGAGCATATTCCCGCTGGACGTCGCAACCCTCGCAGCATCCGTTAACAAGACCGGGCGTTGTTTGATTGCCCATGAGGCAACGCGTTTCGGCGGCTACGGTGCTGAACTCGCGGCACGCATACAAAAGGATTGTTTCTGGAACCTCGAAGCGCCTATCAGCCGCATTGCGGGTTGGGATACACCCTATCCACATGCTTTTGAGTGGCAATACTTCCCGGGCAAGAAACGCATGATTGCCGGAATCCAGAACATCATGGAGGTCGAATGAGCGAGTTCATTTTCAAGCTGCCCGACCTCGGAGAAGGCACGGTCGAATCGGAAATCGGCGAGTGGTTTATCAAGGTCGGCCAACAGGTTTCAGAAGAAGATGTTGTTGGCACAATGATGACCGACAAAGCCGCCGTCGAGCTCTCGTCACCGGTCTCAGGCACGGTCGTCAAACTTGCGGGTGAGCCGGGCGACATCGTTGCTGTCGGAGCAGCGCTCGTCGTTTTCGAAACGGACAGCGATGTTGAAACGGCCGTAGCGGGCCCTGCCCGCGATCGCGCCCATGGGGCGCTCCAACAGCGTAGGAACGATTCCGATGCGGCGCCTCGCAAGCGAGTCATGACCTCACCTGCTGTCAGGTTGCGCGCCAAGAACGCAGGAATTGATCTGGCGCTCATTTCCGGATCCGGCCCCGGCGGCCGAGTCACACGGCAGGACTTCGACGCATTTGTAGGAGCGCCCCATGGGCGCGATGATCGCGCCCATGGGGCGCTCCTACAGAAACCGCTACCAGCAATGGAGAGCAAAGAGATCAAGGTCATCGGCCTGCGGCGCATCATCGCCGACCGCATGGCGACAGCGACTCGCGAAATTCCCCACTTCACCTATGTCGAAGAAATCGACATCACCGAACTGGAAGAGCTGCGCAAACACCTGAACGGCAAGAAAACCGACAAATCAGAACGGCTCACGATATTGCCGCTCCTCGGGCTCGCATTGATGCGTGCACTCAGGGAGTTCCCGCAGTGCAACGCAACTTACGACAAAGACAGAAACGTCATCGTGCAGCACGGTGCCGTGCACCTGGGTGTTGCCACACAAACCAGCGATGGCCTGAAAGTACCAGTTGTTCGTAACGCCAACTCATATTCGATTGACGACCTCGCTGCTGAAATTCGTCGCATTACCGAAGCAGCTCGCGACAACAGCATCAAGAGAGACGAACTAAGCGGCTCAACGATAACGATTACCAGCCTGGGAAAACTCGGCGGCATCGCTTCTACACCGGTCATAAACATGCCGGAGGTCGGCATTATCGGCGTCAATCGCGCCGTCGAACGACCCGTCGTTCTGCATGGCCAGGTGACGGTCAGACTGATGATGAATCTGTCGTCGTCGTTCGATCATCGTTTTGTTGACGGCTACGATGCCGCCGCGATGATCCAGCGCATCAAGGAAATGCTCGAGCACCCGGCGACGATTTTCCTGTAAGCAGTACGCTGCTAGCGCAAGCCGCTGATGAGGAT
>Ga0224512_10000630_pt1 | contig 36608 bp, 38 predicted proteins | sample SF_May12_sed_USG_4_FD_169103 | JGI IMG/M metagenome (GOLD analysis project Ga0224512, IMG submission 169103) | Sediment microbial communities from San Francisco Bay, California, United States - SF_May12_sed_USGS_13 | ecosystem: Environmental > Aquatic > Marine > Sediment | place: USA... | reverse complement strand
GAGGGTGTCACGTACGAGGAAGCGATCTACGAGGGGTACGGTCCCGGGGGCGCGGCCATCATGGTGCAAGTCACGAGCGACAACTTGAACCGCACCGTTGCCGCCGTCCGTCATGCGTTCTCGAAGAGTGGGGGGAGCTTGGGCGAGCCCAATTCCGTCGCTTGGTTGTTCGAGAAGCGCGGACAGATCTCCATCGATGCGACCCGGTACCCCGAGGACGCCGTCATGGAAGCGGCACTCAATGCCGGTGCCGACGACATGTCGACGGACGGAGACCTCCACGTCATCGTCACGCAGCCGACCAACCTCCATGCGGTGCGCGAGGCACTCACGAATGGCGGTGTCGAGGTGGAGGAAGCAGCGCTGGCACTGGTTCCGACAACCACTGTCCTCGTGGAAGGCAAGGATGCTGAGCGGCTGCTCAAGTTGATGGATACCCTCGAGGAACACGAGGATGTCTCGCAGGTGTTCAGCAACTTCGATATCGACGCAGCGACGCTCGCGGCGGTTGGCGGGTGAGCTTCCGTGTACTGGGAATCGATCCCGGCACCGCCGTCACCGGGTTCGGCGTGGTGGAGCCGGCACCTGACCGTGTGGGCCGACTCATCGAATGCGGGGTGATCCGCACCAAGTCGAGAGACCCCCTCGCCACGCGGCTTTCGGTGCTCCATGACGGCGTGAGTGAGCTCATTCGGCGCCATGAGCCCTCCGTCCTCGCGCTCGAGAGCCTCTTCTACGCCAAGAACGTCCGGACCACCGTGACGTTGGGCCACGCGCGCGGTGTCATCCTCCTCGCCGCGGGACAGGCCGAGATCGAGGTCGCCGAGTTTCCGCCGGCGACGGTGAAGAAGTGCATTGTCGGAAGGGGCGGCGCTGCAAAAGCGCAGGTGAGCTATATGGTGCAACGTCTGCTCAATCTTGCATCTGAGCCGTCGCCCAGTGATGCCTCGGATGGCATTGCGCTCGCCTTGACCTATCTGGTTACTCGACGGAGGTGCGCGTGATCGCCGGAGTGCGGGGCCGCGTGCTGGCGAAGACGGGCGACCGCGTCGTGGTGGCAACCGCCGGTGGCGTCGATCACGAGATCGCCGTGCCCCTCGGCGTGCTGGAGACCCTCCCGGTTGTGGGTGCGGAGGTGGCACTGAAGACGGTGTTGGTCGTTCGCGAGGACGGGTGGGCATTATACGGGTTCGACGAAGATTACGAGCGGACGTTGTTCCAGCGTTTGCTGGGGACGACAGGTGTCGGCCCTCGGCTGGCCCTCGCGGTGGTTTCGACGTTGGGCGGTGCCCGCGCGACACGGGCCATCCGCGACGGCGACCTGGCGGCACTCTGCACGGTTCCCGGAATCGGGAAGAAGACGGCGGAGCGGATTCGGCTCGAGCTCAAGGATCGACTCCGTGACATTGCGCTCCCCGGCGCCCCCACGGGTGAGAGTGGCCCAACCGAAGAAGCGGTGCAGGCGCTGATGAATCTCGGGTATTCGGCCGGCGATGCTGAGCGCGCGGTGCGGGCGTTCGTATCGGAGAGCGGAACCACAGCGTCAGTTGACCTGATTCGTGGCGCGCTGCAACTCTTAACCAAGGCGAAATGACAACGGTCACGATGAAAACTGCGGAATGGAACTGCACCAAATGTGGCTCAACGAATCGGAAGCTGGTCCGTGCGCTCGACACTGAAGCCAAGGACCGCTGCGTGAGCTGCCACGCGCGCCACCGCATCTCTGAGGACGTCCGGCCGGTACGCTGGCAGGCCGTTGCCGCGCGGTGAGCAGAACCGAGATCACCACGCCGGAAGCGCTCCCAGAGGAGGGTTCCGCCGAAGCGTCGCTCCGCCCGGCTCGGCTCGCGGAATTCGTAGGACAGGAGACGGTCAAGGAAAGCCTGCAGATCGCGATCGACGCCGCCAGACAGCGAAGCGAACCGCTGGATCACACTCTGTTTTTCGGACCGCCCGGCCTTGGCAAGACCACCCTCGCCATCCTCATCGCACGGGAGATGGGGGTGAATGTGCGCACGACGAGTGGACCGGTCTTGGAGCGGGCAGGCGATCTCGTGGGTATGCTCACCACATTACGCCAGGGCGACGTGCTGTTCATCGACGAGATTCACCGCATGCGACCGGCGCTCGAGGAGTTCCTCTACCCTGCCATGGAGGACTTCCGGGTCGACGTGCGAATCGCCGATGGACCGAATGCCCAGACGATCCCGATGAGCGTGGAGCCGTTCACGCTCGTTGGGGCATCGACCCGCTACGGCATGCTGACCCCACCGATGCGAGCGCGGTTCGGCATCGTGGAACGCTTGGGCTACTATCCCGCCGAAGACCTGCAGCAGATTGTGATCCGATCGGCCAAGATCTTAGAGGTCACAATGGATCCGGACGGTGCGGTCGAGATCGCGAAGCGGAGCCGTGGAACGCCCCGCGTCGCAAATCGACTGCTGCGCCGTGTGCGGGACTATGCGCAGGTCCGCGCGGACGGAACCATTACGAAGACCGTCGCCGAAGCGGCTCTCAGCCGACTGAACGTGGACGAGTACGGACTCGACGACATGGATGCCCGGATTCTGCAGATCATCATCGAGAAGTACGACGGCGGGCCCGTGGGGCTGAACACCATCGCCGTTGCGGTCGGTGAGGATCCGGGCACGCTGGAGGAGGTGTACGAGCCGTTTCTCATTCAGCAGGGGTTCCTGCACCGCACGCCCCGGGGCCGTGCGGCGAGTCCCGCAGCCTATCGGCACTACGGCTACACGCTCCCTCCACACGCTGCCGGTGACCAGCCGTCGATCTTCGACACCAGTGGGTAAGACGTACCGCACTGCCGACTTCGACTACGAGTACCCACCCGACACCGTAGCCCAGCATCCCCTTCCCGACCGAAGTGCGAGCCGGTTGTTGGTGCTCGACCGCGCCTCCGACACCGTCCACCATCGAAGATTCGCAGAGTTCCCCACGCTGCTTGATTCCGGCGACGTGCTCGTGCTGAATACCAGCCGCGTCATTCCGGCGCGGCTCAAGGGCGTGCGGGAGAACGGGCGTGAGGCAGAAGTCCTGCTCGTGCATCCAGAACCCGATGGCCAGTGGCTCGCGATGGTGCATCCGGGAGGGAAACTCAAGGCCGGACGCACGATTCGGTTCGGTGACGACGCGATCGCTCACGTCGTGAGCGTGCTGCAGGGCGGTCTCCGCCGCCTCGCGTTCTCCGGGACCGTGGATGTTCCAACCCTCATGCGCCGCTACGGATCGGTGCCATTGCCTCCCTATATCGCCCGCCCGGTCGTACCGTCGGACCGGGAACGCTACCAGACGATCTACGCCAACGCCGACGGCAGCGTCGCGGCGCCGACCGCCGGATTGCACTTCACCGCGGCGCTGTTGGACCGCATCTCGAAACGCGGGATCGAGATCGTCGAAACGATGCTGCACGTTGGACCGGGCACCTTCAAGCCGATCGAGACCGATGACCCGGCTCGGCACACCATGCATGCCGAGTGGTACTCCGTATCCGAAGCGTCGGCGCGCCGCGTGAACACCGCAAAGGCGCAGGGACATCGCGTGTGGGCGGTGGGCACGACGGTCGCGCGAACGCTCGAGACCGTCGCCATGGAGGATACAGTGCGCGCCGGATCCGGATGGACCGATCTCTTCATCTATCCGCCGTATCGGTTCCGCATCGTAGACGCACTGCTCACCAACTTCCACTTGCCGCGTTCAACGCTGCTCATGCTCGTGGCAGCGTTTGCAGGATATGAGCGGGCCATGGCGGCCTACCGAGACGCCATACGAGAGCGTTACCGTCTGTTTTCCTACGGCGACGCGATGGCGATCACGTGACCGGGTTCGGCTACACGCTCGACCAGCGTGACGAAGGGGCGCGCGCCGGAACGCTGTCGCTTCCGCACGGCCTAGTCGAGACGCCGGCGTTCATGCCGGTCGGTACGCAGGGCACGGTTCGGACCTTGTCACCCTTCGATCTCGAAGCGGTGGGAACCCAGATGGTGCTCGCCAACACCTACCATCTGCACGTCCGGCCTGGGGAGCGCACGATTGCAGACTTGGGGGGACTCCACCGGTTCATGGCGTGGCCGGGGCCATTGCTCACCGATTCTGGGGGCTTTCAGGTCTTCTCGCTCGAGGGGCTTCGGCGCGTGGACGACGACGGCGTCACCTTCCAATCACACGTCGATGGAAGCACGCGCCAACTCACGCCAGAGAAGGCCATCGATATTCAGTGGCAACTCGGGTCCGATATCGCGATGGCCTTCGATCAGGTCGTGTCGGGGGGAGCCGACCGATCCGTGGCCGAGGACGCGGTCCGGCGCACGACCGCTTGGCTCGCGAGGTGTCTGACGCGGCATCAAACGCTCGCCGCCAGCCAGCCTGACAAGCAGACCCTCTGGCCCATCATCCAAGGCGGCGCACATCTCCCGCTTCGGCTCTCGGCACTGCGGGACGCTCTGCAACAGAGCTCCTGGACGGGAATCGCCGTCGGCGGTCTCGCCGTGGGCGAGCCGAAGCCCGTCATGCTGGACGTTCTGGAGCATCTGGAGCCCGAGCTCCCCTCTCAGCAACCCCGTTATCTTATGGGCGTAGGCTTTCCGGGAGATCTCCTCGCAGCAGTAGCGCGCGGCATGGATATGTTCGATTGCGTGGCGCCGACGCGAAATGGGCGCAACGGCTCGGCTTACACCTTGGACGGGCCGATCAACATCCGGAACGCCGCCTATCGCGCCGACGCTCGGCCGCTGGACGAGAGCTGCGACTGTGAGACCTGCCGTACCTACACCCGAGGGTACATCCGTCACCTGTTCGTGGCAGATGAGCTGCTGGGACTGCGACTGCTGTCGCTCCACAATGTTCGGTTCTTGATTCGCCTGACGCAGGACGCGCGTCGCGCGATCTTGGCACAACGGTTCGGGCCGTGGCACCGTGAGTGGCTCGACCGGTACAACGCACGGGGAATGACGTGACTCCAGACCTACTCTTCCTGTTTGCCCCCTCCGGCCAGGGCGGCGGCGGGATGACGATCTTCTTCGTTCAGATGCTGGCGATCGTCGCGATCTTCTACTTCTTGATCATTCGCCCGAAAGTCCAGCAGGAGAAGCGACATAAGGAGCGGCTCTCGCAAATCAAGAAGGGCGACGAGGTGCTGACGGTCGGCGGGATCATCGGCAAGGTAGTTCACATGAAAGAAGAGCAGCTGACCGTCGAGAGCGGTGGGTCGCGGCTCGTGATTCATCGCGACCGGATCGCCGACATTCTCTCCGACAAGACCGAGGCGAAATAGTCGTGGCCATCCGACCGATCAAGCTGCTTGGCTCGAACGTACTTCGAGAGGAGGCTGCCGCGATCCGAGCGGTCGACGACGTGGTGCGCCAGCTCGTGCGCGACCTGTTCGATACCATGCACGCCGACAGCGGCATTGGCTTGGCCGCCAATCAGATCGGGGTCGCACGGCGGGTTGCCGTCGTGCAGACCGAAGATGACGACGCCGTGATCCTCATCAACCCGCAGATTCTCGACCGAGAGGGAACGGTGCGCGGCGAAGAGGGGTGCCTATCGATCCCCGACGTCTTTGCCGATGTCGACCGGTCGCGCCGAATCGTGCTGGAGACGACCACGTTGGACGACGAGCGGGTGCAGATCGAAGCGTCAGACCTTCAAGCACGTGCCATCCAACACGAGATCGACCATCTCGACGGTGTGCTGTTCCTCGACCACCTCAGCCCACTCAAACGACGCATGCTCTTGAAGAAATGGCGAAAGTCGCGCTGGGCCGAGATGGGCGAGGAGAAACACGTGTTGGCGCAACCCGGCTCGGTCGCCGAGCGCTGACGATGCGGATCGTCTTCTGGGGCACGCCCGAGTTCGCGATTCCGTCGCTCCGTGCGATGGTTGGTGAGGGCTTCGATGTCGTGGCCGCCGTGACGCAGCCGGACCGGCCGCGTGGCCGATCGCGATCGTCCTCGCTCCCGCCGCCCGTCAAGGTAGTCGCGCTGGAAGAGGGAATTCCCGTACTCCAGCCGGAAAGCCCCAGTACGACCGAGTTCCTCAGTGAGCTCGCGTCCTTCGAGCATGAGATCGGTGTCGTCGCAGCATACGGACACATACTCAGAAAGGAGATTCTCGATCTCGCACCCCGGGGAATGGTAAACGTGCACGCGTCGCTGCTGCCAAAGCTTCGCGGAGCCGCTCCCATCGAGCACGCCATTCTCGAGGGATACCAGAAGACCGGGATCACCATCATGCACATGGAAACGAAGATGGACGCCGGTCCCATCATTCATCAGGTCACGACTCCGATCCCGCCAGATGAAACAGGCGGTGAGCTTACCGTGCGACTAGCGGAGCTCGGGGCATTGGCCTTGGTCGAGGGCCTCGCACTGCTCGACACGGGGGCGGCGGCGTTGAAGCACCAGGACCACACCCAAGCCACCTACGCTCCGAAGATCACGCGTGCACTTGCCAGAATCCGCTGGGAGGAACCGGCGGCGCGCATCGCCCGACAGGTTCGTGCCTTCGACCCGCGACCGGGCTCGTGGACGACATTGCGAGGGAAAGAAATCAAGCTGTTCGGTCCTCGGCTCGCCGACGAGTATGTCGAGGGTGACACGCCCGGGATGGTCGTCAAGACGGATCCCGCTCTCGTGATTGCCACCGCAGATGGCGCATTGCAGTTTCTCGATGTCCAGCCGTCCGGCAAGGCACGCATGGGAGCGGCTGAATGGATTCGCGGCCGTAGCATCAAGGTCGGCGATAGGTTTGACACACCGTCGTGATCCCACGCCTTCACGCCATCACCAACGATCACATTCTCAACCTGCCGGATCTCGACGAGCGACTGCACGCCATCGTCGCGGCCGGTCCCGTCGGGTTGCATCTGCGCGGACGGCGCACGAGCGGGCGTCGCCTGGCGGAGATTGGACGGCGCCTTGTCGACGAGGGGGTCAGCCTACTGGTCAACGATCGGGTCGACCTGGTGCCATACATCGGAGCCGTCGGTGTCCATTTGCCGGCGACCGGATTGCCTACCGCCGACGTGCGCCGACTCCTTGGATCCGAGGTTGTCATCGGTCGATCGACTCACGATCCCGACGAAGCGAAAGACGCAAGCGCGGCCGGCGCGGACTTCGTGTTCTTAGGCCCCATCTGGAACACGCGGTCGCACCCCGATCACCCTGGTCTCGGCACGAGTGCTATCCGCGACGCCCAACCGGCCACCGTAATTGCCATCGGTGGCGTGACGCCGGACCGCGTGACCGCCTGCCTCGAACAGGGGGCGTACGGCGTCGCGGTCATTACGGCACTGTGGGAAGCGGCGGATCCGCGTTCAGTAGCGGCTCAGATGTTGGTATCTTTGGGTGAGACTCACTCGTGACCCTCCTCGGAGGGTACACGCCACTCCCGTCGTGGGACGATTGGGCATGCACAACGGTATGACAGTGATCGTGAACGGCGAGTCGCGGGCGCTTCCCGCCGAGGCCTCGCTGCTCGATCTCTTGGCTGGTTTGGACCTCGATCCGCGCTCCGTCGTGGTCGAGCTGAATCGCACGATCGTTCGACGGCAGGCGCTTGCCGAAACTAGCCTCAGCGACGGCGATTGCGTCGAGCTCGTTCATTTCGTCGGCGGAGGCTGACGAGCGGCTGAAGGCACCCTTCCACCATGCACACGACTGTGAACGCAACTCCTGGTGCCCCCTTTGTCGTCGGCGGCCGGACGTTCCGATCCCGGCTACTCGTGGGGACCGGCAAATACAAAGACAACGAGACGATGGTTCGCGCTATCGAGGCGTCCGGTGCCGAGATCGTGACCGTCGCGGTGCGTCGCGTCGACCTCGACCGCTCCAAGGAGGAGGGCATCCTCCACCACCTCGATCCCAACCGCTTCTTCCTCCTCGCCAACACCGCCGGCTGCTACACGGCAGACGATGCGATCCGCTACGCGCGTTTGGCGCGCGAAGCCGGTTTCAACGAGTTCGTCAAGCTCGAAGTCATCGGTGACCAAGAAACGCTGCTCCCCGACGTCGCTAGTCTGCTCGACGCCACGAAGGTCCTGGTTGCCGAAGGGTTCAAGGTGATGGCCTACACGAACGAAGATCTCATTACGGCCCTGCGGCTCGAGGACGCTGGATGCGCAGCCGTGATGCCGCTGGCCTCACCCATTGGCAGCGGCCTGGGGCTGGTCAATCCCTACACGATCCGCACGATCAAGCGCCGCCTAGAAGCGCCGGTGATCGTCGACGCGGGAGTGGGGACCGCGTCGGATGCCTGCCTGACCATGGAGCAGGGAGTGGACGGCATCCTCATGAACACGGCCCTCGCTGAGGCGCGGGATCCCATCGGCATGGCGCTGGCCATGCATCATGCGGTGGACGCTGGGCGGCTCGCCTTCCTGTCCGGTCGGATGCCGCGACGCGAGATTGCGGCTCCGTCGAGCCCCACGACTGGCATGCTGGATTGAGGGTGACCGCGGGCACGGCTGCTCGTACCGCGGCACTGGAGGTGCTTCGGCGCGTCAGGTCGGGTCAGCGATTCGAGGAGGCCCTGACCGAGTCCGCGGCGTCGCTCGAGGAGCGGGACCGCCGGCTCACCCACGAAATCTCGGCCGGCGTCCTGCGACACCGAACCCGGCTCGATCTCCGTGTCGACCCGCTGCTGACTCAACGCCGTCAGCAGCTTGACCCAGACCTGAGGGACCTGCTCCGCATCGGCGCGTACCAAATGCTGTACCTCGAGCGGATTCCACGCTACGCCGCTCTATTCACCGCTGTCGAGATCACGAAGCAGCAGTTGAACCCCGGAGCCGCCCGGTTGGTCAACGCTGTCTTGCGGCGCCTCACACGGGATCCCGGGAGGCCGGACGACACGTCGCTCGACCTCGCCGACGAGTATTCCCATCCACACTGGCTGGTTGAGCGCTGGACGGCGCGGTTTGGTCTCGAGCGTACCGAGGCGCTGCTGCATCACAACAACCTGCAGCCGCCGCTCGTCCTGCAACCGGTCGACGGCAGCACCACTGTGCTCAAGACCATGTTGTCCGATGCCGGGGTTGCGAGCACGCCCGCTCCCTTCGGAGCGGGCGTCGTGGTGCAGACCGGGTCGATCCGCAACCTCCCCGGCTACGACCGCGGCGTGTTCGTGGTGCAGGACGCGGCACAAGCGGAACTCCTCGCCTCGGTATCCGTGCCGGCGGCGGCCACCGTGTGGGATGCCTGCGCGTCCCCAGGTGGAAAGACGGCGGTCCTGAGCCGACGCGCACGCCATGTCCTTGCCTCGGACCTCCGACGCGATCGGATCCAGATGCTCCGTGACACCGTGACACGGACGGCGCCCGGTGTATCCTTAGTTGTCGCCGACGCCAGCAGGCCGCCGCTCAAGCGCGGTGCTTGCGATGTGGTCCTGGTAGACGCGCCGTGCAGTGCAACCGGCACCATGGCTCGACACCCCGATGCGCGTTGGCGCTTGTCGGCGGACCGTTTGGGTCACCTCGTCGAGCGCCAACGCAGGATTCTGGACGGCGTGGCGTCGACATTGAATGTGGGGGGACGGCTGGTCTACCTGACCTGTTCGCTGGAGCCGGAGGAAAACGAGCTGCAAATCGACAATTTCTTGGAGCGTCATCCAAGTTTCGTTCGTGACGGCGACGACCGGTTCATCTTCCCTGCGGATGCAGGAACCGATGGCGGGTACGCCGCCCAGCTGAGACGACACGCATGAGATTCCGACGTCACGTGACATCTCGCGGTGACCTGACACGCTGGATACGTGACCTCCGCGCGCGGCTGCCGCAGACCCGTACCCTTCCGGGTGGGCGCGTGTGGTGGTGGCTGGGTGGGGCGGCAGGCGCCTTCGTGGTTGGCTACGTCATCGCAGCACTCCTGCTCTTTCCGGCTCCGATCTTTGCATCCTCGACCTCGGTACCCCGTCTCGTGGGACTGCCCCAAGACCGGGCGGAGGCGACCGTGTCGGACGCCGGGCTCACCACTGGCGCCGTACGCGTCGAAAGCCATCCGACAGCGGCACGCGGCTCAGTCATGTGGCAAGAGCCCCCCGCAGGAGTGGCCGTTCCTCAGGGCTTTGCAGTCGAGCTCTGGGTCAGCAGCGGTCCCTCACGGATCCCGGTACCGGACGTGAGCGGGTACGACGCCACGATCGCCGAGCAGCTGCTGAGCGCGGCGGGACTCCGTCTGGGGCGCACCGAAGCGACGCAGGCGCCGGCCCCGAAGGGCGTCGTGATCAATTCCCGGCCTCCGGCCGGCACCGCGCTGCTCCCGGGCACAGACGTGACGCTCGTCATCAGCGTCGGTGCCCCAACCATCAGCGTACCGGACCTGATCGGCCTCACGCCGGAGACCGCCGACTCGCTCCTCAGAGAGGCCGGGCTCAGGCTTGGAACCACCGTCCGTCGCTCGACGTTTCGGGGAGCGCCGGGCACGATCATCGAGCAGCAGCCGGCGCCGGGAACCCTCAGCGCTGCCGGCACTGCCGTGAACGTCACCTTGGCTCGGAGGGAGGACGAATGAAGGGCGGAGTGCGAATTGCCCCCAGTGTCCTGAGTGCCGACCTCGTGCGCCTCGCCGAGCAGATTCAACAGGTCGAGTCTGCCGGCGCGGATTGGATCCATGTGGACGTGATGGACGGGCATTTCGTCCCGAACCTCACGTTCGGCGCCAAGATGATCGAGGCCATCCGACGCGTGACTCGTCTCCCGGTCGACGTCCATCTCATGGTGGAGAGACCCGAGATCTACATCGAGCCATTCGCCGACGCAGGAGCCGCGGTGTTTACATTTCACCCGGAGGCGACTCGGCATGCACAACGACAGGCCCGAGCCGTGCGGGACCGGGGCATGCGAGCAGGACTCGCCCTCAACCCCGGAACACCACTTACCTATATGGAGGAGATCATCGCTGATCTGGACCTCGTGCTGATCATGACGGTGAATCCCGGTTATGCCGCACAGCAGTTCATTCCGGCGTCGTTGGACAAGATCGCACGGGCTCGCTCGCTCCTCACGCAGTTTGGAAGTGATGCCGCCTTGGAGGTGGATGGCGGCATTGCGCTCGACACGATCGCGGCGGCGCATGCCGCCGGGGCGGACACGTTCGTTGCTGGCCACGCGATTTTCGGGACTGACGATCCGGGACGTCAGGTGCAGGAACTCCGAAGACGCTGTCTGGTAGAGGTTTGACGGATGACGCAGCGCGGTCAGTGGATCATGGTGTTGGCCATTGTCGGCCTGTTGGGTGGCGGCCTCGTCCTTGGGGTCACGGTCTTCCCCTCCCTTGGCCCAATCGGTGTCGAAAGCAAAGCACCCAATTTCAAAGCGGTGAGCGTGGCGACGGGTGACACGGTCGCGCTGGCCGACTACCGTGGCTCGGTGATCTTGCTCAACGTCTGGGCAACCTGGTGCCTCCCCTGTGTGAAGGAGATGCCCTCCATACAGCGGCTCTACGATTCGCTTCAAACAGACGGGCTCAAGGTCGTCGCCGTCAGCGTGGATGCTGGTTCGACGGAAATGGTGCGCGAGTGGACGGCCGAACGCGGGCTCACGTTCGACATTCTGCACGATCAGTCCGCCACCATCGAGCGTATTTACCAGACGACAGGAGTGCCGGAGAGTTTTGTCATCGACCGGCAGGGCGTGATCGTGAAGAAGTTGATCGGCGCGGCGGAGTGGGATCATCCGACGCAAGTGGCACTCATGCGCAGACTGCTGCGGTCCGATGCCGAAATCGTGGAAGCGTCGACTCAGTAGCGCGCGGAGCCGCGTTCTCGACAATTGGCCGATCAAGCTCACGGCACTCGTGCTGGCGGCAATCCTCTGGGCGGCCGTCGCCGCGCAGGAACCGACCACGCAACTCGTGGCCGTGCGACTCGAGGTCCAGCCGCCGCCAGGCCGCGCACTCACGAGTGAGCTTCCCGAAGTCCAGGCGCTCTACGCGGGATCGGCTCGCGAGTTGATCAAGCTCTACGCCCAGCCTCCCATGATTCGCAAGCCGCTCCCCGATACCATCAGCGGCGCTCAGTACATGCTGGAGCTGTCGTTGAGCGACCTCGAGGTGGCTGATGGGGCGGACGTGCGGGCCCAACGGCTCGAACCCCGATCAATTGCCGTCCAGCTCGACGACGTGTCGCTGCAGGTCGTGCCGGTCAGCGCGCGAGTCACCGTCCAACCGGATACCGGGTACCAGTTGTTTGCAGACGTGAGTGTGCTCCCCTCCGAGATCACGGTTCGCGGGCCTGATGCGGCAGTCGCACGAATCACGTCAGTCATGACCGAGGCGCTCATGCTGCAGGGCATCAGGGAACCGGTCCGACGCCGTCTCGCCATCGACACGACGGGACTTGGTGCCGTCCGCCTGTCTAACAGTGAAGTCGAGATCTTTGCGGACGTCGGTGCGGTGTCCGAGCGTGTGCTCATGGGCGTGCCCGTGCTGGTGCGAGGAGGTGGACCGGGTCAGTGGATCAGCGATCCCCCGGCCGTGATCGTGACGGTGCGAGGACGCCGTGGTCGCATTGCCGCGTTCACGCGCGACAGTATCTCGGTCTACGCCATGCGAGCCGGTGGATTTTCGGATTCGGTCGCCGCGCTCGAGGTGCTCCCGCCCAATGGGGTCATCGGTTGGGCAATACCAGACTCCGTGACCCTTCGCCGCGCGCCGCGTGATTGACGTCGTCCTTGGAATCGAGACGTCGTGCGATGAAACGTCGGCGGCCGTCTTGGTGCGCGACGGCTCGCGGGTTGATCTCGCCAGTCTAGTGATTTTGTCGCAGGACGTGCACTCGATCTTCGGCGGCGTGGTGCCGGAGCTGGCCAGCCGCGCCCACCTGCGTGCGATGCAGCCGGTCGTACAACGTGCCTTGGACGAGGCCGGTGTGCGGCTCGAGGCGGTCGATGCGATCGCCGTCACCGCCGGACCGGGACTCGTCGGATCACTGCTGGTCGGCGTGTGCTTCGCCAAGGCACTCGCTGCTCGATATCGCAAACACCTGATCGGTGTACACCATCTGGAAGCGCATGTGTTTGCACCGTCGCTCGAGAACCCGGACCTGGCACCGCCATTTGTAGCGCTCGTGGTCTCCGGGGGGCACACGATGCTGCTCGACGTTCCTCAGTGGGGACGCTACCGCCTCCTTGGACAGACACGGGACGACGCGGCCGGTGAGGCGTTCGACAAGGTCGCCAGTATGCTTGGGTTGGGGTATCCAGGTGGACCCGAGATCGAAGCACTGGCTGCAACCGGTCGAGATCGCTTTGCCTTTCCCCGACCGATGCTCAGCGATGGATTCGATTTCTCTTTCAGCGGTCTCAAGACCGCGGTGATGCACGCGGTGCGAGCCACCGACGATCTGAACGACGAGCGGGCGGATCTCGCGGCGTCCTTTCAAGCAGCGGTCCTCGACGTGCTCACTCGCAAAGTCCAGAGCGCGGTGGCGCTCACCGGTCATCGCCAGGTAGTGCTCGGTGGCGGGGTGGCTTGCAGCCGCGCGTTGGCCGGGGCGATGGCGCGAGCGCTCGCCGGCTCGGCAGTGGTCGCGGTCGCCAGGCCGCGTCTCAATGCCGACAATGCCGCCATGATCGCGCGTGCCGGCTGGTTCCATCTCGAACGTGGCGCCCAAAGCGATCTGTACCTCGACGCCGATCCGCGGCTGCCGTGGCCGGGGCTCGAGACGCAGCCCGCACCCATCAGCACAGTGGGATGAGCCCGTGAATCTCTACCCGCTCTCGATACAGCTCGGTCCGCTGACGATTACCGGATTTGGGATCATGGTGATGTCCGGCTTCTTCATGGCCGGATGGGCGATGCAGCTCAGGCTGCGAGAGCTCGATCTTCCTAACCAGTATGCGTGGGACATTGTTGTGGCTGCCGTCATCGGCGGGCTGCTCGGCGCCAAGCTCTGGTACGTGGCACTGTATGGTCTCGACACGTTGTTCGCGCGCGCCGGCCTCGTGTGGTACGGTGGACTCGTAGGCGGGACCGCTGCCGTCTTACTGAACGGGTGGCGCCTGAAGATTCCCACACGCTTCACCTTGGAGTTGGCCGCGCCGGGACTCGCCGTCGGATACGCACTCGGCCGGGTGGGGTGCTTCCTCGTGCAGGACGATTACGGCATTCCCACGGCACTGCCCTGGGGTGTGCGCTTTCCACAAGGGCTGCCGCCCTCGACGGCACGAAACCTCAGCGCGTGGGGGATCGACGTTCCGGCCGGCAGTGCGCCGTTTGACGTCCTCGCCGTCCACCCGACACAACTGTACGAGACCGCGGCGATGCTCTTCGCGTTTTGGCTCTTGTGGCGGCTGCGCAATCACGCGCGAGGGACGGGGTGGCTCTTCGCCCTGTATCTGATGCTGGCGGGTACCGAGCGGTTCCTGGTCGAGTTCATCCGCGCCAAGGACGATCGGTTCCTTGGGTCGTTCACCCTGGCGCAGGGAACCGCCGTCACCGCCATTGTCATCGGCGTGGTGCTCGCAGCGTACTTCGCTGGTCAACCGCGGATCACGCCTCAGATGATGCCCGTATCGCCGCCACGCCAGGACGCCGCCAAGCGAAAGCCAAAGCGAAAGTCGTCGTCCCGCTCTTCACCCTCCTAGGCTGCGGGCACCGCCGCCAACATTTCGGCGGCACTCTGCCAGCGCTTCTCCTTTTCGGTCTGAAGCGCAGTATTGATGAGTGCTGAGATGGTATCCGGCATGTCCGGACAGAGGGTGCGAATATCCGGTGCTGGCGAATTCACGTGCATGCGCAGCACGAGTTCTTCCCGCTTCGCTGTAAACGGGGGGCGGCCGGCCAAGCACTCGAACAACACACAGCCCAACGAGTAGATGTCGCTCCGCTCGTCGATGTCGACGTCTCCCTGCACCTGCTCCGGGCTCATGTAGGCCGACGTTCCGACGGCAAACCCCGACCGCGTGAGCCGATCGGTTGCCGACTCGGCGATGGCACGCGCAATGCCGAAATCCAAGAGCACCGCCCCTTCTGGCGAGAGCACGATGTTATCGGGCTTCACATCACGGTGCACGATGCGTTTCTCGTGCGCATATGCCAAGGCCTCGAGGAGATCCCGAGAGATGCGTAGCGTATCGGAGAGCGAGACCCGCCTTACCCGGGTCAGGTGTTCTCGCAGGTTTGGCCCGGAGACAAAATCCATCACGTAGTAGACCAGCCAATCGCTTTCTCCAAAGTCCAGCAGCTTGCCGATGCGAGGATGATCGATATCTGACAAAAAGGAGATTTCACGCAGAAAGCGCTCGGCCGTGACCGACACGGCCAACTGCGGATGGAGCACCTTCAACACGACCGCATCGCCGGCCGGATTATAGGCCAGAAACACGCGCGATGCTCCTCCTCGAGCAATCTCGCGATCGACCGTGTAGCGATCAGCGACCGCGCGGCGTAGTAACGGAAGAAAGTCCCGGGGAATTGCGACTCCTTGCTCTCGGCGTCATGCCAATGTGCGCCTTGATGAGGAGACCTTGCAAGCACGTGGCGTCGGTCGTGCCGTTCGCTACCCGAGGAGAATCGCCACGGCGGCGCCATGTGTCGACTCGTGCGTGAGCGAGATCATGGTGTCGCGGACCCCGAGACGCCGCGCCGCTGCCTCTGCTCGACCGTGCAGCACGAGCCGCGGCCGTCCATCATCGTCGCGACTGACTTCGACCTCGCGCCACCCGACGAAGCGCGCGTCCTGGTCACGAGCCAACGCCTTGTACGCCGCCTCTTTCGCGGCGAGTCGTGCCGCCACGTGCGTCGCTGGCCTGGCCTTGCCGAGGCAATAGGCACACTCCGCATCCGTGAGCACTCGGCGTAGGGCTCGTTCCCCGAAACGAGCGACCAACCGTTCCACGCGGTCGACGGCAACGATGTCCAGTCCCAATCCAAGCACATTCATCTGAAGACCACCCGCCGCCAGAGCTGCGCAAACCAGGATGGAGGCGTCAGATATCCGCCGAGAACGAGGCCGAGCCAGGTCGCAGCGACCATCACGATGGTCCCGACCGCCACGACTGGCCACCACGGTCGACGCCACTGTGCCACGTCATCCAGTGCGGTCTGGGCCGTCTGCAGCTCAGCTTCGAGCCGGTGCTCGAGATCCAACCACGCCGCTTCCAAACGCCGCGCGGCCGTTCGGAGCAGATTCTGCCACTGCTCGACGGCGGCTGGCTCGAGATCCGTCGCATCCACTGCTGCCGCACCTACTGGTTCGAGTCCAACAAGCGTCGCAACCAGCGGAGCGCCTGCGGAACCGAGTCGGGCCGCGAGCGCCCCTCGGCCGACGGCCGTGGGACGGTGTTTGCGCCGCAACCGTCGTGGCAGACGAACGGCGCGCGCGTGCGCATCAAACTGACGACCGAGATGGTCACTGAGGAGCTCACCAGCAGTTCCGACCGCCTCTTCCCACGCCTCCAGCCACAACTCCGGGCCCACCGCCACAACCGCGGCGGACCGATCTCCCCGTGTCGCGAGGCGGCGCGCTTCTCCTGCGCCCTGGAAGACTCGGGTAGCGAGCTGCAGCCGCACGGCATCCAGTCCGAGAAAGGCAGGCAGGCGGCCCGTCCCCGTCACCACCTTCCCCATATAGGGTCCGAGCTCTGGAATACGTAGAGGTGGCAAACGGGCGGGATCGCTCACGAGTAGATCGCATCCAGGACTGACGCCGTATCGAGCAGGCTGTCGAACGCAACGTGCGCTCCCGCAGCGAGTAGCTCGACAACTGAATGCCGCCCAGTCGCCACGCCGATGGCACGGGCGTGCACGCCGGTGCCGCAAGTCATGTCAGCAGGCGTGTCGCCAATGATGATGATCTCTTCTCCGTCAGGGATTCGACCCATGAGCGGCGCCGCCCGGGCGGCGGCAATCGGGGGAAGCTCCGCCCGATCGGCAGCGTCAGAGCCGTACGCGCCCACCCGAAACCGTGACATCTCGATGCCGGCTGCCGTCAGCTTTTGGGAGGCACCCTCAGCGATATTGCCGGTCAGGAGACCTACCAACACGTCCCGGCGCTGCTCGAGTGCCGCGAGCAACTCTACGACGCCCGGATATGCGCGGATGCTGCCTTTGCGGGTCTGGAGCTCGTGCGTGAGAACCTCGAGGTACCGACGACACACGGCCTGCACATGCGTCTCGCTCTGCGCATCAGGGTGGCCCGCCGCCAGCAGCAACTCCATGACGATCTGAGGATCAGTCTTCCCATCGAAATGGTAGTTCTCAATCGGTCCCGTCATCCCCATCTCGGCGACAAGCGCCCGGGCTATGGCCGACCGTCCGGCACCGGCACTCCAGATCAACGTGCCGTCGATATCGAACAGAACGAGTCGCTTCAGCACGAAACCAGATCACCTCCGCCCTGACGCGCTTCCCACAGCAGTGTCACGGCTGCGATGCCGGCTGCGCACCACCAGGTGCGGCCTTCTCCTGGCACCCCTTGCATCGGGTCACGCCACGCATCGTGCAGACGAGGCAGATGAACGTGCCGCAATCATCGCAGGGGTACCCCTCCGACGCCCGTTCCTCGTTGCCGCACGCGCGGCAGACCATTCTGTCCGTTTCATGAGCCATGACTCAGTCTCCCTCGTTATTCCCGCGGCATAACGATGCTCATCGCGCCGGGAAGGACCCGGGCCGTAAACGGTGTCTCGCCGGCAACCTCACCGTCGAGCTCGACCGGTCGCGGGGTCTCCGTTTCGACGGTCACGACGCTGCCACTGGCAAAGTGCACACGGTCGTTGCTCTCGAGGCGGCCGGTCAACATGCGCGCCGCTACACCGACGCCCTCTGCTACGGTACTGGCGTTGATCACGGCGACGTCAAACACGCCGTCGTCAGGAACGATGCCTTCTCGGAGTCGGAAGAACGGAGGTATGATTTCACCGCAGTTGGCGACGAGTACCATCACGGCTTGTGCCTCGAACGTTTTGTCGTCAACCGTAATCCGGTGCCCCACTACCTGCAGGTTGCCGAGCGACTCCCACACCTGTGCCACATAGGCTCCCATCCGCCATCGGCGCTTGGCCTGTTGCGTCGTGGCCCGCAAGAACTCCGCGTCGAATCCCGCTCCACACGCGACGGCGAAATAGTGGTCACCATCGGCTCGGGCCATCACCCCAACATCGATCGCCTTCGGCGTTCCGCTGGCGGCAATGCGGGCCGCGGCCGCCGGTTGTCGAGGAAGTCGTAGGTTCCCGGCCAGGACATTGCCTGTCCCGCCGGGAACGAGGGCGATGGAGACGTCACTGTGAATCAGTCCTTTGACTACCTCCATCGTCGTCCCGTCACCGCCGTACACGATCACCCGGTCAACCCCGTCCTGGGCACCCAGACGAGCAAGCTCTTCTGCGTGGCGAGGATGTTTGGTCCCCGCCACCTCCAGTTCCCATCCTTGGGTCGCAAAGACACCACAGACGGTATCCAGTACTCGTGGCTCGGTGCGCGCGGCAGACGGATTGTGAATGAGCAGCGCCCTGGCCACCTAGTACCTCTTTTCCCAAAACAAATCCGCCCCGAACTGATAGCTGGCGACCGAACTGGTCGAGCCGATCTCGCAGCTTCTGAGCGGGTCCACGCTCGCCGAGACCAACCACTGTTTGTTCAACCTGAACTCCAAGCCGGCGCCGACCGCACCGAAGCGAAGCGCCTCACGCCCGCAGATCCGTGGACTCGCACTGAGGAATGCCGTCGTCCCGAAGACATCGAACTGCTTGCCGACGGCGATTTCTGCACCCGAGAGTCCACCGCGACTCGTCGTCGGGCGAATCTGAAGGTAATCGAGCGGAACCCCCATATCGGAAATGAGTGAATACTCGATTTGCCCCGACAGGGCACCGAACACCTGCTGCGTGACCAACCGGGATTCGAAGCCGCGCTGACTTGCCCCTGCCTCGAGTGTCGGTGCCCCGAACAACAGGTAGCCCAGGATTTCCGGTTCAGATAGGGCTGGTCGGATATCGCTGGTGAGCGTGAGCCGGGGATCGTACAAGGTGCCGCCGATGTTGACGAATACCCTCACATCCTCGCCCAACGTGGTACGAACTGAGTGTTGCGCGTCGATGTCCAAGTCGGCGTTGAGGTCGGGGGTTCCCAAGTAACGGATCTGCCCTTGCGTTACAGCAAATTCCCGCGTGTTCCCCAGGCCAAGCTGCAGTCGATAGGTCCCGCGGGGAGCTTCCAGCAACCCGTCCAAGCGGTAGCGATCGCGGACCTTATTGACAGAGACGGCGCCGGCGAGCTGGACGTTCGCTTCGCTCGAGCGCAGCCAAAAGTCCGAGCCGAGCGTGACCTGTACGCTGTCGATCCGCAAGCTGTCGAGGAAGCGACTCTGCAACTGTGCGCGGAGTCCCTGCCGGCGAATCAACGAGGTGTCCACAAACTCGGCGAACAGCGTGTCTTCGAGGTTCACGATGTCTTTCCGCAGCAGGTCGGCGAAGTACAGATTGCCGCGCGTGGCGGTTGCGCGGCCGGTGAGCGTGGCGCCATAGAGGGGGCCACGGAGCTGCACGTCCCCGCTCGCCGTGAGCGCCAGGAAGTCGCGCACGTCGATCGCTCTGAACTCCTGCGCCGTAATGCCGATCCGGAGCACAGGACGGCTCAACTCCTCGAGGCGAACGAATCCGCTCGCCTGCGCGATGCCGCGCCCGCTCCGAACGGACAACTCGCGCAGGAGGATCGTATCGCCCGACAGTCGCAGCGTCCCGTTGAGCTGTTCGTGCCTGACACCGAGTGCCGGAAACGTCGCTGCCCCGTCCCGCACGCTGAGGTCCCCGGCGAGCTCTGGACTTTCCCACGTCCCCTCGATACCCACCGTCGCATCGAGCGTCCCGCCCAGATCTCGCACGGCAGGCGTAATCGCCTCGAAGAGCTCAAGCCCGACCCCCTCCGCCCGTGCGGTGATCTGGAGGGGCCCTGGCAACCGGCGTTGGCCGGCCCCGGAGAGCGCCAGGTCCATTGGAAGCGACGCGCTGAGGTTGAGAATCGATTGCCCCTGCCGCCGCAGCTCGAGATCTCCGGTGACCCGCCGGTCGCGGTACCGCAGCACACCCTGCGTGTAGGGTGCCCGGAAGTCGCGATACATGCCGTCTCGCAGACTGAGCATGAACTCGATGACCGGTGCTCGCGCGGTTCCCTGCAAGCTGAGCGTACCGCCGAGCTCCCCGCTCGCGAGTTCAGGATCTTGCAGGAGGACGAGCAACACATCCGACACCATGAGACCGTCGACCGTGCCGCGGATTGCCGTTCCACCGCGAAACGCCCAACGTCCATTCACGGCGACCCTGCCCGGACCCTGCGCATTCTGAAGGCTCACACTGGTGAACACGAGCCCGCTGTCGTCCACCATGACCGTGGCGGCCGTATCCAATACCCAGGGCCCGGAGGCGAGGCTCAATACCAGAGAGTCGAGGTTCAGGGTCGAGAGCGAGTCGCTCGCCAACCACTCACCCCACCCGATCCACGCGCCACGGCCCAGGCGTGATCTCCCGAACCATCGCAAGGAGTCGACTCGACCGTGGAGTCGCCCGCTGAGCCGACTCAACGACATCGCACCGAGCGCGACTGAGTCGACCGTGGCGTCGAGGCCGATCGTCTCGGTCGACGTCACCCACGTCACTGTCCCTCCCCCACGGGACACATACACGTCCCCTCGCCGGATCTCTGACAGTTGCGCATCGGCCACGACCTGATAGGCCTCCAGCGATCCAATGACGCGCCCGGTAAATCGCAGCGAACCTGTCGGCACCTCTGTGCCGACCGAGTCTTCGATGACTCCGAGCCATCGTGCGACGAACGGTTCCAGCGCGCCGATGGAGTCGGAGACTGCCAGGAAGGTGATGGTATCTCGTGCATTCGGCTCGAGCGCAATCGCCCCGATCGCCGTGACCTCGAACCCGAATCCGCCGACCTGCAGGCTGTCGAATTCGAGACGCGTCGGGGTGAGCCCGATCCCGGCAATGACGCGCTCGACATTGACGCCGCCCACCGACGACGAATCGAGCACCATCTCTGCTTCGGCGCGGACGGACCCGACTTCCAGGCTGCCGCGCCCTACCAGACGCCCCTGCAAGAGCGTGGTGGGGAATGACGTCGACAGCGAGCCAAGATCCAACTGCCGTGCCTCGACTTCCAGGGCGTGCACGCCGAGTCGGTCTGTCCCCGCGTAGAGCGCGCCGAGCGCACGGATCGTCCCAACCGGGCCCGCAACATCGGCCTCGACCTCTAGCGAATCCGCATGGCCGGCGAGGCGCAGCGTGCCACCCCAGGACCCTGCGAGATCGAAGCCGTCGAGGCTCGAGTGAAAGCTCTCGAACCGCAGCGAGTCGAGTGTGAGATCTGCCCACACGCCAACCGTGTCACTGCGGGTGTCGAGCCGAATACTGCCACGAGCCGATGACTCGGCACCTGGCGGGTCCGCGTATCGCACGTTGCCGTCGAAGGTCGCGTTCAACCAGGATCCATCGAGTGTCCCGGATGCCCACACCCGACCTTCGAGAGCGACCGACGGCGCCACGCGGCGTACCGTGGCCAGACTGATGTCGGCCTGCTCCACTTCGAACGCGTCAAACACGAAATCGTCTGCGGTCACCGAGACAATCCCGCTCCCCAAGACCGACGAGGGTGGTCGATCCGGGACGAGATGGTCGAACAAGACCGCATCGAGATCCAGGTCCAAACGTTCGGCGGGGCCGTCAGCGGCGACACGTCCGCTCACGCGCCCCGCGAACGGCAGCGTGTCGAGAAACCCGCGCGCGTACTCGAGATCAAACTGCTCCAGCTCCAGGTCGGTCCGGTCAAATGCCCACCGCTCCCCGGGACCCAACACCATCCCCAGCCGTCCGCGGAGCTCACCACCCCCCGCCCCACGCACGTCGAGCCGCTCTCCGGATACCGCCAAGACGGTGCTGTCGAGTGACCGGACGGCAAAGCTGGCGGCACCGCGCAAGCCGGCCGGGAGCGCCGGCACCACCGTACGCACATCATCGGTGAGCCCGGATTCCGTCCGTCCTCGGAGATCGAAGAGGAGCGCCCCGTCACCCCATCGCACGGTCCCATCGAGCTCGGCTCGTGTCTCGGGCAGCACAATGCGGTCGATGTCGACCGCGACGGAGTCACTCCAGAGCCGAATGGTGCCTCGCAGATCGCGCACCGTGAGCCGGGGGTCTGAGACGGCACTTCGGAGCCGGTCGACCTCGACACGCAACGGCGCGCCCGGGACCGGGGAACTGACGCGCAAGTTCGCGAGCTCCGCATCGAGTTGCTCGAACCGCCGCACCTGCAGATCACCGTGGGGACCAGGCTCACGTTCCACCAGCGGCGGGCCGGACGACGTCACCGGCGTCTTCACCACAACCCGGCCGTCTTCGATCTCAACATCGTTGAACGCGATCAGGGGCCTAGGACCACCGGTCTCGTCTTTTCCAGTCGAGAACAGCTCGGTGAGATTGATCGGCCCTCCGCTCTCGACCTGCATGACCAGCATCTGGGGTCGGCGGAGCCGCAGCTCACCGAATACGATACTGCCGCTCAGGAGATCGCGAACCCGGTACTGGATCCCGACCAGCTCCGCGGTCAGTATCGAGTCCCCCGTGGGTCCGCGCACCGCGAGATCGGAGACTTCGAGGCCACGGAAGAACGATCCACCGACGGTCCCAACCGTGAGTGAGCCGCTGATCCGAGCGTTTGCCGTAGCGACCGCCCAGTCCACCAGGACTTGGCGTCCAGCCTGGGTTCGCAGTGCAGCGCTCGCAGTACCGGACACCATGGCTGCAAGCCATGCTACGACCATGACGGCACCCAAGAGCAGTCGCCGCGCCATCAGAACGGCTGTCCCACCGAGAAGTGCAAACGGAACCGGCCAAGGAAGCTCCGAGAGGGGCGATACGCGTCATCCACTCGGACCAGCGTGCCGGATTGCTTTGCGTACAATGGGCTCGCATCTACACGATACGGGTTGAACGCGACGTCGAAGCGTATCGGCCCGAGCGGCGAAGCTATGCGAACCCCTGCTCCGGGGGTCACGCGCAGGCCAGTTCGGGTGCCCCGGACGCTGTCGCGTGCAAACACACCTCCCGCATCCACGAACAGCGCGCCGGAGAGCTTGCCGCCGAATCCAGGCAACGGGAACCGCAGCTCGGCATTGGCCAACACGAGATCGTTCCCGCCCGAGGCCGATGTACGAATCACACTGTCGGTCACAGTCACGGTCTCACCGTCGCGCTGTTCCTCGCTTGTCTTCACTGTATCGATCACCCGCACCACCGGGCCCAACTCGTTCTGCCCATAGCCGCGCACCGTGTTGGCGCCCCCGGCATAGAATCGTTCTTCCGTCGGCACGTACTGCAGTTCCTGCGCTTCGAATCCCAGTTTCGCCGGCAGGATCGTGCCGAGCTTGACCCGAACGCTGAACGCGCCGCGCCGGCCCACGGGCTGATAGGACGCCCACTCGATCATCCCCTTGGTGAACTGGACGAGCGTATCCGAACCGATGGCTGGGGCGGCGTATCGCACCTCGGACGCGAGCCAACTGCCGCGGGTGGGATCGAGGACCGAGTTTCGCCGATCGCGCAGTACAGACAGAGAGAGCGTTGCACGCAACACCTTCTGTTCAAAAACCTCGACATCCTCGTCCCGACACACGTTGAGGTACGTGCAGAAAATGGCTGGCTCGGCTCTCGTGCTCCCGTACGACAGGCTGTAGGCCAGGCGGACCGGGAGCGTCGACCCGGGTCCAAAGGTCACGCCGACATCGCCACCAACCGACTCGCGAAGATAGGCCTGGTATTCCGTGTACCGCTCCGCGAAGATCTCCAGCGACGCGCTCGTGCGTCGCGAGAGGAAGAAGGGCTCGTAGAATCCGGCCGTCACGTTGTAGTTCAGCTTGACCCGGCTCGTATCCTCTTTGGCTTCGGCGAGCTGCGGGCACACCGAGTTCTCGAATCCCCATGCCGTCGGCGACCCTGCGCCGATCTGCGACGACCGTGCCTTGAGCTCCAACGTGCGGCCGCCCCCGAAGAAGTTGTACAGCGTCCACGATCCCAGTGCGCGAAAGCAATCGATGGTCCCGTAGCCGCCGCCAAAGCGCAATCGACGTCTGGGACCCTCCGACACGCGCACGAGGAGATCGACCGGCTGCTCGTCCTCGGACGTCACCGGCTGATCGGCCAGCCCCAATGTCACGTAGTCGAACAGTTGTGTTCGGTAGAGGTCGAGTTGGCTGCGGTAGAGATCACGCTGCCGAAACACGTCTCCCGGTTCCATCGCGAGTCGGTTCCGGACCACGGACTCGTCGACCTCGTTTGTCCCTACCACACGGATCTCCGCAACCCGCGCCCTGGGACCGGGATCGACCTCAAACAGAATGGACGCCTCGCGACGACGCAGATCGGTGTCGAAGTTGCGGAACACCTCCGCGAACGGATACCCGTTGTCCGCAAGCCGTAGTCGGACCGTGTCGGCGGATGCCAGCATCAGAAGACGGTTGAACGGGTCACCCACCTGCAGTGGCATGGCACGGCGAACCGCCGCAGGATCGAGCAATGTCTCGACTCCCTCGACCTCGAGCCGGGCCACCCGGACCGGGTCGCCTTCCTGGATCGTGAAGCGGACATAGGCGTCCGTGCCCGTCCGTCGAATCACGGTGTCCACGACAGCATCCACAAACCCGCTCTGCCGGTACAGCGCTGCGACCCGCAAGACGTCGCGGCGCAGCTCGGTTTCGTTCAGATACCGCTTCTCGCCGAACCCCATCCACCGCAACAAGGGCGAGCGAGCGAAGAACGCCGACTGCGACGTCGCAATCGAGATCCGCAGCGTTTCGTCATCGATCGCCCGATTGCCAGCGAACGTGAGACCGCGGACGACGAGCCCCCTGTCGATTGGTTCCTGCGCCGCCACCCGAACAGTGCCGAGCGCCAGCATACCCACCGCCAGGACCCACCACCAACGGCTCATGCGACGCCGCAGTCCATCCGTTCAAGACTCACGATCAAAGTCATCCGCCTCGACATTTATTGACGGTACACCGTGCCCCACCTAGGTTGCCGCAGCAGTCACCATCCTGGAGACACGCCTCGCCATGAATATCTCCCATTTTCGTCCCGGAGTGGTATGCCTGTGCGCGGTGATAGCGCTTGCGAGCGCCGTTTGCACGACGCCAGCGCACGCTCAGCGAGGCATGGCCCGGCGCATCGAGCGCCACCTCGGCATGCCACCGTTCAATCGCGCCCTGTGGGGCATTCTGGTCGTGGACGAGCGTGGCCGCGAGCGCTACAGCCGAAATGCCGACCGGCTGTTCGTCCCGGCGTCGAACACGAAGCTCGTGGTGACAGCGGCGGCCTTGGCGTCGCTGCCTGCCGAGGGCCGACGCGTGACGAGTGTGTATGGGACAGGACCCGTTGTCGACGGCATCCTTGACGGCGATTTGGTGGTGTTTGGACGTGGAGATCCGAGCTTCTCGGCGCGCTGCTATGGGATCGACACGTTGGCCATCGGCGCGTGTGACTCCATGTGGACACACATGGACGCCCTCGCCGCCCAAGTTGCCGCTCGTGGCATACACCATATCACGGGCGCGATCGTCGGGGACGGCAGCTATTTCGATGCGGAGCGCGTCCACCCTGCGTGGGAGCAGTACGATCTCAACTGGTGGTACGCCGCGCCTGTATCGGGCTTGGGGTTCAACGACAACAGTCTCGACGTTACGTTCGCGCCCGGTCCGACGGTCGGCGCTCCGGCAGACGTATCCTTTGCGCCCGACCTCGGCACCTTCGTGTTCGAGAATCGGTCGCAGACGCTCGCCGCGGGTGCGCGTCGATCCATCGACTTTTTCAGGCAGCCTGGGACCTCCCTCATTTGGGCGGAGGGTGGTGTGGCAGTCGGCGCCGCTGCACGCACGGAGTATTTCGCCGTAGCCGATCCGAATCGCTTCTTCGCCGACGCCCTTCGGGCAGCGCTTGCGCGTCAGGGGGTCAGTATCGGCGGACCCACGCTCTCGACGCACGATCCCACCCGATACCGCACCTGCCGCGGCGCTCCAGCCATCGCCGAGATCGAGGGAAGACCGCTGTCCGACCTTGTGTTCCCCATCCTCAACTCCAGCCAGAACTGGTTTGCCGAGATGCTGCTCAAGACGTTGGGCAAGGAAATTGCCGACACGGGCTCGTGGCGCGCTGGACTCGAAGTCGAACGGAGGTTTCTCATCGACTCCGTCGGGATCGACTCTGCGGCATTTGCCTTGAGCGACGGCTCGGGGCTTTCGAGTGGCAATCTGCTTTCCCCGCGCGCGATCGTGCAGCTGCTCGCCTACATGCAACGTCATCCCGTGGGCACAGCTTTCGTGGACGCGCTGCCCCGCGCTGGGCAGCGCGGGTCACTGCTGGACCGATTCCGCGGCACACCGCTCGACGGACGCGTGGTCGCAAAGACGGGAAGCATCTTCCACGTGAATACGCTCTCAGGCTACGTCGCGCGGCCTGACGGAAAGACCTGGATCTTCTCGGTCATGGCCAACAACCATGCCGCTCCGTACGCCGACATGCTCGCCCGCATCGACTCGATCGTCGTCGAGATGGGCCGTTGATCGCCGGTTATGCCTCCCCGAGCGCCGCCAAGGCCTCCGCGCGAGATGTCAGCTTGACGCGTGGCCGGCCTGCGGCCTCGCCGCGTTCGACCTCGAGGGCATCTAGCTTCCGCCAGTCCGCGTAGCTCACCGCCTCGGGTTGACGCTCGCGCACCAGCCGCTCGATCGTGGCATGGTCGTGCGACGTGGGGCGTAACACGGCCCCCTTCGCCACATCGTCGAGCAGGCTCTGGACGGTATCTCCTGCATCCGACTTGTTCGTCCCGATGATGCCGGTGGGACCGCGCTTGATCCAGCCCGCGACATAGAGACCCGGCACCGGTCTTCCACCATCTGATGTGAGAATCCGGCCTCGCTCATTCGGCACGACACCCCGCCGATCGTCGAATGGCACCCCGGGAAGGGCCACGCCGCGATACCCAACCGACCGGAACACCATACCAACCTCGAGGTCCTCGAACGCCTCCGTCGATCGAGGCCTCAGCGACCCGTCGTCGGTCCGGTGGAGCGCGTTGCGGACCAGCCGCATACCGCTCACTCGGCCCGCCTCGTCCGCAATCAGCTCGGATGGCGAGACCAGAAAGCGGATCTCGAGACGTCGGGGCTTTCCCGTCGGGGCCGCCTGGGCAAACCGTTGGAGAAGCTCGACCTTCGCCACAATCGCCCGATCGTCCTCCTGCTGGACATCCGCCTGGCTCAATGGATCGAGCTCGACCTCCGACTCCCGCACGATCAGATCAGCTCCACTGAGCTCACCCAACTCCTTGAGCTCGGCGTTGGTGAACGCCGCCTGTGCTGGACCCCGCCGACCAAGCATGAACACTTCTTTGACCCGGCTTGCACGCAGCGCGTCAAGCGCGTAATCCGCAATATCCGTCTGCGCCAATTCCTCCGTGGTTCGACATAGGATGCGCGCGACGTCCACCGCAACGTTCCCCACGCCGACGATCGCCACTCGCTCCACGGACAGATCGAACACGTGATCGCGGAACTGGGGATGACCGTTGTACCACGCCACAAACTCGGTCGCCGGATGACTTCGTGTCGAATCCTCGCCTGAGATGTTCATGCTGCGGTCCGTCTGCGCACCCGTCGCAAAGCAGATCGCGTCGTAGTGGTGCTGCAAGTCGTCCAGCATGATGTCGGTGCCAAAGTCCACGTTACCGAAGAAGCGAAACTCCGTACGTGAGGCGATCCGATCGAAGGCCCTGGTCACATTCTTGATCTTCTGATGATCGGGGGCCACACCAAAGCGCACGAGACCGAACGGCATGGGGAGGCGTTCGAACATATCGACACGCACTACCAGGTCACTCCGGCGAAACAGATGCTCGGCCGTGTAGAAGCCGGCGGGTCCCGACCCGATGATGGCGACGCGTAGCGGATTCTCGGACGTGCCGCGCAGGATCATCGATCTGCTCCTGAAGCTCAAGTTCGCCATCATCCTAACCCCCGAAACTCGAGCCCAACAGAGCCGCTCCATACAGCACGGGAGTGGCGGTCGGTCGGAGCACCACCTAGCTTCTCGCCGATGAAGATCTATACACGAACCGGAGACGGCGGTGAGACCGCGTTGCTCGGCGGCGGCCGGGTGCCCAAGGACGACGCCCGAGTGAACGCATACGGTCAGGTGGACGAGCTGAACGCCCTACTGGGCCTCGTTTGCGCCACGGAGCCGCAGCAGTTCGAACGTGCGTTGCTCGAGTCCGTCCAGCGGGACCTCTTCTCGGTTGGCGGCCTGCTCGCGAGCCCCGACCCCAGTCGTGTCTCGAAGGCTCTGGAAAAGACTCAACTCACAGCCGAGCGGGTCGCGGAACTCGAGCGTGCAATCGACCGAATCGAAAGTGCATTGCCAGCACTCGAGCGTTTTATTCTGCCCGGTGGAACATCGAAGGCGGCGTACCTCCACGTGGCGCGTACGGTGTGTCGCCGTGCCGAGCGGAGCGTGGTGGCGCTGCACGGGCATGCCGCTGTTCCAAGCGAGATTCTCACGTATCTCAACCGCCTCTCGGATTTGCTGTTCATGCTCGCCCGTCTCGCGAACTACCAAGCCGACGTACGCGAAACGATTTGGTAGCATGCCAGCGTACCGCTTCTTCCAGCTCGACGTCTTTACCGATCGTCGCCTTGCGGGAAATCCGCTTGCGGTATTCGCCGATGCTCACGGGCTCGAGCCCGACCGCATGCAGGCGCTGGCCCGCGAGATGAACCTGTCCGAGACGACATTTGTCACGGAGTCGAAAAGAGCCACGCGGCGCGTGCGATTCTTCACCCCAACCGCGGAAATTCCGCTTGCGGGGCATCCGACGATTGGGACCTGGTGGGTGCTCGCCGAGTTGGGCCAGCTCGACCTGCCGGCCTCGGGCACCCTGAGGGTGACTCAGGAAACGGGGCGAGGCATCTTGCCGGTCGAGATCGTCAGCGCGGGCGGCGTTCCGACGCTCGTTTGGATGACGCAGGCCCCGCCGGATTTCGGAGCCGAAGTGCACGACAGGACCACGTTGGCGACCGTGCTGGGCGGAGAAGCGGACGCCATGCTCCCGAAACCCACCCCCCGAGTCGTATCGACGGCACTCCCCCAGCTCATGGTGCCCATGCGCTCGCTCGAGGCGCTGCGCGCCCTCCCGTCGGGCGGAACGGGTGGTGAGCTGGCAACGTTCCTCCGCACGCTCGGGACCGATTGTGCCATGTGCTACAGCACCGAGACGGAATCGCCGGACGCCACCGTTCATTGCCGCATGTTCGCTCCCGGGCTCGGCGTGCCCGAAGATCCTGCCACCGGGAGTGCCGCCGGCGCGCTGGGATGCTACCTCGTTCGATCGGGAGGCATTCCTCCGAGCGACGGTATCGCACGGATCGTGGTCGAGCAGGGGCTCGAGATCGGGCGCCCGAGCCGTATTGACGTGGAAATCACCGTCAGCGCCACTGACGAGATCACCCAGGTGCGAGTCGGCGGCTGTGCCGTCACGGTCATCGAAGGTGAGGTGCGCCTATAGCCCCGATAGCCATCCGGGTACCGGTCACGCCGGCCCCGTACGATGTCCTGATCGGCGACGGGCTCCTGGACAATGTCGCCTCTATTCTCGAGCGCGACTGCCCGGCATCACGATACGCAATTCTCGCCGATTCCCACGTGGCTCCCCTGTATGCAGAGCCGCTCCGGTCAGCCTTGGGTCCAGCCCGCGCAGACGTGTTCACGTTTCCTGCAGGCGAGTGGAACAAGACACGAGAAACCTGGGCAGAGCTCACCGATCAACTCCTCCGACACGAGTATGATCGCCAGTCGGCCATCATCGGGTTGGGCGGTGGCGTCGCCGGCGATCTCGCCGGATTCGTGGCCGCCACGTTCCTGCGGGGGGTACCGTTGGTCCAGGTACCCACTTCACTCCTGGCGATGGTGGATTCGGCCATCGGGGGGAAGGCGGGAGTCGACACGGCGTTCGGCAAGAACTTGGTGGGAGCGTTTCACCAGCCCCGTGTCGTCATCGCGGACGTTGCGACCCTACGCACATTGCCTCCGGTCCAGCTTGCAGCCGGCCTTGCCGAAGTGATCAAGCACGGCGCGATCGCCGATGCGGCTTACCTCGATCACGTGGTGGCGGCCGTGGAGCGAATCCACGCACGGGAGGCGAGTATCCTCATCGAAACCGTACGCCGGTCAGTCGAGATCAAGGCCAGTATCGTGGGCGAGGATGAACGCGAGCAGGACCGGCGCGCCATTCTGAATTTTGGCCACACCGTCGCGCACGCTCTCGAGATCGTGCTGGGATATGAAATGCTGCACGGCGAAGCCGTCGCCGTCGGCATGGTGGCGGAGGCCGCAATCGGCGAGGCGCTGGGCGTCACCGAGCCTGGCGTCGGCGACAGCGTGCGGCACGCCCTCGAACGATGCCGACTCCCACTCGAGCCGCCAGCGGACGTCGATAGACAGGCCATGCTCGACCACATGAAGCGCGACAAGAAAGCGCGGGCGGGGACTGTCAGGTTTGCACTACTGCACACAGTCGGCTCAGTGGCGCGAGACCAGGACGGACGATACACGATTGCGGTCCCCGGGCAAGCGATTGAGGAGGGACTGGGCAAACTCTGGTCCTAGGCTCGCAACTTCCACATCCTTTCCACAACTCGCACATCTCCACAGTACGTAAGCCTTGATTGAACAACGCTTTACGTGTATTCACGAACACGAATTCAACACATTGTGGAGGGTTTGAAGTGGACAAATCTCTGAACGGATTGTCAATAAATGATTTGTGATGTGGAAAACGAGATTTTCTTGACGCCCCCGCTTGTGTTTCCTATATTCGGCCCGCTCGGTAGTCGGTCATTTTGGCGGTTTCCTCCAGGGAATCGATCCCTCCTGAAGTGGCCACGTTTTCAACCTCGGGGCGCGTATGACCCAAGTGCGAAGTGGTAAGACAAGGGGCTTTTTCCGCTCACAAGCCTCGGGCGCGTTCGATCAATACCTCCAGGACATTCAGAAGCTCCCCCTCATAGCCACGCCGGAAGAAGAGCGCCGCCTCGCGCGGCGGGCCCGCAAGGGGGATCAGCAGGCCGCCGAACGGCTCGTCACGGCAAACCTTCGGTTCGTGATCTCCTACGTGAAGAAGTACCAAGGGCACGGCCTGGATCTATCTGAGCTTGTCGCCATTGGGAACGAGGGATTGCTCAAGGCGGTCAAGAAGTTCGATCCGGACCAGGGTGTGAAGTTCATCTCGTACGCCGTCTGGTGGGTGCGGCAGGCTGTCCTGAAGGCGCTGGCTGAACAGACCCGGAGCGTCCGGATTCCGTTGAACCAGAACAGTCACTTGATTCGCATGTCCCGCACCGAGACCTACCTCTCGCAGGAGCTGGGACGGGAGCCGACCGACGAGGAGATCGCTCGTGCGTTGGACGACAGCGTCGAGAACGTGCGTAGCGCGCGTCGCATGACGGCTGCCGAGATGTCGCTTGACGCTCCAGTCGATCGCACCGACCGCGACGCCGCTACACTCGGTGAGCGATTCGCGGGACAGGAGGGAGGCGAGATCGAGGAGCGGACCGACAGCAACCTCATGCGCGAGTTCATCGACAACATTCTCGACACGTATCTGACACCTCGTGAACGCAGGATCCTCTACCTCTACTACGGCTTGGAAGAAGGCTCGGAGGGCCTGACGCTGGAGAAGATCGGTGAGCTCATGGGGGTCACCCGTGAGCGCATTCGACAAATCCGTGAACGAGCGTTCGAAAAACTGCGGGAGAGCCCGCACGGCGAGGCACTCAAGGGTTTTTGGATCGCGGCCTAGTCAATCGGGTGATTGCGACACGACGGCGGGTCCGGCATCATGCCGGGCCCGTCTTTTCGTCGGGCAGCAGGTCGGTCTTGGCTCGTCACCTCGCTCCCATCCTTATCTTGTCACCATGCCACCGAGTACCCTCCCGATCTTCCCACTTGGGGTCGTGTTGTTTCCGGGCACGCCGCAGCCGCTACACATCTTCGAGCCGCGCTATCGTCAAATGCTTGCCGACTGCCTCGAGGGCGACCGACGATTCGGTATTTCATTCATGAGTGGGGAAGACCCCGAGGTCCCGGAGCCGCCAGTCGCGGCCATCGGTTGCGTGGCGCTCATTGAACAGGTCTGGCCGCTTCCGGACGGTCGGTCCAACCTGCTCGCGGTCGGCGAAACTCGATATGTCGTCCAAGAGTTCATCGAAACAGACCGTTTGTATCGAATTGCCAGGGTGGAGCCATTTGATGACGAGCCGTGGGACGACACCGCCATCCTGGAGCGGCTTGCGGACGACCTCCGCGACGAGTTCAGGCGGTTTGCCACGGCACTGGGCGCACTCACCGACAAGCCTCTCGCCCCGATGAACCTCCCCGAGGATCCCGCCGCACTCTCGTTCCACGTGGCGGCCTCGATCGACGTCGAGATGCCCATCAAGCAAGAGCTCCTGGAAAGCCAATCCCCGCAAGAGCGCGTCACGCGATTGACGACACTGCTCGAGTCGGTGACGGGGGACGTCGCCCAGCGCGCCCAGATTCACCAACGCGCGAAGCGTAACGGGCGAGGGACGACGGACGACGGCTCGGCGCTCAAGGGCCGATGACGGTGACCCTCGACGTCCTGCGGAGGCTGTCCGCGGTCGTTGGCGAGCGCTGGGTGCGCACGGCAGAGGCTGAACTCGAGACCTACGCTGCGGACGCACTCGCCACACAGCGACGGCGCCCGGCCGCCGTCGTCATCCCTGGCACCGTGGACGAGGTCATGCGGGTCGTAGGCGTGCTTGCCGCCAGCGATGTCCCGTTTGTCGCGCGGGGAGCCGGTACCGGACTCTCCGGCGGCGCTATTGCCGGACCCGAGTCCGTCCTGATCGTCCTCACGCGTCTCAACCGCATTCTCGAGATCGATGCGATCAACCGGCGGGCGGTGGTAGAAGCCGGAGCCGTCAACGTGCGACTCTCAGCGGCGACCGCACGTCTTGGCCTCCAGTACGCTCCCGATCCCGCCAGTCAGACAGTGTGTACCATCGGGGGAAACGTGGCCGAGAATGCCGGCGGCCCCCACTGCCTGAAGTATGGCGTGACCACCAATCACATCCTCGCCCTCGACGTCGTGCTACCCGACGGATCGCTCGCCACGCTTGGCTCGCCAAGTGGCGAAGCATGGGGACCCGACCTGGTGGGACTCTTCGTGGGAAGCGAGGGCATGTTCGGTATTGCCGTGCGGGTCACGGTTCGGCTCACCCCCGTCCCGAGTGCCGTTCAGACCCTGTTGGCCGACTTCGACAGCATTCAGCAAGCAGGTCAGGCTGTCTCCGACATCATTCGGCAGGGCATCGTCCCTGCCGCGATGGAGATCATGGACGCCAATTGCATCCGGGCCGTCGAGGCATCGATCTATGCGGCTGGCTACCCCACCGAAGCTGCCGCCATCCTCCTTGTGGAACTCGATGGCCCTCACGAGACGCCATTGCTCGAAGAGGCGGCGAATATCGAACGCGCACTGCGCGCGGCGGGTGCACGATCCATCCTCTCCGCGAGTGACGAGGCCACCCGCACCCGCCTGTGGCACGGCAGAAAGAAAGCGTTTGGTGCACTGGGCCGTATCGATCGTGACCTCATCGTGCAAGATGCGGTCGTTCCCCGATCTGCTCTCCCGGACGTGCTCGATCGGGTGGTCCAGATTGCTCGAGAGCACAGGGTCTCCGTAGCAAATTTCTTCCACGCGGGCGACGGCAACCTCCATCCCAACATCAGCTTCAACGCCGAGGACCCAGAGGAAGCCGAGCGGGTCGACCAGGCGGCCGCTGCCATGATGCGTGTCTGCGTTGAAGCCGGAGGGACCATCACCGGCGAACACGGTGTCGGGCTCGACAAGATCAAGTTGATGCCGCTCATCTTCGATGCCATGACGTTGAACGCCATGCGCGACGTGGCCCGGGCGTTCGATCCCCATGGCCTCGCCAACCCCGGCAAGGTGCTGCCGCCTGCACCATGACAGCGATCCCTACCCGCTGGCGCACAGCCTTGCACGATCAGTTGCAGAGCGCCCTGGAGCGGTCGGCCACTGCGCGTCGGCACCTCGTGGCAGAGGACGGAAGCGCGGCCATCCAGGAGGCATATCCCGCCGCCATTGCGGGGGCGACGATTCGGGCGTGGCAGGATGCTCGCCCCTGGGAACAGTCGCTCAGCGCTGCGGAGATGCACCGCAGAATCTGCCACCAACTCCCCAGTCTCTTTGCCACGCTCACTAAGGGCGATGTGCAGCGTGCGCTCACGAGCCCGTGGCGCGTTGAGGAGGCCCGGAGCTACGTCGAAGAAGTGGAGAAGTTCGTCGGCGACACCAAGCGACTTGTCGAGCATTGGCTGGAGAGCCCGTGAGCCTGCTGCAACAGCTGCGCGAGCTGCTGGGCGACCGGGCGGTCTTCGAGACGGGCACCGCAGGCCCCCCTCGTGTCGCCCCGCGAGACGAGGAAGCCGCCGCACGGATCTTCGCCACCGCGCACCGAGAGCGGTGGCACATCCGCGTTGAAGGAACCGGGCACTGGATTGCGCCCGACGCCCCCGCCGACTTGGTGCTCGTGACGGGGCAGCTGAATCGTGTGTCGTATTTCGACCCGGCCGACCTCGTGACCACGGTCGGGGCCGGACTGCCGTGGGCCGGGCTTCGCGACACGCTGGCCGAAGGGGGATCCTGGGTGGCCGTTGACCCACCGGGGCTCACGCGCTCGGTCGGGTCCGTCGTCGTAACCGGAACCGCTGGGACGCTTCGAACGGGGTACGGGAACGTGCGCGACCACGTGCTCGGCCTCACCCTCGTCACCGGTGACGGTCGGATCGTGAGGGCGGGAGGACGCGTTGTGAAGAATGTCGCCGGGTTCGACCTCGCGAAACTCGCCACCGGTAGTTTCGGGGCATTCGGGCTCGTGACCTCGGTGACCTTCCGGCTGCGAGCCGTTCCTCGCGCCGACGTGACGCTCCTGGCGACCGGGCCGCGAGACGGACTGATCGCGGATGCCCAAGAGATCGTCACGCGAGGCATTACGCCGGCGGCCCTCGAACTGATCGCGCCGGCTGTGCTCGGAGGGGCCGACTGGGGTCTCGCCGTTCGACTCCTGGGCAGCGGAGCGGAAGTCGCGGCAACGCGAGACGCCGCACGGGGAGCCGCTCGAGCCGGATTCCGGGAGCTCGATCGCGACGAGGGCATCCAACTGTGGCGCTCGCTCGTTGCCGGCTTCACCGGAGCACCCATCACGATCCGGCTCGGAGCGCTCCTCTCCTCATTGGACCGAATGCTCGACCTCGTGGAGCACCACCTGCCCGACGGGTGGCTCTCAGCCACCGCCGCTGCCGGTGCGATTCGGTGGTGCGGCCATACCGAAATCGAGAAGCTCCGACTCCTGCGCCACACCGCGGCCCAACAGGAAACCCCCGTCACGCTCGAACGTGCTCCATGGCCATACCGCTCGGCACTGGGTCACTTCGGCGCGTACCGTGAAGGGGTAGGCCGCCTCCTGTCATCGCTGCGGACCACATTCGATCCGGGCCATGTGCTGGTCGTGCCAGTCGGAGAACAACCGTGAACGCATCCGCGTTGGCGGGGCTCGATCCGTGCGTGCACTGCGGCTTCTGTCTCCAGAGCTGCCCGACCTACCTGGTCACTAGCGATGAGGCCGACAGTCCCCGTGGTCGGATCGTCCTGATGCGCAGCATGGCCTCGGGGCGGCTGCGCCGCGATGATCCCACGTTGGCGCTGCACCTCGATCGCTGTCTCGGGTGCCGCGGATGCGAGCCGGTCTGTCCGTCGGGGGTGCAGTATGGCGCGGCCCTCGAGGCGGTCCGACACGATCTTGCCAGCAGCCGCCCGATCCCCCGTGTCGTACGAGCAATTCATGCCGTCATGAGCCGCCCACGCGTGCGCCGCCCGGCCCTCGCAGCAGCAAAGTGCGCCCGCCCTCTAGCGCGCGCACTCGCCGGACGCAACCCGATTCGGTTCGCACTCGGCATGCTGGCGGCAACCACACCCGCCAAGCTTGCAGCGGCACGTTCCCCACGGAACGTCCGTGCTCCAAGCGACGCTGCTGCCATCTTGTTCCGCGGGTGTATCATGGAAGGCCTCTTTACACAGGTGCACGACGCAACACGTCGGGTCCTGGCCGCCAACGGCATCGCAATCAAGGAGGTTGCGGGACAGGGGTGTTGCGGGGCGCTGCACGCGCATGCAGGTCAGCGCCAAGACGCGGTCTCCCTCGCACGAAGTAACTTGGCAGCGTTCACGACGGCACCACAGGATCTCCCAGTCGTCGTCAACGCGGCCGGCTGCGGCGCCATGCTCAAGGAGTACGGACGGCTGTTCGCGAACGATCCCCTGCAATCGACAGCCGCAGCATTCGCGCAACGAGTCAAAGATGTCAGTGAAGTCTTAGCTGCTGTCGGTCTCCGGCGGGGCACGTTGCCCGGTGTGCGCGTCGCGTACGATCCACCTTGTCACCTGCTCCACGCGCAAGGAATTTCCCGGGAGCCACTCGATCTACTCGCCGCGATCGACGGA